>JABAOC010001753.1_pt2 | contig 10642 bp, 8 predicted proteins | sample 7062161 | NCBI WGS metagenome assembly JABAOC01 (sample SAMN14538625, study PRJNA623070) | marine sediment metagenome | biome: marine biome [ENVO:00000428]; feature: marine pelagic biome [ENVO:01000023]; material: deep marine sediment [ENVO:00002113] | place: India: Gulf of Khambhat ...
TCGCTCTTGATCCGGCGCTCGCGGCGGCTCAGAAGGTAGTAGAGGTCCCGCAGGGTCTGCACTGCGGAAGCGAGGAAGAACAGGATCACCGGATAGAGCAGGTAGCTGTAGATGGGGATGGCGAGCCCCACGAGGACCACCCAGCCCGCAGCACTCATCGTTACCTCCTCACTTTGTGCTTGCCTCGTCGGCAGTTCCCCTCAGGCCCCGGGATAACGCACCCGGCCGCGGCCGGGACACATGCCCGAAGGGTCGCCCGGTCATTCGCGCCCGCTCCTGCCGTTGGATCTCGCCTTCCCGTGCTTGCGTCGGCTGTAGCCATAATAATAAGCGGGTGGGATGCCGAAGAACCGATAGATCAAGTCGGGCACGTGGTGCTGGCGATGGGTCAGTGCGCAGCCCAGTACCTTTGCGCCGGAGCTGGTCAGCTCGTGGGCGGCTCGCCTGACGGCCTCCCGCGGCGTCTGCTCCAGCCGGGCCACCAGCAGGACGCCGTCGCTGCTCCTGCCGAAGATGACCGCGTGGCTGGAGGCGATGACCGGCGGCGTGTCCACCAGCACGTAAGCATAGTGCCCACGCAGCTTGCGCAGCAACTCCCGGCAGCGGCGCACCAGCTTGCCGTCGGAGGAACGGTCCGGCGCGACGGGCCGGGCGGGGATGATGTCAACGTCGGCCATGGCGGTCTCGTAGACGTTGCCGTCCAGCTCCAGGTCGCCCGCCAGTACGTCGTTCAACCCGGTGTCGGGCTCCACGTTGGCCACCAGATGCAGTCCCGGCGCGGCCAGGTCACCGTCCACCACGACCACGCGACCGTCGGCCACCTCGGCCAGGGCCACGGCCAGGTTCAGCGCGACAGTCGTCTTGCCCTCCTCGCGGGTGGCGGACGAGATGGTCAGAACGCGCGGGGGATTGCCGTCGTTCAGGGCCAGCAAGCGGGCGCGGAGGGAGCGGAACTGCGTGGCCGCTTCGGCGCCCCTGTCCACGTGCATGACCACGGACTCCCGAGGCGGGCCGGAGCGCCCGGTGACGCGGCGGATGCCGTCCGGCTCGGCGTCGGCCAGCGGCGGACCTTCCGGTTCGGGTCGCCTGGCATCGGGGGACAGCTCGCCGCCGGCCCCGGCCTTGTCCATGGCACGCGAGAACTTACCTTCCTCAGGCATCGGTTGTTCACCTCATAACGGCATCTCGGGGCCGCGCCCGGCACTAGCCGGTCAGCTTCTCCAGGAACTTGTTCAACTGGTTGCCCATTGTCTCCAGCAGGCCCACGACGGGAGTCGTCACGGCCAGCAGTCGGCGCCGGCGCCGGGTCCAGGACCCGGCGCTCGGGATCTGAGCGATGCTGGCCAGTATGGGCATCTCCAGGAAGCCGGCGGCGTCCTCCATGCTCCGGAACGAGTGGTCGCAGTATTCCAGCGCACCGGTCAGGGACAGGCCGGCCACCAGGCCGGCCACCAGGCAGGTCACGGCGATCTTCCAGGTGTCCGGCCGGATCGGTATAGCGGGCTTCAGGGCCCGGGTGTGGATCTCCACGTGGCGCCCGTACTCCTCGTCGGCGACGGCCAGGTTGATCCGTTCGCGGTTCAGGCTGTTGCTCCATTGGCTGTAGAGCTGGGAGTACTCCTGCTGTTTGCGCACGAGCTGGCGGTAGTCCTGTTCGTCGTCGGCGACTTCCACCAGCTCGCCCTGGGCGGCGGCTATCTGCGCCTCGACGGCCGCCAGCGCCGCTTCGTGGGCGCGGATGTCCTGTTTGAGGGAAAGCCTCTGGGTCACTCGCTCCTGATAGACGGGGTTGATGATCTCTGTTTCGGTGCCGTCCAGGCGCTGCGGCGCCTCCGCAAGTTGCTCCTTCAGGGAGGCGATGTCCCGGCGCAGTCTCACCACGTCCGGGTGCTCCTCGGTGTACTCGCTCAGCAGGCGGTCCAGGGCCCTCTCCCCTGCGGCTATCGTGTCCTCCAGGTCTGCCACGCGCGGGTTGGGCGCGGTGGTCACCTCCGACTTCACCAGGGGGGGCACCTCCTCGAGCTGCGTCTCGACCTCCTCGAGGCCCCTGGTGGCCTCGCTGAGCTGCCGCTCGCGCGCCGCCTTCTCGATCCGCAGCGACAGCAGCCGGTTCTGTATGCCGTCTTTCACCTCGGGCAGGTCGGCGAAATGCTCCTGGTGATACTGGTCCAACTGCTGCTCTACCTCGCGGAGCTTCGTCAGGTAGTCGCCCTCCTCCTCGGTGAAGAAGCTGACGGCGTTCTGACCGTGCCTGCGCCGCAGTTCTACGCTGCGCTCCACGTAGGTGTCGGCGACCGCGTTGGCGATCTGCTGGGCCAGTCCCGGCTGCCGGTGCAGCACCTGTATGGCAATCAGGTACTGCCCCCGGCCTCTGCCCTGCGCGCGCAGACTGACCGCCCTGCGCAGTTCCTGGTGTTTGCTCTGCCAGTCGGCCGGGGTCTCCAGGTCCACGTCCTGCTTGGTCTTGATCAAGACGCGGTCCAGGATGGTGGGCGTCAGGATCTCGGCCCGGAACACCTCCAGCGGGATGCTCGGTATGTCGTGCGAGACCAGGGAGGACGGCGCGCTGCGCAGAACCGACATGTCCTTGCGCAACACCCATGCCTCGGCCAGGTACTTCGGCGGTATCAGCTCGCGCAACGGGCCCGCCATAAGTGCGCCGATTGCCAGCCCGAGCAGGACGGGTATCAGCAGGACCCACTTCCTCCGAAACGCCGTGCGCAGGTAGTCGCGCACCGAAATCGCCTTAGTTGCCATCGTTCAGGTTTCTCTCCGATTGCACGAATCAACCCCACAACCGAGCGACGCGGGTGTCATTGCTTGCTCTGCGCCGGTTCGCCTTCCACCGGCTCTGCGCCCACGGCGGTGGGCTCAGCTTCCCGTCGTTCCCCTTGGGGCGGCCCTGCCGGCAGGGCGGTCCTGAAGACTCCGGCCGGCACCCACACGGCCCCTCCGCAGCCCGGACAGAAGCCGGACCGGCCGGCCTCATCGATGTGCACCTTGAGCATTCTACCACATCGGGGGCAGTTCAGTGCAGCGATATTCCGCCCGTGCTCGGTCCCTTCATCGCCCGCTCCGGTCGGCGCGCCGATGCCCGCCAAAGGCGCCAGGCGGGTTTGAGCCGTCCGGCCGCCCTCAGCAGGGCCGACAACTCCGCGTGCAAGTGCCGGACCGTGCGCGCCACCAGGTACTTCTCGGGGCCGGTGGCGGAGGCCAGCCCCAGGCTGTTTCGTCTCAGCTTCAGCGTGCAGCTCTGCGCGCCCCGCCGGATGTAGGCGCGCCCGCGCACCGGCTCGTAGCCGAGCTGCGGGGCGGCCTGCTCGAGGGCGGGCCGCCACTGCGGGTCGCAGCCGGACATGTCCGAGACGAGGGCGGCGTAGTTCCTGCGCCCCGTCTGCGCAAGCGTGACGTTGACCAACAGCTGCCCGAATGCGTAGCGCGCGAAGGTGCCGCGCGGGCCCTCGGTGCTGAACCGCAACGCCAGCCGCCCTGCGCCGATGGCCTCGGCCAGCTCCCCGCCCGTGCCGAACTGCGGCGGCCCGTCGTTGGCGACGCCGGCTTCGGGTTCGGCCGGTTCGTCTTGCCGCTGCGGTGGGTCCGTCTCGGGCTCGGAGGGCTCGGCCGTCCGGTCCATGTAGTAGCCCTCGATGTCCGCTATCGTCGCTCGGACCGTCTGCAGGCTGACGTTCCGCTCGTCCTGCACGTATGCCTGCAAGAGCGCCTGGTCGCAGATGACGTTGATAAGCCGGGGGATGCCTTCCGACGCCGCGCAGACGGCCTGCTTGGCGTCCGGGGCGAACAGCTCCGCCTCTCCGGCGCCAGCCAGCCGCAGCCGGTGGTCAATGTAGGCGTCCACGTCCGGGTCCGAAAGCCGGCCGAGGTGGAACCTCACGGCAATGCGCTGGTCCAGGGCGCGCAACTGGTCGGTGCCGATGGCCCGGCGCAGCTCCGGCTGGCCCACCAGGATGATCTGCAGGAGCTTCTCGGTGGAGGTCTCCAGGTTGCCCAGCAGGCGGACCTCCTCCAGGGCCTCGATGGACAGGTCCTGCGCCTCGTCCAGTATCAGCACGGGCGCCTGGCCGGCGGCGTGGCAGCGCAGCAGGAACTGCTTCAGCGCGTGCAGCAGGTCGGCCTTCGAGTCGCTGGGCGGCGCCACTGCGAACTCCACCAGCACCGCGCGCAGCAGGTCCTCCGGCGTCAACAGCGTGTGCACAAGCATGGCGGGGCGCACGTCGTCGCCCAGCCGCTCCAGCGCCGCGCGGCAAAGCATCGTCTTGCCCGAGCCCACTTCGCCGGAGACCAGCGCGAACCCCTTGTGCTGCCGGATGGTGTAGAGCAGGATCGCCAGTGCCTCCCGATGCTTGGCGCTGGGGTAGTAGAAGCGCGGGTCGGGCGCTGTGCTGAAGGGGAACTGTTCCAGGCCGAAGTGCTCCAGATACATCGTATCCCGCCTAATCGCCGCTTATGATCTGCGTCGTGCTCAACACGCCCAGCACGCCCCGGAAGGGGAACAGCAGGTTGTCCATCTGGTAGCCGATCCAGGCCAGCACGTTCGGCGGCACGTACACCACGTCGTCCTCCGCCAGGGACACGTCCTGCCGAGTGTCGCCTTCGAAGACCAGCTCGTCCAGGTCCACCATGTAGATCTCTGGATCGTGGGGGTCGCCGCGGATGACCCTGACCCGGCTCGACGCCGCCCGCCAGGTGATGCCACCGGCGTCTCCGATTGCGTCGGAGACCTTCTGGTAGCCGGTGTAGGCCTGGGTGCCCTCCGCGCCCACCTCACCGTAGACGTAGATGTGCTTGCTCCGGTAGACGGCGACGGTGACCAGGATCTCCGGCTCCTTGTAGAAGCGGCTGTATGCCTCCGCCAGCTTCTGTTGGATCTGGATCGGCGTGAGGCCGGCCACCTCCACCTCGCCCACGTGGGCAAGGGTCACCTGGCCGTCCTGGCGTACCTGGACGGTGCGGCTCAGCTCCGGCTCATTGAAGATCTCCACCTGGATGGAGTCCGGCGGGTCCACGACGTAGGTGGCGTCGGGTGGCTTCTTGGAGACGGCCTGCAGCGAGGTGAGCCGTTCGTTGATCTGCATCACCTTCTCCGCGGCGCATCCGCCGGCCAGCGCAAGCATCAGCGCGCCAAGGGCCAAGACGGCAATCCCTGACCGCATCTTCGCAATCCCCTCAAGACGGTGGAAAGGTCACACGGACGCTCAACCCGCGCCCGACGGAACCAGCCTTAATGCAAAGCACGTGCCGCCTCCGGCCCTGCGTCCGGCCACGCCGAGGGTCCCCGCAGGGGGCCGGTGGGGCCGTGCACGGGGCGCCATCGCCAGGTCGCCCGCCCCCAACGGCGAACCCCGCACGGCCGGGCGTGTCCAGTCGGGTGGACACTCCTGTGTCGAGAAAGCGACAATCCAGCGGCTGCCTTACGCCGCGCGGCACAGGCAGACCGCAAGCGCAGGAGCGCGTCGGAGGGCAGCTCAGCGCCGCCGGACCTGCCGCCAGCGGCGGGTCCATGCGAATGCGCCGGCCAGGGCGGCGGCCAGGAGGGCCAGCGTGCCCGGCTCCGGAGCGCTGGCGTCGGCGTCGGGGGAGAAGGGGGCGAACGTCCACTTCAGGTTGCAGTTGTGCGCCAGCCCCACCAGGTCCATGTGCAGCGAGAAACCGTCGCCGCAGGGCGAGTAGTTCACGCTCAGGCAATGGATGTCGCCGCTGTCCGGCGACTGCCGGTGGGGGCCGTGTTGACAGCGCCCAACACGGGGACTGGCTCACGTGGGCGCCCCTGTACACGGCTCCCCGAATGCGTCCGTGGCGGGCGAACTCGTGGCGGTTTGTCTCTGTCCCGAACGCGCCCGCCTTTGGCGACCCGGCAAAGGCCGTTGGACCCACTTGAGTGTTGAAAAAGTGACACACGTGTGTCCATTCCTCCGCACACACAGCCGGGCCTGTGCGGCCAGGTCGGCGCTCATGACGCTGCACAGGGCAGCCCGGAGCCGCCGCAGGACGGGAGAGCGGGGCACGTGCTTTGCTGCGATGTCGAGCACGCCGCGGCCCCGCGTCGCGGCGAGCGGCGACGAAGCGAGCGAAGAGGTGAGCCCGGTTGGCCTACACGGCGCTGCTGGTCTATACGGCCGTTCTGTTCATCCGCCCCCAGGAATGGCTTGCCTGGATGCAGGGGTTCCCTGTGCTGGACGTTGTGGTGGGGGTGGCGGCCGTGGCCTGGGTGGCCGGGGCCGCCGCCAGGAAGTGGCACCCGGGGGACGCTCCGCAGAACCGGCTCATGCTCGGTCTTCTGCTCGCCGTGGTGATGAGCCACGTTCGCCACACCTACTTCGCCGCTACCGTGGCCTCTTTCCAGACCTTCGGGAAGGTGGCGCTGCTCTATCTTCTGGTGGCCAGCCTGATCTCCTCGGTCCGGCGGGCCCGGGTGCTCATCCTGGTCATGGTCCTGGGCTGCCTGGTGATGTCGGCGCACGGCATCATGCAGGCGCGCACGGGGGTGGGGTTCGGCGGCGCGATGCCCGTCGTGCGGGACGATATGGTGCGCGTGCGGGGGTTCGGCATCTTCCACGATCCGAACGACCTGTCGCTGATGCTGGTGACCATCCTGCCTTTCCTGTTCGGCGCCGTGCTGAGGCGCGGGCAGAGGGCGGCGGTTCGCGTGCTGAGCCTGGCCGCCACCGTGCCCATCGTCTACTGCATCTACTTGACCAACTCGCGGGGTGGCTGGCTGGCGCTGGGCGTGATGACGCTGGTCTACGCAGTGGTGAACTTCCGCAGCAGGAAAGTCGGCGTTGCGGTGGCCGCTGTTGCCCTGGTCGCTCTGGTGGCACTCGGTCCGTCCCGGATCGGCAGCATCACGGCGGAGGAAGGGGCCGCCCGCGGGCGCATCATCGCCTGGGGCCAGGGCAACTACATGCTGAAGCGCTGGCCGCTGTTCGGCGCGGGGCACGGCCGGTTCATGGAGTTCTCCGAGCCGGGCCTGGTGGCCCACAACTCGTTTGTCCATTGCTGGGCGGAGCTGGGCCTGTTCGGCTACTTCTTCTGGCTGGGGCTGGTGATGGCCACGCTGAAGGACGGATGGGCTCTGGCCAATGCCGGGGCGGGCGAGGACGAGGTGAATCCAGCAGTCGGTCTCCCAGCCGGNNGCCCTGGTCGGTTTCCTGTCGGCCGGTTTCTTCCTGAGCCGCACCTATCTGTTGCCGCTCTACATCATGTTCAGCCTGGTGGCTGCGCTGCGGACCATCTACGAGGGCGACGAGCGGGAGCTGGCCCGTGCGTTCCGACTCTCGGACAGCAAGTACGTGCTGGCCGCCGAGCTTGCCAGCGTCCCCGCCCTTTACCTGTTGATACGACTGATCGGATGAACACCGAAAGGGCAGAAGCCGAAGTGGACGCCGGCCGCCGGGCGCTCTGGGCGGGGGCGCTCGTCGGCTACAGCATCCTGCTGGCCGGCGGCTCGCTGGTGCCGGTTGGAGCGCAGTCGCCGCTGGCCGCCACCGCGTCGGGGCGCGCCCTGAGCGACCTGCTCCACGTGCCCGCCTACATGCTGCTGACCGGGCTGTGGGTTGCTGCGCTGCGTGCACGCGGGCGGGGCATGTGGGCCGCCCTGGCGTTCGGAGCGGCCGCCGCCGTGGCCTTCGGCGCGCTGATGGAACTGGCCCAGTGCTTCGTCCCGGCGCGCGGCGGCAGCGTGGCCGACCTGGGGCGCAACGCGCTCGGGGCCGGCCTGGCCTGTGCGGCGCTGCTGGTTGTGGGCATGTTCAGGCGCCGTTTGTGGGAAACCAGACAGTAGAGGGAACCCGGATGCCCTCTGGACACGGCAGACTCTCGCGGCTCTGGCGAACTGTGGGGCGCTCCATGCGCGGTCTGTGGCGAGCCGAGGGTTCGGTCAGCCAGAAGGCCGTGCGGGGCGCTTTCTGGACGGTGGCAAACGAATGGGTTTCCACGGGGCTGGGCTTCGTGCAGACGGTGATCCTGGTGCGCCTGCTGGTGCCGGCGGACTTCGGCATCATGCGGATCGCCGCCTTCCTGCTGGCGCTGGTGCTGACCTTCACCAGGACGGGCATGGACGCGGCCATCATCCAGCGACAGCATGCGGGCAGGAAGAGCATAGACACCGCCTGGACGATCAACCTGGTGCGCAGCGTGCTGCTCTACGCGGCTGTGTTTCTCGCCGCTCCCTACGTGGCGCGGTTCTACGAGAACCCCCTCATCTGCCCGATCCTGCGCGTTGTGGGGCTGAGACTGCTGTTCGCCGGGTTCACCAACATAGGGCTGGCCCTGCTGAGAAAGGAGCTCGACTTCCGGGTCCACGAGCTGTTCTTCGCGGCGACCCACGCTGCCGGCGTCGCCGTCACGCTGGTCGTCGCCTTCATTCTGCGCAGCGTCTGGGCCATTGCCATCGGCCAGGTGGCGGCCGCGGGCATCCAGATGGTCGCCTCCTACGTCGTCCATCCCTACCGTCCCCGTCCCGTGTTCGACTGGGCGGAGACCAGGAAGCTGCTCGGGTTCGGGCTGAATCTGACCGGCAGCGGCATCCTGGTGTTTCTGAGCACCCAGGGCGACGACGCGCTGGTGGGCAAGGTGGTCGGGCTGACCGGGCTGGGCTACTACACGCTGGCCTACGGACTGAGCATCCTGCCGCTGAAGACGATCACCCGCGTGCTGAGCAGCGTGAGCTTCCCTGCGTTCTCGAAACTGCAGGGCGACCTCCGACGCCTGGGGCGCGCCTTCTCGCGGGTGCAGATGGTCGTCTCCGCGCTGGTGCTGCCGGCCAGCATCGGGCTGTTGCTGGTGGCTCCGGACCTGGTGCGGGTCGTCTACGGACAGCGCTACATGCCCATGGTGCCCTGCTTTCAGGTGCTGGTCATCTACGGGATGGTGCGCGCCATGGGGGCGACCACCGGGCCGGTGTTCCTCGCCACGGGCAACCCGCGCATCTCCCTGGGGGTGCAGGCCATCCGCTTCGGCGTGCTGGCGGCGGTGATCTACCCGATGACGGTTCGGTGGGGCATCAGCGGGGCCGCCGGCGCCACGACGCTCTCCATCAGCGCCTGCACGCTGTGGTCGTTCATACGGCTGCGGCGCATCCTGGAGGTCGGCGTGCTCAGGAGGTGGGCCGCGCACCTGGGGCGGCTGGTGCTGCCCCTGGCGGCCATGTCGGCGGCGGTCCTGTTCCTGGGCGAAGTGCCCGCGGCCCCGGCGGGGCGGCTGGGGCTCAAAGTGGCGAGTGGTGTAGTGGTTTACTTCCTGGTGCTTCTGATTGCCTTCCCCGAACTGCGCGGNNGCGGCCGGCGCCGCGCCGGCCCCGTCCGGAGAGGAGGTGGGAGCGTGAGAAAGCGAAACCGCCGGCTCGAGCTGGCCATGAGGGAGATGGCGCAGTGAGCGAAGTCCTGCAGATAGATAACCCGGAACTCTACGAGGAACCGGTCTACTGGGACCGGAGCTACGACCGGTTCTTCTACGAGAAGAAGCGGCTCTTCCAGGGTCTGATCGGTCCCGGTGTCCAGTCTGTGCTCGACCTCGGCTGCGGCCAGGGAGAGCTGAGCAGGGATCTGTGCCCGGGGAGGTCCGTTGTGGGATGTGACCGCAGCCAGGAGGCCCTGCAGCGGGTGACCGGCCCCTGTGTCCGGTGCAGTTCCGACGCGCTGCCCTTCGGCGACCGCTCCTTCGATCTGGTGCTGTGCAGCCAGGTGCTGGAGCATCTGCCTGAACCCGTCTACCGGGGGACACTGCAAGAGATGGCCCGAGTTGCCGCGCGTCACATCATCGTCAGTGTCCCCTACCGCGAGACTCTCGTGGCCCACATGACCGCGTGTTGGGGGTGCGGCGCGGCATATCACATGAGTTCGCACGTGCGGCGTTTCTCGGCGCCGGCCGAGCTGACAAGCGCCTTCCCCGGATTCACCGAGACCTTCATCGGCTACTTGGGGGCCAGGGATCACAGACTCCCGGGCTGGCTGGTCAGGCTCAGGCGCGCCTGCCTGGGCGACTGGCCGTGGGCGCCGTTCGCCCGATGCCCCCTGTGCGGGCGCAAGGCCCGTGCCGGCACCTCCTCACGCAATGACGGACCGCTGAAATGGATCTTAGACCGCATACAGTGGCGACTGGCAGGCCCGCCGGAGCACAGATGGCTCATCGTCCGCCTGAGCCGCCAGGACGCGGAAGCCTGCTGACCTTCTGGGCGGCCCCGCGCGCTGTGCGCCCCTGGCGGGGCCTGTGCGCCGACGCGAAAGGCGCTCGGAGATGAAGACACTGCTGGTGGGCATTGACGGGCTGTCCTGGAACGTTCTGAGCCGACTTCTGCGTCAGGGACGCTTGCCGCACATCGGTTCGTTCATCCAGAACGGCGTCTCCGGTCACATGGATAACCTGGGGGAGAGCAACTCGCCGGTGATATGGACGACGGTGGCGACCGGCAAGCTGCCGTCCGAGCACCAGGTCAGGGACTTCACCTACCTGTTCCCGAGACCGGGGCGGTTCAAGGAGTTGCTGTTCCGGAAGATGCCGTACGTGGGCCGCAGGACGCTGGCCAGGTTGGGGTTGGCCTACGAGTCGCGCGTGGGCTCGACGCAGCGCCGGTGCAAAGCCCTCTGGAACATACTGAGTGATATGGGCAGGTCGGTGGGGCTGGGCT
>JABAOC010026138.1_pt1 | contig 10641 bp, 8 predicted proteins | sample 7062161 | NCBI WGS metagenome assembly JABAOC01 (sample SAMN14538625, study PRJNA623070) | marine sediment metagenome | biome: marine biome [ENVO:00000428]; feature: marine pelagic biome [ENVO:01000023]; material: deep marine sediment [ENVO:00002113] | place: India: Gulf of Khambhat ...
GAGCCAGTTCATGTAGTCGTAGTCATACCAGGTGCTTCTGTTTCCCGTGGGACTGTAGGGATCGACGCTGTAGGTTGCGTAGGGGAGGAAGATCTTTATGTGGTCCGGATTCCCCGCATTGTAAATGCTCTTATCGATAAAATGCCTTAACTTTCTATCGAAGTAGAAGTAGCCATCCGTATCGCTCCACTGGGTGAAGTAATTTGCATCCGTCCCCCCCGAGCAGATGTCTTTTGAGCCGGGGGCGACCTTCTTATACTCCAGCCTCACTTTCCCTTCTGCGGACCAGTAGGAGATACGGTGGTGGTCGATGTAGCAGTCCACGTCCTTGGCGAAGACTATGTCAGTATCACCAGGGGGATTAGCTTGAATGCGCCACTCGGAGTGATCAACGCTCCGGTCGTAGCTGTCGATCCAGACCTCGGTGGCCATACTCCCCGAGTTATCGAAGATAATGAGGATGTTAGGCTGCACGGCCTGGGTGACGAAGGGGGGTGTCTTGCACTCCATAGCGAAGGCTGAAGTGGTTCCGAACAGCAGGAAGCAAATCATGCTCAACAATAAAAATCGTAACTTCATCGTGTTCTCCTTTTTTCTCTCCACGTCATTTCGGAAAGACGTAGCTGGCGATAACCTCGATCTCCTTCTTGGCATTGGCAGGTCCAACCCCAAGGGAGTTGACCCGGTAATAGCGTTTTTCAAACAACGTCAAATCCCATCCCGGGGGTGGAAGGGACTTGTAGTTCACGTCCGTGATCCGGTGACGGCTGTAAGTGCTGGAGTCCAAATTGTGTTTCGTGTCATCCATGGTGGGAAGCGATGACGTCGCGGGGGGTATGTGACCCATATTGAGGAGCCAGGCCACGCCGCTGTCGACTCCCGCATCGGCCGCATAGAATGCCTTCTCCGAGGATCTCTGGTTTCCCGATATCCTGATTTCGATATCCGATGTCATCACCGCGGCAACCCCCAGAAGGGTTGCCGTGATCATTACCAAAACAGCGACTACCAGGGCAACGCCCCGTTCGTTTGCCATTGTTGATCTCCTTTTTTTCATGATACTCATCTTTGAATCCTCCGCTGCCACCGGACTCATCGCTCTTAAAGATTTCGAAGTGCGATCCGTGACTGCAGTACCCTCTGTCGGAACCCCCCGTTCTGCTGGTAGTTCGGATCCGGCTTTCTCGTCCGGGCCGTCAATGTGAGGGTATACCATGTCTGATCGTTTTGATCGTCGGGGGTGATTTGGAGGTCTTGGATTTCCCCTGCGAGGCGAGGGATACCCTCGGCACCTGCCCCTACTATCTTATCCTCCCTGGTGAGACATCCCCCGGCATCAATGGCATACTCCACAGCGGTCACGCGGAATACGGGAACGGGATTGATTATGGTTCCAGGCGGGTAAGACTCGCTAATCCCCTGGTTTCCCACGGTTCCCAGATCGGTATCCACGGTGATAGTGCTCGTGGATGCGGCGGCTACCGTGACGGTCTCTGTTCCCAGGCTGAGCACATCACCGGCGGTCAGACCGCTGGCATCGAAGACGGGGAGATCTGTGTCCCCACTATCCACCGCGGCGTTCAAGATGGCCGTTGGGTATCTCACCTTCGTTTGCCCGTTGAGCACAATCTTATTTCCGTAGGTGCTCAAGACCGTGAAGTTTTCGAGTCCCCCGATGAAAATGTACTTCTTATTGCCGTTGTCGAAATTCGAGGCTTCGTTCACTGTCCTGAGGTATAATTCCGTTGACTTCGGGGACAGGGTCTTCTTTAGGTATCCGCTGGGAGCCCCAAAGGCCCCCACAAGGGTTATTGAATCAAAGTTATAGGTAATGCCTTCATACTTGCCTTCCTTCCTAATCTTGATGGCATTGCTGTAGGTGGTTGCTCCGATGGTTACCCCTCCATCGGGCATGCCGTGCCCCGCCATGCGTATGTCCCTGAGGAGGATATTCATGGCCATACGGGCGTTTTGCTGGGCCTCGGCGATCTGGTCCTGGACCGTATAGGCCCTCTGCTGAACGGTGAAGGTCCTATAGATGGCACCAACGAGGATGAAACTCAGGACCAGCGCCACCAGAAGCTCGACCAAGGTGAAGCCCTTCTTCTCGATCATAGGGGCGCCTGTCAGACTCAGTATGAATCCCTTGGGTTCCTTCATTTCACTCATGCTCCTCTCAATTCAATAATCAGCCAAGGTGGTAGCCAAGGATATCTGATGGTTGCCGTTATCCCAACTGACGGTCACCGTGACCTCTTTTGTCTTACCAACCGTTTGAACCAGCCAATATCTGGAGTAGTTTATCCCCCGTACCACCTGGGTATCGTTGCCCCCTGCGACATTAACCCAATCATCTTGTTTCAGATCCTCGATTTTATCCCTGGCTAAGGTGATGGCCTCGGTCATCGTCCCGCCGAAGGCGTTACCACGAATGGAGATGATCTGAAGCCCGGCAAGGGCAAGCAGTGCCACGGACAAGATAACAACGGAGATCATAACTTCCAAAAGCGTGAATCCCTTTTGATTTCCCTTCCGAATCCTCATGCCCTCCTCCTCAAACAGACGGGGTTACTTCACCCAGGAATTACCGTCCCAGTGGACAACCTCTATGACCCCGGTTGCGGCGAAACGAACCCTCGCACAGGCGGCATCGCCCCTGTTGTTCTGCAGGTAGACCGATCCCACGATCCCGTTAGCCCCCCCGGGCCCTGCGGTTCCGTCGGGCCTGAAATTCACGCGGTTGTTCGTAAAGGTAACCCCATCACTGAAATCCCCTGCCAACGGCGGTCCTAACCATGAGCCATATCCATTGTCGCCGAAACTGACGTTCCTGTAGTCGGCAAGCCTCCGCGTCGATAATGACCAGGGGCTCATGTCCCCCTTATATCCGACATCATCGGGTGTTCCCCACACGCCATCTGCGCCGTCATCACTCAGAATCCTATAGGCTTGGGCGTTGGTGTCGTATTGAATGGCCCATTCATTATTATCCTTGATAGCCCCCAGGCGGGCCAGCTGCATTGCTGAGGCCACGTCTCGTGTGGCACTTCTCAAGCGATACCGGGGCAGCCACCGGCCAATGTTGGGGATAGAGATCAATACCATAACCGCAAGGATGCACATCACCACGACTAATTCGATAATGGTTAATCCCTCTGTCCCTTTCTTCCTCCTTATCATGGTGTGTCTCCCTTTCATCATGTATAAAAAGCCGGATTGCCTCATGACTCAATCACCCCGCTCAATTTGGACAACCCGGCTTTGCCCTCAAAACGAATGAACGGTTCCTGCTAATCGTATCCCCAATCCATTTGATCCTAATGATCGCCTTCGCCTTTCGCCAGAAGATCAGCAAATTCCGTGCCATCCCGTAAAAACTTCCTAACATATTAAAATGAAAGACATTTTCAGTCGTTTGAAAGCAAAATCGGTGCCTGGCGGCGAGCCGTTTGTCCTTGAAAAAAATCCACGGGCCTTGGAGTAAAATGAGATAAAACGAGGAAAAGGATGGGAACCCGAAAGGGGAATATTGAGCCAAAAGTCCTCCACCATTTTTTCATAGATTCTGAATTTTTTTCATATCGACCTAATGAATATTTACGGATTAAGGAAAGTGTGGTCATATAAATTCAATAAAAATCGTCTACATTTCTCCTCGTTGCAAGTAAATTCCATAAAAATTGATAAAAATTTCATATCCTTCTAGAAAATTGTCAGGAGTTTGAGGCCGGCTCGTTTGGATAAAAACGGCCCGGGACGGCCAACCGCCCGAATGCAGCACGAGGAACAGGGGGATGGTCTTATCGAGCACGGTACTGTTTTCCTATCTCTTCTTCGCTTTTACCAGTTGAGGTGAAGCTTGCCGTGGGCCCCGTTCCCCCGGCCAGGGGCATTGTCGGCCCGAGTCAACGCGACCATCACGCGAGCCTTTCATCAGAGGATGGGTTTGGGGAGGTGTATGTGGGAAAGGTGTGGACCGACCCTGTTTCAAGATTGGAAAAGATTTTCACTCTGATAGGGAAAACCGTCCAACCCCAAGAGTTCCGTGTGCATTCTCAGAGGGGACAAGTCCTTCCGGTGAACCCAACCCGTTGAGAGAGTTTTTCCCCACCTTTTCTATGAAGGCCTGTAAAATGTCGGGGTCGAATTGGGTTCCAGATCCCCTCTCCATCTCCACAAGGGTTTCTTTGAGATCCCAACTCTTATGGTATGAGCTTTCAGATCGGAGAGTGTCGAAGGCCTCGGCGATGAAAATGATCCTCGCCTCCAGGGGTATGTCCTCCCCGGCCAGCCTGTCGGGATATCCCAAGCCATCGAATCGTTCATGGTGGTTGCGAATGAAGGGTTTGGTCTCCCTGAGAAACTCCACCTCACCGACGATTTCTTCCCCCATCTCGGGGTGTTGTCGGATGATATAGGTCTCCTGATCCGTCAATTTTCCCGGTTTTCCGAGAATTTGTTCGCTGATCATGATTTTTCCGACATCGTGGAGCAGTGCGGCGATTTCGAGGGTTCTCTGGGATTTCGGGGGAAATCCCATGGCCTTCCCGATGGCACCGGCGTAGTTGGCCACTCTCCGGGAGTGGCCTGAGGCAATTCCATCCCTGGCATCGAGGGCATTGAGCAGGGCTCCAATGGTGTCGAAATACCCTCGATAGAGGGTATCGTAGTCTTCCATGAACTCTTTTCGCGAGGTACTACTCTGCATGGAGGCGAGTTGCTGGAGATCCGAAACCATAATACGGTGATGGCCACCAAGGGTCCTATGGGATTTGAGCTTCCCTGAGTAGATGTAGTTCTTGATAGTCTGAACGGTTACCCCTAAGAGTTGTGCTGCCTGCTTTGTCTTAATGAGGTCTGCCGGGTTGTGGGCTATTGATCTCACGGTTTCACCACTATGCGAAGTATATACGGTTTTGTTTGTTTCCAATTTTAGCAATAAACATACCATAGTCGATTGGCGGGCCCTCATGAAGTCTTGATTGAAGAATGCTTAGACATAACTGATTGAAATCATTGAAATACCACGATCGCTGCTTTCTCCTGAGAAGCGAGGAACTGCCTTCCTTAATACGTCGAATGTTGTGGCATGATTATTGGATTTAGCCAATTTTTGCCGTCGTTATGAAAAAGATTTCAGAAAAAATCATCAAAAACGTGAGAAAAGCCGGTTGAGCATATCCTCACGGCGGATTTTCCCAAGCGGACCGTGTCCCGAGGAAAACATGGGTGGGAGAGGATACCTTATTTAAGAAACGGCATGATTTTTGATAGTGGTTATACAGGAGGATGAAAGTGAATTAATTGCTGTCAACAGCAATAAAATCACGGAAAGGGAACATTTGAGGGGATAACCAAGAGATGCTCTTGAGGAGCTGATATCTAGGTTGAATTAAAAGATATCACGAGTTTATGGGAGGTTTTTGGATCTATTTGCTCCATATTATTCGATTTTGTTACTTTCTTCTCTTTTTGAGCATTTTCTCGGTTCCTTAACTTTTTTGCATAGCTCAAGGGTATTTGTGCCTTAAATCATCACGGGGATTGCCCCCCCGGAGAGCCAACTATGGTTGCGTCGAGCCAGGAAATCCATTTGAAGGATTATCTACGGGTCATCTTGAAGCGAAAGTGGATCATCGGCACGTTGGCGGTGATCGTGTTAACCCTTGCCGTCCTATCATCCGCGAAGAAAGAGCCCTACTATAGAGCCGCCGTTCGTTTATCCATCCAGAGACAGAGCGCTAATGTCTTAGTTTTTCCCAATATGTCTTTTCCCCTCTTCGATCCGGACTATTACCAGACCCAATATACCATCCTCCGGAGTCGACCTCTTGCGGAAAGGGTTATAAGAAAGCTGGGGCTTCAGCAAAGCCCCGAGTTTAAGCCTTCCTCCCGGAGGCGGTTTAGCTTCGATCCGAAGGCCTCAGTTGTATGGGTCTTGAAGAAGTTGAATCCGGCTAATCTATTCAACAGGTCTTCCAGCGCAAAGGTAGCCATCAAACCCAACAAAACAAGCAGCAATGGAGTAAGCCAGGGACTCGTCAACGCCTTTATCGGGCGCTTAGGTGTTTCGCCGATGAAGGACAGCAAAATGGTCGTGGATCTCAGTTTCACCGGTCTTCATCCCCGCATTATTGCTCAAATTGCCAATGCCGTGGCCGAAGAGTACATTAGTATGACCATGGAAGCAAAGATCGAGGCCGCCCAGAAGATGATGAAAAAGCTCGATGAGCAGTTGGCAGACCAGAAGGGAAAGGTAGAGGAGTCTGAAGTTGCCCTCCAGAAATACAAGGAGAAAGAGAACATCGTCTCCTTGGAGGAAAAACAGAACATCGTCGTTCAGCGGCTTTCCCAGCTCAATTCCCTGGTAACCGGGGCGAAGACCGAGAGGATTGCCATTGAGACGAGATACAAGGAGCTCAAGAAATTAGCCGACCAACCAGAGATGATTGAGTCCCTCCCCTCCATCTTGAGTAACACTATGATCCAGCAACTTAAAACCGATTACGTTGCTCTCCAGAGGAAATATTCCGAGCTCTCAAAGAAATATGGAACAAAGCACCCCAAAATGATTGAGCTGAGATCCCAGATTGGCCTGATGAAGAAAAAGATTGCCCTCGAGGTCAAGAAGAATGTTAATAGCCTTATGACCGAATATAAGGTGGCACAATCGAAGGAGGCCACCCTCGTGGAGGCTTTGGAAAAACAGAAGAAGGAAGCACTGGAGTTAAATAGGAAGGCCATCGACTACGGGATCTTACAACGGGAGGCGGAGAGTAACCGCCAAATGTACAACATCTTAATTAAGAAGATGAAGGAAGTGGATTTAAGCAGTGACCTGAAGGGCACCAATATCAGGGTCATCGATCCAGCTCAGATCCCGAGAAGCCCAATAGGGCCCAATAGGGGATTCAATATTCTCTTTGCGGCTTTCATCGGTCTGGGACTGGGAGTGGGTCTTGCCTTTTTCTTGGAGTATGTCGATACGAGCATGAAAACCCCTGAAGATATTAAGCGAATCCAGGTTCCCTACATGGGTTTCATACCCACATTCCACCCGACCAACCACTTAGAGCTCATTGTTCAGGAAGATCCTAAATCCCTCATCTCGGAGGCCTATCGGACTTTGCGGACGGGCATTCTGTTTTCCGGCTCAAAGCCTTCGCCCCAGTTCATCCAGATTACCAGTTCGGGACCTCAAGAAGGGAAGACAATCACCGCGGCTAACCTGGCCACGGTAATGGCCCAAAGTGGGAGTCGCGTGCTCATTGTGGATTGCGATATGCGGAAACCGAGGATCCATGAGATCTTTGGGATAACGAACACCCGCGGTCTCTCCGACCTTCTCCTTGATGGCGAGGATGGGTTTTCCTTCATCAAGAAGACGAAGGTTCCCAATTTGGAGCTCCTTACCTGCGGAACGATTCCCGCTAACCCCTCCGAGCTCTTGAGCTCCAAGAGGATGCAGAGGCTATTGACGCTCTTCGGCGACAGATATGATCGGATCATCATGGATTCACCCCCGGTTCTCGCAGTAACGGATTCCATTGTGCTGAGCCGGCTCGTGGAAGGAATTATCCTGGTAGTGGGGGCAGGAACCTCGAGTAGAAATGGTGTCGCGAGGGCTGTTGAACTCCTGAAAGAGGTTAATGCCCGTATCGTCGGGGCCATGCTGAATAACTTAAACGTGGAGAAGGAGCGATACTACTATTCCCGCTACTATTACTACAATTATGGGAAGTATGGGCGCTATGGCTACGGGGATAACGGAAATCGGAGAAAAAAGAAGAAGAGAAAAGTCATGAGGCACTACTATTCGCCGAGGTCAGATGGGAAATCAGTGCATCCAGGGAAAAGGGAAAATGATCGGAGGGTGTCCTAGGAAACTATCCTCTATTTGATTGTTCAAAAGCTTATCGTTAGGGGAAAAGGCCAACCACGCTATCGTGCCTTTTCCCCTTTTCCTACTATCCTATCAACGATGGCGGACGTTGAGATACCTTGAACTTGGGAGATGATAACCACCTTGCCTCCCATCCCCTCAACTACCTCCCTTCCAATGGTAGTTTCCGGCGTCCAATCTCCCCCCTTGACCAGGATATTGGGTTTTACAGAGGAGATGAGATCCAATGGATCAGGCTCGTCGAAGACCACCACATAATCGACACATGCCAGGGCTGAGAGGACCTCGGCCCTTTCTACCTCAGGGGTGAAGGGCCTAGATGGTCCCTTTATGGATCGAATGGACCGATCGCTATTGAGGGCTACAATCAAGATATCCCCTTCCTTCTTAGCCTCCTCTAGGCAACGAATGTGGCCAATATGGAGGATGTCGAAACATCCATTGGTAAAAACGATCCTCTTCCCCCTCCGTTTAAGTCCTTCGAGGATATCCCTCAACTCATCCTTCGCTTTTATCTTCTCCCGCACTTCTTACGCCCTTTTTTCCTATCCCGTGCTAGCTCTTCTTGTATGCAGCGTCTCAAGGAGTTGAACATAATTTAAATAAGGATTACATCCTAAACCGACTCGGCCGGGCCTTCGACCCGAACTGCTCAGGCCCCGAGCCAGTCGAGGGGCTCGTCGCGGGCCGAAGCACTAAATCCTAAACAATATCTAAATCCAAATGACCAAAAGGTTATCACATACTGTTTTGAGTTTTTAACTTCGGTCATTTGAATTGGTTTAGAGGTTAGAAATTGATATTTAGAATTTGCTGTATTCTTTCCTATACACAAATATTCATGTCATCACATATAAAATTGACACCTATGCTTTGCCGCGGAAAAAAGGGGTGATCTCTAAGATCCTCCCGCAAAAAAGATCCTATATGCCCTGAAGGTCTCATAGATATCCACTTTGGTTGCCACCTCAAAGGGTGAGTGCATACCCAGGAGGGGCGCACCACAGTCAATGATATCCATTCCGTAGCTCGCTAAATACTTGGCTACCGTTCCACCTCCTCCCTCATCAACCTTGCCCAATTCGGCCATTTGCCAGGTGATCCCGTGATCGTTGAATAATCTCCTGATCTCCGCCACGTATTCGGCACTGGCATCGCTTGTGGCGTACTTCCCGCCGGATCCCGTGAACTTGGATAGACAAACTCCATATCCGATTTTGGCCGCATTCTGTTTTTCATGGACGTCCTGATAGTTGGGATCCATTGCTCCATCCACGTCCGCTGAAAGGGCTCTGGAACGAAACAGGACTTGCCTCAGGGCCATATCGCTCAGTTCCTCACCCGATAATCTGAGGAGATCTGCCACAATCCATTCCAGGAATTTGGATTTGGCACCGGTATTCCCCTCACTTCCTATTTCCTCCTTATCCAAAAACAGGGCAAGGGTGGTATATTCCGGATCTTTTACCGAATCGATGGCCCTCAAGGAGGCATAGGCGCAGAGCTTATCATCCTGGCCGTAGGCACCCACGAGGCTCTTATCAAACCCGACATCCCTGGCTTGATACGCTGGGACCAATTCCAGTTCAGCGCTCAAGAAATCCTCCTCCACCAATCCGTACTGCTTAAAGAGAAAATCGAGAAGGTTAAGCTTTATGCGTTCTTTTGCCACCTCATCGGGGAAGGGAATACTGCCCGCGAGGATGGTCAATTTTTCCCCTTGTATGGCCTCCCTCAGTTTCTTCTCGTCTTGAACCCTTCTCGAGAGATGGGGCATTAAGTCACAAACGGTGAAAACGGGATCCCCTGGCTCCTCGCCAAGGCGTAATTCCAATCGGGTGCCGTCCCTCTTAATCATCGCTCCATGGAGGGCCAAGGGTTTTGCCACCCACTGGTACTTCTTTATGCCGCCGTAATAGTGGGTTCGGAGAAGGCCCATTTCCAGTTCTTCATAGAGGGGATTCTGCTTCAGGTCGAGTCTCGGCGAATCGATATGGGATATGATGATTCGCATTCCCTCGGAGAGAGGACGTTTCCCCAGGGTAACCAAGGCGATGTTCTTGTTTTTGTTCACCCAATAGATTCTCCGGGTCTTTTTTTGATCGGAAATCTCCCGAAAGCCCCTTTTCTCGGCGTAGCTCAGTACTTCGACAACAGCCTCCCTTTCGGTTTTGGCGCTATTGAGAAATCGTTTGTAATCCTCGGCAAAGAGGAAACATTCCTTCCTATAGGATTCCTGCATCTGATCCCAGGCTAACCTGTTTTTCAATTTCAGCGTATCTTCCAAATGTTTGGCCCTTTTTTTGTCCCGGGGCATAAGTCTCCTCCCTTTGGAGCCTTTTCAAGGCTTTCCATGCGTAAAAGGAAATATCACTGCCACATGATAATCAATCTACCCCAGGAGAGTCAAGGCAACTAGGTTGAGAAAGGCTGTTGGCATTGACAAATGACATCAATTTATCTTACTTAATGACCGATGACGGAAAAGCTCATTCTTGCTTCTTCGTCGCCGAGGAGGCGACAACTTTTGCGACAAATCGGGCTGGATTTCGATGAGGTTCCCAGCGACGTAAAGGAAAATTTCATCGATGGTGAAAGCCCGAAAGATCACGTGCTTCGGTTGGCCGAGGCCAAAGCCCGAAAAGTGGGCGAGATGTACCCTAACCGGTGGGTGATCGGGGCGGATACCGTCGTTTCAATCGATGGGATGATTTTGGGAAAACCCCAAACCGACCGGG
>JABAOC010001885.1_pt6 | contig 10640 bp, 9 predicted proteins | sample 7062161 | NCBI WGS metagenome assembly JABAOC01 (sample SAMN14538625, study PRJNA623070) | marine sediment metagenome | biome: marine biome [ENVO:00000428]; feature: marine pelagic biome [ENVO:01000023]; material: deep marine sediment [ENVO:00002113] | place: India: Gulf of Khambhat ...
TCCCTGTCAGACTACTCCCACATAGAGCAGTTGGTTACTGGATTACGCGGTTTGGGTGCTGAGATATCCGTCGCTTCCCTGCGCGTCGATCCACTGCCCAAATCGCTGCTACGCGCGCTGGCAGCCAGCGGTGCCCAAACCCTCACTATCGCGCCCGAGGCAGCCTCGGAGCGCCTGCGCAACAAGATCAACAAAGGCATCTCCACAGAAAGTATCATGCAGGCCGTGGAACTGGCCGCCGACTACGAGTTCCCCCACCTCAAGCTGTACTTCATGATTGGTCTTCCCACAGAGACCGATAGCGACGCGAGGCAAATCGTTGAGTTGGTGCGGTCGGTACGGGAGCGATTCCATCGCCACCTAACGGTCAACATTAGTGCCTATGTCCCCAAAGCCCAAACGCCTTTCCAGCGTATGCCCATGGCCCCGCGCGACGTGTTGGAGGAGCGCTTGCGTTATGTCAAACGCAGCTTGCGACCCATTAACGTGGCAACCAGGGCCGACAGTATTCGATGGGCCGAGGTGCAAGGTGTCCTGGCTCGCGGTGACAGGCGCGTGGGGCAAGCCCTGATGAGTGTGGAGGGTTCTACTCTGTCAGCGTGGCGAAGAGCCATGGAACGAGCAGAACTGAAGCCCGAGTTGTATCTACGGGCCCGCTCCAAGGATGAGGTGCTGCCCTGGTCGACAGTCAGCGCTGGCCGGCCGCTGCAGGAAGTCGCCCGCCTAGTGCCACGATGATTTACCACGAAGCCAGCGGCATCCCCTACTACACCTTTGAAGCCCTCTTGGACCATAGCGAGATTGTGCACGCGGTGTTCACCCGACATGGTGGGTTCAGCAGATCGCCTTTTGCAGAGCTAAACGTGGGGCACCTAGTGGGTGACGATCCACACGCTGTAGAAGCGAATCACCGGCTCATCTACGAGACTCTGGGACTCTCTGCTGAACAGTTCGTCACCGCCAGACAAGTTCACAGTAGCCGAGTCGCTGTTGTGGATGTCCGCCACATGGGGAAGGTTCTGCCCGCGACAGATGCTCTGGTCACTTCCAATAGCGGCGTAAACCTCATGCTGCGCTTCGCAGACTGCCTGCCCATCCTCCTGTATGATCCAGAGAGCCGGGCCACGGGCCTGGGCCATGCTGGCTGGCGGGGAACGGCTAGCGGACTTGCTCGCCGCATGGTGTCCGCTATGGTCGAATACTTCGGGATCAACCCGGCGGAGACTGTTGCCTGTTTGGGCCCTGCCATCGGGCCTTGTTGCTACGAGGTTGGCCCTGAAGTCGTCCAGTTCGTCAAGGGCAGTGTTGAACGCTGGGATGATTCGCTTCTACCCCTGGGTGATGACCGCTCTACCCTGGACCTGTGGGAGGCCAATCGCGAACAGCTATGGGAGGCAGGCATCCGACAGATAGAGGCGAGCCGCATGTGCACCGCTTGCCATACTGATGAATTCTACTCTCACCGAGCGGAAAGAGGGGCTACTGGAAGGTTCGCAGCGGTGATGGGAATCAGGGACACCGAGTGATCGATCTCCAGACGAACCTGGCGCACGTAAAGGGCAGGATCGCAGCCGCAGCAACTCGCGTCGGAAGGGATCCTGACGAGATCACTCTGGTTGCGGTAACGAAGACCTTCGCGCCGGAAATCATCCAGGGAGCTTGGAATGCTGGGCTGCGGGAGTTCGGTGAGAACAGACTGCAGGAAGCCGAACCGAAGATAACTCTGTTGCGGGAGAAAGGCCTAGACTTGAACTGGCACATGGTGGGTCACTTGCAGCGCAACAAGGTAAAGAAAGCCATCGGCCTCTTTGACATCATCCAGTCGGTGGACAGCGTACGCTTGGCGCGTGAGATAAGCCGCCGGTGCAGAGCCAAGGGGACTAGCATGCCCATGCTCTTGGAGGTCAATGTCTCAGGCGAATCCAGCAAGTATGGCTTTCGGGTGCAGGAGGCCAACAGCGAGCAAGAAGACCAGTTCCTTGACGCAGTAGAACAGATGGCTGAGTTGCCCCACCTTGACGTGCAGGGCCTGATGACCATGGCTCCCCTTGACGCACCCGAAGAAGTGCTGCGCTCGTGCTTCCGCAGCCTAAGGACTCTCTTCGAGAAGCTGAAAGAAGACTTCCCTGAGCTGAAATGGCGTCATCTATCCATGGGCATGACGGATGACTTCGAGGTGGCCATAGAAGAAGGTGCGACCATGATTCGAGTCGGCCGAGCCATCTTCGGTGAAAGGAAACATCGGTAGGAGGACAAGCGATGAGCATGGCGACCGTATTGATCCAGACGATAGATCTCCTTTTTACCCTGCTCTACCTGGCCATTATGGCCAGGATCATACTGTCCTGGTTCAGGTTCGATCCCTATCACCCCGTGTCTGTCTTCCTGTATCGGGTGACGGAACCCATTCTGGGGATCTTCCGGGGCATCATCCCCCCCATAGGCATGATCGATATCAGTCCCATTGTTGCCCTCATCGTGCTGGGGATCATCCAGCAGCTCTTGTTTTACGCCATCCGCGGTCTGTGAGATGGAGTCCAAGCCTGGTGATAGCATCTCTTTTCATGACAGAGAAAGAGACCCCAGCGGCGCCGAAGAAGACGCCGCTGTCTTCACAGTTCGCGTAGTACCCAGGGCTTCCAGCAACGTAATCGTCGGTATGGATGGGGAGATGCTGAAGGTCAAGGTGACCGCTTCCCCCAAGAAGGGAGAAGCGAACCACGCACTAGTGAAGCTACTGGCCAAGGTGCTGGGCGTCAGAAAGAATCAGGTCGAGATACTCTCCGGACATACAGCTCGCCGAAAGGTGGTGAGGGTAGAGGGGCTGCGCAAGAGCGCAGTACTGCAAAGAATCCACGACCAATGAGGGGCGAGATCCGCCTTCGAGAGGCTAGGAACTCCAGAAAGGCTCCTGCTCTAGCGAAGGGCTGTTTGTCAGATTCCTGACGTCGCTTCCTTGTGCGTTCATCAGGTACAAGTCCCAGTTGCCATCCCGATTCGAATAGAACACTATCCCAAAGCCATCCTCGGTCCACGTCGGCCCGTGATCGCCAGCCGTCGGGTAGTTCGTGAGATTTCTCTGGTCAGTCCCATCAGCCTTCATCACATAGATCTCCATGTTGCCATCGCGACGGGACTCAAAGGCCATTGAGGATCCGTCGGGAGACCACGCTGGCGACAGATCCAGGGCACTGTTGCGGGTCAGTCGGGTTTCCCCTGTGCCGTCAGCCTTCATCACGTATATCTCTAGGTTGCCGTCCCGCTCGGACACGAAGGCTATCCTGGAGCCATCAGGCGACCAGACCGGACCGTAGTCCGGTTGCTCATTGAAAGTCATCCTGGCTGGCTGCGACCCGTCGGCATTCATCATGTACAGTTCCCAGTTGCCGTCCCGCAAAGAAGAGAATACCACCTTGGTGTCATCAGGAGAGACCGATGGCGTCCAGTCCGAAGCCCGGTTCCCGGTCAGGTTGACCGGCTCAGAACCATCCGCGTCCATCCTGTAGATCTCTTGGTTGCCATCGCGCTCAGATACAAAAACCAGCCAGGTATGATCGTGTGACCAGACAGGTGAGGTATCGTCAACATCGTTGTCCGTCAAACGCTCCACCAGCGAGCCGTCCCGGGATCGGGCGTATATCTCCCAGCTACCAGATTCCTCGTCCCACAGCATGTACGCGATGTCGAGTGTGGCCGGACGCGGCGTGGGAACGGGCGCGGGCGTGGAGCGCAGGTCCGGACTGGGGGTTACCATGACATAGGACAGTGAAGAACCAGCCTGAGTTTCGACCGGTGTCACACGCGCGTGACCCATGTCTCTGATGGGCTGCGACGACGCTAGGCACCAAAGAATGAAGGCTGTCACTATCAGCAGCCCGATCAGAGGCCACAGGAACCTGCCCATCCAGTCACCCGCCGTGACTGCCACTTGCTTGGTACGCCCTACGGCCAGAACGGAGTCTAGCTTCCGGCGCAGGGCGAGCCACATCCTGACAAGCTCTACCCTAAAACGGTAGCTTGTGGCGCCCAGGCCCTCCAGCACATCCTTGTCCACCAACTCCTGGCATCCCTTCGCAATTTCGGAGGAGGAAAGCCCTGCTCCGCTCCTGCCCAACACGTAGCGCAAGTCCTGCTCCAGCAGGATGCCACGAGCGCCGCGCAGGTGCGCGGCAGCGGTTAGCACCAACCTCGCCTCCAACGAAATCCTGTCCCACAGTCGCTCCATGTACGGCGAAGAGAGTTCCGTCGCCTCTTCAACGACGCCCTCCACGTCCTTGGCAGATACCCGTCCGTCGGCCGTACGGCGTTTGTAGATCAGACAACAGAGAAGCTGGGTGAAGTAAGGGTGTCCGGACGTCAAGTCCAGAATCTGCCTCACAGCATGATAGTCATACTCCAAGATGCCGCTGGCGGGTTCGGTTATCAATTCCGTCGCCTCGGCGTCATCCAGATAGGTCAGTCTCCAACGAAAGGCCTCGTCCAAGACTGCCGGCGGCCTTTCGGGCCACTCCTCCAACGCCAGGACGAGGCTGAGATTCAAGCCCCCACTCATCAGCACTGACACGTAGCTGTAGAAACTCTCCCTCAACGAGCCTTCCCCGTCCCACAGTGACTCTACCTCGTCGAAAGCCAGCACCAATCGCCTTCGCCTTAGGGCCTTGTATACCTTGGGAAGGAATACCGCGTGGAAGTAGTCTGCATCGGTCAGGAATTCGTTAAGTTCGGGCTTGCGGAAAGAACGCCCCATCTCCTCGGTGAGGGTTGTCGCCATGCTGGCTGCAACGCGCCACAGAAGGGAGCCCAGTGAGTCATCCTCCTCTGCCATGGAAAGATCGACGAGGAAGACCGTTTGTGGAAGCCACCGCTGGAGTTGATGAAGGAGCGAGGTCTTACCTATCCGGTAGCTGCCTCGCAGGACGCCAACCCGTTTCGTGCCCCTAGCCCCCAGTGTTTCCGCAAGCCATGCCAGCACCTTCTCACGACCGAAGAACCGACCCTCATCGACAGCGGGGGCATCTATCACATAGGGATTGGTTGATTCTCGTCCGTTCTCCACATTTGCTCCTGAGAGGGACGCCCTGGTCTCACCCACCCGCACCTAGGACTGAGAGTATAGGATGCGGTGGCAACTCCCGCAAGAGACCGGATCCTGACCACGGCGCACTTGCTGAATGAGGCTCGTTGGCAAAGCAACCCTACAACCTTGGCAAATGCCGCCCTCAAGGAGAACCACAGCCGGTCCTGCCGTCTGGCGGTGAGCATTCTCGTAGATGGACAGATCCTCTTTAGAGACGCTCGAGAGGCTAGTCTTCCTCTCGGCCTCCAGGGCGGTCAAGGAGGAACGCAACTCTTCAGCCTCCTGGCGTAGCTCGCTTTGTGTCGTCTGCCAGCGCCGCTCCGCGACCTCGAACTGCCTTCTCGCGCCCTCGAACTGAGCCTCCCTTTCCTCCACCTCGTCCATGCTCACCAACGTCTCGTCTTCGACCTCTGACCGTCGTCTCCTCAAGTAATGCAACTCCTGATTCAAGCCCGCCAACTCCTTGGGGTTGGTAACTTGCCCGCCATACAGCATCTCCTCGGTCGAGGCAATCTTGCTCAATATCTGTTCCAGATCCAACTCTAGCTCACGCAGTCTGCCTCGCGACACCCGCAGGGCTTCTTCTCTCTCGTGCAACACTTGCCGGGCCGACGCGAGTTCTTCGTTCGCCTCCAATCCGCTCTGAATGGTGTCGAGGGCCGCTCTCGTCTCATCGATCTCCGTCTCAAGTACCTGCAATCTGTAGAGCGCTTCAACCCTGCCGACCATCATGCTGCCTCACCCTTGGATCATGAGAGCTCTCGCCTAACTCACGGGCACCCCGGCTTCGGCCGCAATTGTACTACAACCTCAGGCATCCGACAAGATTGTAACAGTACCGGCAGCTGTGTGGAGCTTCACGTAAGGCATTAACGCGACCCATAGGCCCTTGCAGCACCTTACGAACAAGGCTACAATTGCTACCAAATGAGGAGTCCCAGACTCGCGCTGGCTTGCGTAGCCGTGGCGTACGTCGTCTTGGCCTTTCTGGTGCTTCCCAGGGATGCCTTTTTCAGCAGCGACGAGGGCCTGAAGTTCATCCAACTCCAGAACTTCGTAAGGAAAGGGTGGCGAGACTTCACCCTAGACTACCCAGGTCGAGGACTCGATCCCGATCTTCGCCACGTCCCCATAAACAACCCTCCTCCTCTCATACAGGACGGAAGAATCTATGCAGTCTACCCAGTCTTCTTCCCGCTAGTCGCTACGCCGCTCTACCGGCTCCTCGGCTATGCTGGCCTGTACGTAATACCTCTTACCGCAGGCCTCCTAACTCTGGTAATCACTTATCAGATCGCCCGTCTTGCAGGCGGAGGCGGGCCGTCATCCATTGTCGTCCTTGGGCTTTGCAGCCCGCTCATCTTCTACAGCCTTGTCTTCTGGGACCACACGTTGGGAACGCTTCTTGCCACCTTGGCCCTCTTGCTAGTCGTTAGCAGCCTCCAGCGGCCAAGGCGGCTGTTCCTTCTCCTGGGAGGGGTGGTAATCGGCCTGGGTATATGGGTGCGATCAGAGCTGTACGTGATGGCCATCGCCATGCCCCTGGCGCTTCTGCTCCTCGGGACCGGGCGCCTGACGCGTCTCGTTTGGCTTTGCCTCGGAATCCTCGGCGCTCTGGTGCCTCTCTGGCTATTCCAGTTCGTCGTCTACGGTGACTTCATCGGCCCGCACGTCAGCCATGTCTCCTGGCTGTCAGAACAGCTTCCCGCCACCACTGATCGAGTGGCCATTGTCTATCATACCCTGCTGGAAGGCAACTCCAGTCCGGCTATGAGCTTTCTCTACATTATGGCTTTCGCAGCTTCAGCCCTGCTCGTCCGGGCGCCCAGAATTCGCACCAGCCGTCTACTGATCATCATCGCCTTTGCCACCCTGGTGTTGGCCACTATCCCCAACCTCATCGAGGCCAGCCGTGGTCGGCCTCTTGGCGGCTTGATAACCACGGCCCCTTTCCTGGTATTCGGTTTTGCCACCCTGTTAGACTCATCCGTCAGGCGCTGCAATGCTTTTCTCCTAGCCCTCAGCATAGCATACATAGCGCTGGTCAGCCTGCTGACACCTGTGGACCCAGGATTGCAGTGGGGTGCCCGTTTCCTGCTGCCCGTCTTGCCGCCTCTAGCCGTGCTCGCGACAAACAACTTCGGCGCCCTCAGGACCCTCAGAGGACGGTCTACAAGCGGTCTACTTGGGGCATGTTTCGTATCCGTGGTTGCTCTCAGTTTCTTTGTACAGCTATCGGGGCTCCGGACGTTGCACATCATCAAGACCACAGACCAACAGCTCATCCGCGACACGGCTCAGATCGATCCCATCCACATCCTCAGCGACGAATGGGGCTATGCTGAGTACGTGGCTCCCCTGTTCTACGAGAAGCAGTTCTTCTTTGTTCGGGATCAGGCCCAGTACGAGGAATTGACGCAGACCTTGCTAGAGAATGACACTCACACCTTCGCAGTGGTGACCTACCCCAGGCCTAGGAGAAGAGTTGTCGATCCACTCATCGTGGCTGACGGGTATGCCATCAGAAAGGTGGGTGAGCAAGTGTATGAGATCGGGGAACTCGATAGCGCCCGGTGACCTACGCCGAGGGGGGATTCAGCTGCATTCTCGGGCCCAGTTGCCGTGTTCTTGCGCCCATGACACTGTCGCCGGTGAATCGTAGATGAAACCAAGAAGTCTCTTCCAAGCGCTGGACACACGGCGGCTGATGGTCGCCATCCTCCTTTTCTGCATCTTCATCATGGCCAGCCGAGAGATCGTGGATCCCGATTTCTGGTGGCATCTCCGTACGGGCCAGTACATAGTCGACACCAGAAGCATTCCTCGACAAGATGTCTTTTCCTACACGCTGCCCGATCAGCCCTGGATCACTCACGAGTGGCTGACGGAAGTTCTGATCTACGACATCTATTCGATTTCAGGACAAGAAGGTCTGATCCTCGCCTTCGCAGCGATCATCACCGGTGCGTTTGCCCTCCTCTACCTGCAGTGTCCGGGCCGTCCTTACCTCGCAGCCTTCGCGGTAATCCTCGCTGCCCTCACTTCGGCGATCACCTGGGGCGTGCGCCCACAGATGCTCTCTCTACTTATGTGCGCCGTCTTCCTGTACATTCTCTACGCCTTCAGAGCAGGACGTAGAAAGTACATCTGGCTCATGCCCCCTCTGATGGCACTGTGGGCCAATCTGCACGGCAGTTTCCTGTTGGGCCTGGTTCTAGCGAGCGTCTACATTGTGGGGGCCACGATCAGCAACCTCTTCGCATCTGACGACGAGCAGAAGGAGGCCTGGTCGGACATACGTCGTCTGGTCATAGCGACCTTGGTCACGGCGCTTGCTGCCCTGGTCAACCCCAATGGTATCCAGCTCTTGGTCTATCCTTTCGGTACCTTGGGAAGTCCTGCCATGCAGGCATATATCATGGAATGGTTCTCGCCGGACTTCCATCAGATCCAGTACCAACCTCTTGCGCTGTTCATCCTTCTCCTTGTCGTAGCTCTGGGTCTATCACGACGTACTCCCAGCGCTACTGAGTTCCTGTTCTTGGTGGGGTTCGGCTATGCCGCGCTTCGTTCGGCCCGACTCATCCCCTACTTCGCTCTAGTAACTACTCCGATCCTTGCAGCTCAACTCCTCCACGGATGGAAGGGCTCGAGATGGTCCGGGCGATTCGCAGTGGGAACAGCACGGAGAGGCACAACGTACCTGCTGCTCAATTGGCTGTTGCTTGCCCTGGTCATCTTTGGCGGAGCCGTCAAAGTGGGGGTGACTCTCCGAGCTAATGAGAAGGCTCAGAAAGAAGCCTTCCCGGTGGACGCTGTAGACTTCGTTGAAGAACATGAGATCGCGAGTAGCATGTACAACCTGTACCGCTGGGGAGGATACCTGATCTGGAGGCTATACCCGGACCAGAAAGTATTCATCGATGGCCGTGCTGACGTCTACGGGGAGGCCCTCATAGATCAGTACCTGCAAGTATACCAGCTACGGGAAGGCTGGGAGGAACCCCTGGATGCGTATGGCGTGAAGCTGGTGATTATCGACAGAGGTAGTTCCCTCAGCACGGTGCTGAATGCAAGCCCCGAATGGGAACGACGCTATGCCGACGAGAAAGCTGCTATCTTCGTTAGAGAGGAAGAAGACGAGTGGTGAAGACTCGTCCCTGGCCTGAGCACCATCGCCTGATGCTGCCCATATTGCTTCTCGCTTTTCTCCTGCGAGTAGCGTACTTGGATGCACAAAGCCTGTGGTGGGATGAGGCCTTCTCGGTCACGATCAGCAGTATGGACTTGTCCTCCTTGCTGGATGCTGCGCTTGACGACCGTGTCCACCCGCCACTGTACTACCTAGTCTTGCGCTTCTGGTTGAGCCTGGGTCAAAGCGAGTTCGTTCTACGCGCCCTTTCCGCCGTCACTGGTGTCTTGGCGGTGGCCTGCATGTTTCCCATGGCTAGCGTGGTAGGTGATAGGCGGCTGGGAGTGATGAGCGCTCTTGCTCTGGCCATCTGTCCCTTGCACATCTGGTACTCTCAGGAGGTGAGGATGTACTCACTGAGTATCTTTCTCACTTTGATGGCCAACTACTTCTTTCTGCGGCTTCTACGAGATCGTAGGCTGACCAACTGGTTGGGATACGGCATCTCCATGCTGCTGGCGATGTACACTCACTATCTGACTCTCTTTGTCATACTGGCGCAAATGACGTACCTGACTCTGACGCGACAGCGACACCGAACATTGCTGCGCGAATGGCTGCTCTGCATGCTGATCGTAGGGCTGCTATGTACACCCTGGTTCATCGCCATCTTCCTGAGTGGCGGTTTCTATCAGGCTAGCATATCCTGGATTCAGCCGGTCGCTCCGGAGGACCTATTCTGGACAATCTACAGCTTCGGGTTGGGCTTTACTTCAAATCCCAGCAATCCCTTCAACATCCTCGCTGGGCTGCTGCTGACAGGAATCCTGGCATACGTCTCAGTGCGATTGCTCCTAGGAAAGATCGTGGTACAGCACCGTAATAAGCTATGGTTCGTCTGGTTATGGCTGATGTTGCCTCTCATGTTGGTTTTCCTGATATCGTTAGACTGGCCCTTGCCTCAAAAGAGGTCAATCTACGTGGACCGCTTTCTCACGCCCCTACTGCCCGCCCTTGTAATCCTGACGGGCTATGGGGTAACACAGGTCTTTGGGAGGAAGAGACTACTTGGAGTGCTAACCATTGTTGCCTTGTTGCTACCCTTGGGTGTATCCAGCGGCTCCCTGTATCTCAACTCAGAGTACCACCGGGATCAATGGCGCCAAGCGATAAGCGCCATCAAGGAGAATGCGCAAGGCGGTGACATCCTACTTGTTCGCCCTCATCATTATGTGCCGCTGTACTACTACGATCTACAGGAGTTACCCTGGTACACTGTGCCCTACCTGGAGTCCGCCCAAGACTACGAGACCTTCTTGGACACGGATCTCTCTAGTAGGCTAGGGCAAAGTGGAAGAGTATGGACCATGATAGTGTGCGAGAACGCAGGTGCGCACCGCTTTGTACCGGGAGCTCGCCAACGACTGATGG
>JABAOC010000280.1_pt1 | contig 10637 bp, 12 predicted proteins | sample 7062161 | NCBI WGS metagenome assembly JABAOC01 (sample SAMN14538625, study PRJNA623070) | marine sediment metagenome | biome: marine biome [ENVO:00000428]; feature: marine pelagic biome [ENVO:01000023]; material: deep marine sediment [ENVO:00002113] | place: India: Gulf of Khambhat ...
CGAGGGCGTCCCGCACCACGGCGGCCAGCGCCGTGTTGGAGTGGATCGCCTCCTTGCCGCCGCGCAGGATGCAGGCGTTGCCAGACTTGAGGCACAGGGAGGCGATGTCCACGGTGACGTTGGGCCGGCTCTCGTAGATGGCGGCGATGACCCCCAGGGGGACCCGCTTACGGCCCAACTGGAGGCCGTTGGGCAGGGTGTGCATGTCGGACACCTCGCCCAGGGGGTCGGGCAACGAGGCCACCTGGCGCACGTCGGCAGCTATCCCCTCCAGCCGCTGGTGGGTCAGCAGGAGGCGGTCCAGCAGTGCCTCCGAGAGTCCGGCGCGGCGGCCGGCCTCCATGTCCTTGCCGTTGGCGGCCAGTACCTTCGCCTCCCCTTCCAGCAGCTGGCTGGCGATGTTGAGGATGGCGCCGTTGCGGGCCTCGGCGGAGAGGCGGGCCAGGGCCCGGGCGGCCTCCCGCGCCGCCGCGCCCTTGGTACTCAGTTCGGACGCTCTGCTGGTCACGTTGCCTTCCTCGACTACTCCTTCTTCTCCCGCTCTTCGCCTTCCGCCTGCTTGCGCTCCAGGCGGATGACGCTGCGGCCGGAGAGGCCCATGATCAGGCGGGCCTGCGGCTCCTGGCTGGCCCGCACCCACAGCTCGAAGGCGCCCGGGTTGTGGATGTCCGGCGCCAGTTCCGCTTTGATCCCCTTTGCCTCCAGCGCCTCGCGGCTGGTCTCGGCGTCGCGAAGGGTGGGCATACCCGCCACCTTCACCGGCGGGTCAGCCTCCCGCTCGCCACGTCCCAGCATGCTCCTTAATCGCCTGAACATATCGGGGTCTCCGGCCCGCCTGTCGGGAGGCGGGCCTGCCACGCCCAGCGCCCGCTACTTGTGCCTCCGCTGCCAGCGTGTCTGCTTCAGCCTCTTGCGATGCTTGTGCTTGCTGATCTTCTTGCGACGCTTCTTGATGACTGAGCCCACAAACCCTCCGTGACTTCGATCCCGTGGAACAAGGTTCAGGGAACAGGGAACAAGGCGCCCCTGACCGTATTCCTCGTTCCCTGTTCCTTGTTCTTTGTTCCTTGTCCCGTGTTCCTTGTTTCCTGTTCCCTCAATTCATCTCCGTTCCCGACAGCGGTTCGAACTTGAGCAGGGTGACATCGGGAGTAACGTCATCGTAAGCCGCTCGTACCGGCATGTCCACCCTGACCTCCTCCGGCGCCACGCCGACGATGCTGGTGGTGAGCCGCGGCCCTTCGTCCAGCTCCACGATGGCCAGCACGTAGGGGACGTCCTCCCGGAATGCCGGGTGCATGGCCCGCCGCACCACCGTGTACGAGTATACCTTCCCCTTGCCGGTGGCGGTGACCCACTCCAGGTGCTCCGACAGGCAGAAGGGACAGATAGTGCGCGGATAAAAGATATGCTTGCGGCAATCGCGGCAGCGCTGGAGGCGCAGCTGGCGGGCGCGAGTCCCCTCCCAGAAGGGGCGCGTGGTCTCACTGGGCTCTGGCAGGGGCTTGCGGTACTCGTCTTCGGCCATGAGGCTATCTCCCTAAGACCAGCGAGGCCTGCTCGCTCATAATGCCGCCGTTCCCGTTGACGAACGCCAGCTCACAGTTGGACACCTGTCGGTCACCGGTGCGGCCCTGGAGCTGGCGCACCGCCTCGGTGACGTGAGAGGCGCCGCCAGCCAGGCCGGGCTGCCCGAACGAGAGCTGTCCTCCGTGAGTGTTCAGGGGCACGTCGCCGCGGTAGGTGAGGTCGTGCTCCTCCACGAACGGCCCGCCGCGACCTTTGGCGCAGAAGCCGGCGTCCTCCAGCGTGATCACCACCGTTATGGTGTAGCAATCGTACACCGACACCAGGTCCACGTCCTCGGGCGAGACCCCTGCCATCTGGAACGCCCGCGGCGCCGTCACGGCGATGGGCGACGTGGTGATGTCGCCGGCCTGCGTTAGCGAGCTGTGGGTAGCGTACTCGGCGGTGCCCAGGAGCCACACCGGCGGCCGGGGCGAGCGGCGGGCTACCTCCGGGGAGACGACCACGAAGGCTGCCCCGCCCGTGCACGGCATGACGATCTCCAGCAGGTGCAGGGGGTCCACCACCAGCGGCGAGTTGAGCACGTCGTCGATGGTGATGGGGCGGTCGAAGAAGAGGGCGTCGGGGTTGGCACAGGCGTTGGTGCGCTGGTCGACGGCGACCTTGGCCAGCTGGCGGGACGTTGTGCCGTACTGGAACATGTGACGCTGGGCGATGAGCGCGTAGCCGGAGTTCACCCCCAAAGGCCCGTAGGGTACCTCGAACTCGCGGCCCGGGAGCTGGTAACGGCGACGGCCCCTGGGAGTGTAGAACATCTCCACGTCGGCGGCCTCCCCAAGGACGCAGAGGACGGCGCGGCACTGGCCGGCGGCGATGGCTGCCGCTGCCCGCCAGACCATCCCCGCCGCCGAGGCGCCCCCTATGTCCACCACGTTGGAGTAGCGCGGGTGTATGCCCAGGTACTCGCCCAGGAAAGAGGGCCACATCTGCGCCACATCGGTCATGGGCGGGCCGATGAGGAGGCCGTCCACGTCCGGGGGCCCCAGACCGGCGTCCAGTGTCGCGAGGCGCGCCACCTCGGTCATGATGCCCAGGGTTGTCTTGCCGTCTGGGCTGCGGGTCGGCTTCACCTCGCCGATGCCGGTGATGGCGGCCGCGCGCTTCAGGGTCACGTCTATCGTCCGGGTCGGGCCCAGGCCCCCGCTCAGGCAATCACAGCAGCACCAGGTTGTCCCGGTGCACTACCTCGCCGCCGTAGTGGTGGCCCAGCACGCCCTCGATGCGGTCGGACCGGAGGCCGCGGATATGCAGGATGTCCTGGGCGCTGTAGTTGGCGATGCCGCAGGCGATGCGTCGGCCGTTGCCGTCGGTGATGGCCACGGCGTCCCCCCGCTGGAAGTCTCCCTCCACGTCGCGCACGCCAGCCGGCAGCAGGCTGCGCCCCTGTTCCCGCAGGGCCCGGCTGGCGCCGGCGTCCACGGCGATGCTCCCCTTCAGGGAGAGCCCGGCCAGCATCCAGCGTTTGCGGCTCTCCATGCGGTCCACGCCGGAAGGGAAGAGGGTGCCCAGCTCCTCCCCCCGGGCCAGACGGACGAGCACCTCCCGCTCCCGCCCATCGGCGATGACGACGTCAGTCCCGCCGGCGAGGGCCAGCTGGGCCGCCTCGAGCTTGGTGACCATGCCGCCCACCCCGCGGCCCATGGTGCCGCCAGCCAGCCGCTCGACCTCGGCGTCGATGCGCTCCACGCGGGGGATGAGGCGGGCCTTGGCGTCCCGCCGGGGGTCGGCCGTGTACAGGCCGGCCTGGTCCGTGAGCAGTACCAGCAGGTCGGCGTCCACCAGGTTGGCCACCAGCGCCGACAGGTTGTCGTTATCGCCGATCTTGGCCCCTTCGATCTCGTCCACGGCCACGACGTCGTTCTCGTTGATGATAGGGACCACGCCCAGTTCCAGCAGGCCGAGGAGGGTGTTGCGGGCGTTGAGGTAGCCCTGCCGATCTGCGAGGTCACGGCGGGTGAGGAGGGTCTGGGCGACGGTGATCTCGTGCCAGGTGAAGAGCTCCTGGTAGGCCTGCATCAGGTCGCTCTGGCCCACGGCGGCCAGCATCTGGCGGAACGGCATGTCCTTGCGGTCGCGGCTGACTCCCAGGCGGCGGCGCCCGGCGGCGATGGCCCCAGAGGTGACCAGCAGCACCGCAGCGCCCTCCTTCTGCAGGCGGGCTACCTGGCTCACCATCGCCGACATGACCTCTAGGTCCAGCCTGTCGGTGCCGGCAGTGAGCACGTTGGTGCCCACCTTGGCGACGATGCGGCGGTGGTGGAGGCCTTCCTGTGCGGCCTGTCGCTTGGATTTGCTGCTCTGTCTGGCCATAGACGCTGGATATCGTGCAGATGCGTTCGCATTATATCAGGGCGGTTTCCGGCCTAACAAGGAAATCAGCCAGCCGGAGGGCAGCCATAGGCGCCGAGGCGCTGCGCTCAGCCGCCGTTGTGTGATAGTATCCCGTTCGGTGCGGCCACCTGTGGAGGACCCGAAATGAAGCCTGCCCCGGCCCTGCTCCTGCTGGCGCTGGCGGCAGCCCTGATGCTGCTGGCGTCCCCGGCGTACGCCCAGATGAAGCTCACCGAGGCTAACCCTCCGGAGGGCGCTGGGTTGGACGTGCCGCCGGGCGAGACCGCAGCGCCCGGGGAGACGCTGCAGGCGGCCGGCCCCATAGCGCAGGAGGGAGACGATGATGACGGGCCGGACATCCTGCTGATGGCGTTGCTCACAACAGCGGGGATTGGCAGTGCCGCGGCGCTGTTCACGCTGGCGCACCTCCTGCGCAGGCGCATCGGCTACGAGCCGCACCGGCCGCCGGAGGGCGAGGAAGAGGGCGAAGGCCACTAGCCCCGAACACACAGACCTACGCCAGAGGCCCCGGCCGTCGGCCGGGGCCTCTCTGCTCCGCTTCGCTGAGCCGTCAGGCGACGGGAGCTTTGCGCTCCAGACGTTCCAGCTCCGTCATCCAGCGGGCGAACGTCCGCAGCCGCTCCTCCAGTTGGGCCTTCATCTCGCTCATCTGCTCCGCCTTCTGGCTGACGATGCCGTGCTGGCGGGTGACGACGTCGATGGCCTTCTGGAGCTGCCGCTTCTTTTCGAAGACGTCCGACTCCGGGCGGTACTGGGCCTTCAGCTCCCGCAGGATCTCTTCAGCCTCTACCATCTCCTTGATCTCGGCCAAAGTGACCCCCAGCAGGTCCTGCAAGCGGCGGATGTGCTCTACACGCCTGACGTCTTCCTCCGAGTAGAGGCGGAAGCCGCCTTCCATGCGGGTGGGCGAACGCAGCAGGCCCTTCTCTTCATAGAAGCGCAGGGTCCTCTGCGTGACGCCGGTGCGCTCGGCGACCTCGCCGATCTGGAGATAGGCTTCGTTGGTATCGGACACCGGCCCACGCCTCCTTGGACTGCCGCAGTGCGTTGCTTGAATCGTAGTATAACGGCGCCTTACCCCTACGTCAAGGTTATGCTGAGCCCAAACCCTCCGCTACGGGTATTCGGGCTCTTCTTCCTCTTCCCCGGCAGGCGCCGCTGTCAGCGGCGGCAGGACCGCCTCCGGGCGCTCCTCCCGGCGCCGGCCCCTGGGCGGTAGCGAGAGCACAGCTTCGCGCAGCGCCGTCAGCCCATCGGCGTACTTCCCGTCCAGGATCACGCCCACTGCCCCCGCCTCCCGCAGGGCCTGCAACCGAGAAGCTCCAATCTCCGGCAGCACCTCAACCAGCAGTGGGGTCTGGGAAAGCAGAGAGAGCCGCCGCAGCTCCATCATCCCCCGCAGGGTCAACGGCTCCCGGGCCGCCGGGACCTCCAGCGCCTCCAGGGGGAGCCCGGCGAGCACCCGCAGCTCCGTGTCGCCCATGTCGGCGCTGACGCTGAGGACCAGGCCCACTCTCTCTTCCAGCACCGCCTCCGCCGACGCCCGCTCGTCCAGCAGCACGAAGTCCGCCCCGGCCCCGCGGGCGGCGGCCACGGCCGCCCGTTCGGCGTTCTCCAGGCGCACGCCGACAGGCAGATCGCCCATCTTCTTGATGGCGTTCCCCAGCTTGCCTGCGTCCAGGCCGCTGATGATGACCGCATCGGCGCCCGCGGCGCCGCCTGCTTTGCCCACCTCGTCCTTGTCCAGCCGCAGCAGGCAGAGCAGGGTGGGAGAGGCGCGGCGTTCAGCCGCCAGGCCAAAGCCTATAGGCCCCGCCTCCACTCGGCTCGTCCGTTTGATCCTATCGGCCAGTCTGCTCATATCCTTGCTCCCTGCCTAGCGGCAGGCGGAAGCTCCCCGCCCATTATGGACAGCCGCCGTCTCCGCGGGCAAGCCAGCGACACGGCGAGCAACGGAGCGGGCCAGGACACGAATGGCCCGCTTACCTACTCGCAGCTGTAGGTCTCCTCCCTCATCACAAGCTCCGGCATCAGGCTCGTCTTCGCGGTTCGCACGATGTGGAAGGGCCGCGTTATTTCGGCAGTCACTACGCAGTCCGCACCTGGCACGGCCTTGTCCACTAGCACGACCACCGAGTCCGCGTCTGGCACAACGTCGGTGATCTCGAAGCGGTAGCCGCCGGACGACTCCTGCTGGTCTACGGCCGCGATCACCATCTGCTGCGAAAAGTCCACCGTGGGCGGGGGAGGCGCCGGGGTCACATCCGCCTGGTGACGCGACCAGAACTCCTCCCACTCCGCCTGCGTATCGATCTTGAGCACCTGCGGCTGCTGGCCGGCGATGCCGCTGTGCTGGCCGATATCGATCGTCTCGAAGTCCACCGGCAAGCCATTGACAGGCGAAGCCCGGCCGTCCTGAGACGGAGGGGACGGGGTCGGCGACGCTTCCTCCCCCTCGTCGTCTCCGCAGGCGGCCGCCAGGAGGGCCACAGCGGCTATGACAGGGGCAGTCAGGAGCAGCGCTCGCATCTTGACTTCCTTCCAGGCCCTAGACGGAGGCCGCGGCCCGGTTGTTGCCGCCTAGAGGATCTTGCTCAGGAACGCCCGCGTGCGGGGCTGTAGCGGCCGCAGGAACATCTCTTCCGGAGGCCCCTCCTCCACGATAACCCCTTCATCCATGAACACCATACGGTCGGCCACCTCGCGGGCGAAACCCATCTCGTGGCTGACGACAATCATCGTCATGCCCTCGCGGGCCAGCGACTTCATGACGTCCAGCACCTCACCCACCAGCTCGCAGTCCAGGGCCGAGGTGGGCTCATCGAACAGCATCAGCTTCGGCTGCATGGCCAGGGCCCGGGCGATGGCCACCCGCTGCTGCTGCCCGCCCGAGAGCTGCGACGGGTAGGCGCGGAGCTTGTCCGCCAGCCCCACCTTGGCCAGCAGCTCCCGCCCGGTCTCCTCTGCCTCCCTGCGGGGTGTCTTCCTCACCCGTATCGGCGCCTCGATGACGTTGCCCAGGGCCGAGAGGTGAGGGAAGAGGTTCAATCGCTGGAAGACCATGCCGATGGCGGCCCGCTTGCGCGCCACCTCCTGCTCCCTGTCTTCCATCAAGCGGCCGTTCTTCTCCCTGTAGCCCACCAGTTGCCCGTCCACGTAGATGCGGCCGCCGTCCAGGCGCTCCAGGTGGTTTATGCAGCGCAGGAAGGTGGTCTTGCCGGAGCCGCTGGCGCCGATGAGGACCACCACCTCTCCCCGCGCCACGTCCATGCTGACGCCCCGCAGCACCTCCAAGCGCCCGAAGCGTTTGTACACGTCCACGCTGCGCACCATCGGCTCAGACATCGCCCCAACATTCTACGCCCGTGCGCCTAGCGGCCTCAAATGCCGCGTCGGCCGCCGATGACAGCCACCGCCCGCGAAAACAGCGTTTCCGGCCGCTCCCGCTCGGAGACGGCCAGGGCGCGCTCCAGCTCCGCCTGGAGCAGGCTGAAGACCGAGACCAGCACTAGGTACCAGAAGGCCGCCACGGAGTACAGCTCCATGGGCTTGAAATTGCGGGCGGCCTGGATCTTGGCCGCGTTGAGGAGTTCCACCACGCCGATGGCGAAGGCCACCGAGGTGTTCTTGAGCATGGCGATAAACTCGTTCCCGGTGGGCGGTATGATCACCCGGAACGCCTGGGGGAGGATGATCCGCCTCAAGGCCTGGAGGTTGGTCATCCCCAGGGACTTGGCGGCGTCCATCTGGCCCGCCTCCACCGACTGGATGCCGCCGCGCACGATCTCCGCCATGTACGCCGCCTCGTTCAGCCCGAAGGTTATCACCGCCGCCCGCCAGCGGGTCCAGTTGTCGCGGAAGATGTCGTCGTCAATGAGCTGTCGCAGGCCGAAGTACACCAGCAGGAGCTGGAGGATCACCGGCGTTGCCCGCCAGAACCAGACGTATATTCCAGCGGGCCCCGATATGATCGGGTTGCGGGACTCGCGCATCACGGCGAGCACGATGCCCAGCCCGATCCCCAGCACCATCGCAAAGAAGGCGATGTACAGGGTCTCCCGCATCGCCCGCAGGATTATCGGGTCGAACAGGAAGTCGCCGACAGTGTCGAAGTCGAACCGGATCGCGAGGAGCCCATCCATTTCCACCACCCTCACTTGGCCGAGGCGGAGCGGCCCCCGGCTGCTGGCGATAGCCGCGGGGGCCGCCGCGTCGACGGAACGTCAGACAAACGTTTACGGCAAGGCCACTTCTTCAAGATTCCACTTGGCCAAGACCTCATCGTACTTGCCGCTGTCCCTGATGGCCTGGAGGGCGTCGGTGATGGCGTCGTTGAGCTCGGTTGAGGTCTTGCGCATGCCGACGCCGTACGGCTCGGGGTCGATCTGCGGCCTCACCACCTCGAGTTCGCCCTCGGACAGGGCGGCGTCGTAGGCGGCAACGGGGAAGTCGGAGAAGTTGGCGTCGGCGCCGCCGGTGCGCAGGTCCTCCACCGCCAGCGGGTTGGTGTCAAAGACGACGATGTCGATCGCCTCATCGCACTCTTCGTTCTGCTCTTCGAGCATGTCCACCTGGATAGTACCCACCTGCACGGCCACCGTGAGGCCGCAGAGGTCGTCCAGCTCCTGAACGTTGTCGGGGTTGCCGGCCGGCACCAAGATGCCCATGCCCACGTTGAGGTAGGCAACGAAGTCGATCTCCTCCGACCGCTCCTCGGTGATCGTCATCGCCGACATGATGACGTCGAAGTCTTCCGTCTGGAGGGCGGGTATGATGCCGTCCCAGCCGGTGTTGAGGAACTCGGCCGCGACGCCCAGCTCTTCGGCCAGGCACTTGGCCATGTCGACGTCCGAACCATCCGGGATCTCGGTCCCCTCCTGAAAGAATTCCATGGGCGCGTAGGCGATGTCCGCGCCGACACTTAGGGTACCGTCCTCCAACTCTGGCACTCCTTCGACAGGCGTTCCCGTCTCCGGGGGAGTACAGACGGCCGCTTCCCCCTCCTCCTCATCATCCCCACACGCGGCGAAGGCCAGGACGGAGGCTAACGCCAGTACCGCGAACACAAGAAAATAACGACCAAGGCTGCGTGTCAACATGATATCCTCCTTGCTAGGGGCAGACCACGGAATCCCTGCCGGATGCATTGGATTATAGACCTGCCGCTCGCTGTGTCAATCAGCCGTGCTCCGGTGCCGCGCTGCCCTGCATCCCTCCTCGAAGCCTGGACTGTTGCTCACCTTCGCGTTAGAGTAAGCTCGCCATGCCCCCAGCCAACCTGCCCGTCATCGTCGGCGCCGGCCAGTACACCAATCGCTCGCGCGACCTAGCCGACGCCCGCGAGCCCCTGGAGATGATGGACATCGTGGCGCATGCCGCCCAGGACGATGCCGGCGTCGACGGCCTGCTGCCCCGCATCGACAGCCTCCAGGTCGTCAACATCATCGCTTGGCCCTACCCGGACGCGCCCGGTCTGCTGGCGGAACGGCTGGGCGCCAGCCCGGCCCACCGCATCTACACCACGGTGGGCGGCGATACCCCTCAACGCATCATCAACAGCACTGCGGAGCGCATCGCCCGCGGCGAGACCCGCCTGGCCCTCCTCTGCGGCGCCGAAGTGCTGCACTCGGTGCCCCGCGCCCGCAAGCAGGGGTTCAGGCTGCCCTGGCAGCGGCGGGGGGTGCCCGGGGAGATGGTGGGCGATCCGCGCAACGGCGCCAACGAAGCGGAGACCCGCCACGGCGCCGTCATGCCCAGCCGCGTCTACCCCCTGTTCGAGAATGCCCTCCGTGCCCACCTGGGCCTCAGCATCGAGGAGCACCGCCGGCGCCTGGGCGACCTCTGCCAGAGACTCTCCGCCGTCGCAGCCGACAATCCTTACGCCTGGTTCCAGCAGGCCCTGACCGCCGAGGAGATCACCACCGTCTCCGCCGACAACCGCATGATCTGCTTCCCCTACCCCAAGCGCATGAACGCCATCATCGAGGTGGACCAGGCCGCCGCCGTCATCATGACTGGCTCTCAGACCGCCAGCGAGCTGGGCATCCCTGAGGACCGCTGGGTCTACCTCTGGGGCTGCGGCGACGCCGATGACAAGTGGTTCGTCAGCGACCGCATCAACCTCCACTCCTCACCCGCTATCCGCACCGCCACCTCCCGCGCCCTGGGGATGGCCAGCCTCAGCGTGGACGAGATCGACTTCTTTGACCTCTACTCCTGCTTCCCCTCCGCCGTCCAGCTGGCCATGGGCGAGTTGGGCCTGCCCTTCGATGAAGAGCGCCCCCTCACGGTGACCGGCGGCCTCCCTTACGCCGGCGGCCCCGGCAACAACTACGTCATGCACTCCGTGACCACGGCGGTGGCCCGCCTGCGCCGGAACCCCAGCCAGAAGGCCCTCATCACCGGCCTGGGCTGGTTCGCCACCAAGCACTCCGCCGGGGTGTATAGCGCCCAGCGCCCGCCCCAGGAGCGCTGGCAGCGCGCCGACCCCGAGGATGACCAGGCGCGCCTGGAGGCGATGGAGAGCCCGCCCACCGTGGAGCGGGCCGAAGGCGCGGCCAGCGTCGAGAGCTATACCGTCCTGTTCAGCCGGGAGGGGGAGCCTGAGCAGGGGATCGTCATCGGCCGCCTGGGCGGCGGCGAGAAGCGGGGCGCCCGTTTCATCGCCAACACGCCCCCGGACAGCGACCTGCTGTGGT
>JABAOC010038569.1_pt4 | contig 10633 bp, 10 predicted proteins | sample 7062161 | NCBI WGS metagenome assembly JABAOC01 (sample SAMN14538625, study PRJNA623070) | marine sediment metagenome | biome: marine biome [ENVO:00000428]; feature: marine pelagic biome [ENVO:01000023]; material: deep marine sediment [ENVO:00002113] | place: India: Gulf of Khambhat ...
TACTACAGAGATTCTAGGTCAAGATGGACTCTCAGTCGCCCCACTTCCAGTATCCATTTTGGAGTCTTGGAAGAAGAGGCTTGCGGGCCTTTTAGGCATCCCTGCGATTGAATGGGATTGGATTTCAGTAGAAGATTATTTTCAACGCTTGGAAATGAGAGGAACTGCTACAAATGTCGCGTATCTCGTACCGCATGGCGCTGTGCGGGCGTGTGTGATGAAATTCGAGGATCGATCGGCTACAATCAAAGAATTAGCTCAGATGCAGGACTTAGTAGTTCAATCAATGAGAGCTGGAGCAATTGGGATGTCCACGGGGTTGATTTATCCTCCTTGTACATATGCGAGGGGAATGGAAGAACTGATAACATTATGCAAACCTGTGGCTGCCTTTAGGGGTGTCTTTGTCATTCATATGCGCAATGAAAGTGATTATATCATGGAGGCTCTCAACGAGACCATCAAAGTTGGTAAAGAAGCAGGTGTGGCAGTTCATATCTCCCATCTCAAAGTAGCAGGTCGAAGGAACTGGGATAAGATTGATCAAGTACTTAAACAGATTGATGAAGCAAGATCACAAGGAATTGTTATCACTTTTGATCAATATCCTTATATCGCAGGCTCAACGATGTTGGCAGCCATTCTCCCCCCTTGGGTCATGGTTGGGGGCACTGAAGAAGCGTTAAAGCGTCTGAAAGATCCGGTAGAACGAAAAAAAGTCAAAAAAGACATAGATCAAGGTATCCCTGGGTGGGAGAATATTGTTGGACGTGGAGACTGGAATGATATTCAAGTTACATTTGCTCCATCTGCGAAGAATCGCCAATTTATGGGAAAAAGGATTCCAGAAATTGCTAACCACGTCGGCAAAGATCCGGCCAATACTGCTTTTGACATCCTTATTGAAGAAGATCTAGTAGTTTCGATGGTTACGTTCTGGGGCAGCGAAACGCTGGTTTATACTGCAATGCGCCATCCTCAAGGGATGTTTGCGACGGATGGACTCTTGGGGGGCAGGCCCCATCCACGGGTTTATGGGACATATCCACGAATATTAGGTAAATGTGTTCGAGAAGACCAGATTATAGCGCTAGAAGAAGCCGTTCGTAAAATGACATCCTTTCCAGCACAGTGTTTTGGGTTCCGAGACCGTGGTTTAATCAAGGAAGGGATGGCAGGCGATATCACCATTTTCGATCCAGACCATGTACTTGACAAAGCAACATTTGAAGAACCCATTCAATTTCCAGAAGGCATTGAATACGTAATTGTAAATGGGGTTGTGGTCAAAGAAGGAAATTATCATACGGGGAGCCTTCCCGGTAAAGTTCTCCGGCATCAGTGGTAGTTACTTGCCACCTTTAAGGAGATAGGCAAGTCAATTTCAGTGTAGGTTATATTAAAATCTAAAATTTTCAATTACAGAAATCCAAGGAGAAAAAGTATAAACATAGCAAATATCGCATGTCTAGAGCCTCATTAAACCGTATAAACGTTAATTACTAGTTAAATCCTTAATGAGAGTTTGATTAGGAAAGGATTTGGAGGAAATGAGCAAGAACTCTTATCTTATTAAAGAAAAGCAATCATCCAAAAGGCTTATCCTCCCCTCACTAACCATTTCTCGCTTTGTGACTAGGTCTCCGGGTGTTATAACATCCCTTCTTCTCATCGACATTGGGAGAACCTTCGGTAGTTCTGTAGGCATTACGGCACAGATTATAACTGTTGCTTCTAGTGTCACAGCTATCTTTGCATTAATCATAGGTGCGTTGAGTGTTCGGTTCAGCTATAAATCATTACTATTGATTGGGATCTCGTTCCACAGTATCTCTGCTGTAGGATGTTCATATGCTCCAACGTTCACAATTATGCTCTTATTTTATTCTATATCGGGTCTAGGGCTAGGTATGATCTCTCCAATGATGTATACACTAATTGCAGCGCATTTCCCTATTGAACAGCGGACGAGTGCTATTGGATGGGCGTTTACAGGCGCATCCTTAGCATCTATTATTGGAGCACCGATCATTGGTATCATAGCTGGGTTAAAGGGGTGGCGCTTCGCTTTTATGGGATTTCTACTTCCTATTTCTCTCCTTAGTCTCATATTGGTGCTGAAAGGGTTACCATCTCCAATCCAAAACCGCCCGAATAGCAAGGAAAAGTATTTGGACGGCTTTAAGGAGGTTTTCTCTAACAGCTCAGCAATGGCGTGCGTAGGTGGTTCGGCCCTTGGAATGGCTGCAACGCAGGCTATTGGGCTCTACAGTGTATCATTTATCAGGGAACGATATTCAGCAACTCTAGGGTTCGCATCCCTTCTGATGTTAGGTACAGCCTTATGTTCTATATTGGGGAATCAAGTTAGTGGTCGTACTGTTAATAAGTTTGGGAGAAAGCCTGTAACTGTCTTAATGACCTTTGTTACTGGCGTATTCATCATAACCTACACGATCTTGCCCAATCTTTGGCTGGCTTCGGCTTTTGTGTTAATAGGTAGAATGTTTTCTTCGATTATGTTTACAGCCGGGCTTAGTTTAATTCTTGAACAAGTTCCAGGGTTTCGTGGTTACTTAATGTCATTATCTGTAGCAATTATTTATCTGGGTTCCTCGCTCGGAGCAGGTATAGGAGGGTTATCATTCCTCAGGTTTGGTTATGAGGGAGTAGGACTATCTCTAGGAGCTTTGGGCATCGCAGCCGCTATTCTCTTCTATCTCCTAGCGAAAGATCCCACGAATACCTAGTCACAAAGCCTTTGTTTTCCTAAATATTCAAGAAATTATGTACTATATCTATTAATGAAGAAAAAGATTATATCTAAAGTGATCAGGTTGACGTTTTATAAACTATCTAAACGTTAACTTCTAGTGGATTATACCCTGAATACTGAAATTAGGGATTATGTGGTATTATGAACGAACAATCGCATTATTTCGAAGAATTACGTGCTTCAGCAAGGTTTCTTCTTCCTTCTCTGATCATTTCATACTTTGTGGCATTGACTCCTGGAATTCTAATAAGACTTCTTCTCCTCGACATAGGAAACACCTTTAACAAACCTGTTGGGGTTACAGGACAGATTACAACTGTTGCGTCTCTGGTTACAACCATCTCGGCTGTGCTTATGGGAGCATGGAGTGTGCGATTCAACCATAAATCGTTACTTCTGTTGGGACTAGTGTTCTGCAATATTTCTGCATTAGGATGTTTTTTGGCTCTGAATTTTACCATGATGCTTATTACTTATGCAATCTCGGGATTAGGGCTAGGAATGGTCGAACCAATGGCGTATACACTAGTTGGATCGCATTTTCCACTTAATAAACGAGCTAGTGGATTTGGATGGCTTCTTACTGGCTCAGTTTTAGCAGCTATTAGCGCACCCGTCATGGGCGTCATTGCAAGAGTTGGGGAATGGCACTTGACGTTTCTTGGCTTCATACTGCCCATTACATTGCTCAGTTTCATATTGGTGGCAAAAGGAGTGCCCTCCCACATCATGAGTTCACACTCCCTAATAAGCAAAGAGAAGTATTGGGAGGGATTTAAGGAGATATTTCTCAACCGTTCAGCGACTGCTTGTTTAGTGGGTTCTGTTCTTGCCATGATAGCGTGGCAGGCGATTTCGCTCTATAGTATTGCGTTCTTCAGAGAGTATTTTCAAGTATCGATAAGGATGGGATCTTTTATCATCTTAGGAACCGCTATTTGTTATCTTTTAGGGTGCCTAACAAGCAGTCAATTTGTAAATAGGTTTGGGATGAAACCCGTAACGGTCTTAACGATTTTCTTTGCGGGAATTTTCATCATTGCGTTCATGACAGTGCCCCATCTCGAGTTGGCATTGAGTTTCATGTTCCTAAGTTGTTTCTTTTTCGGGATGAGGGCTACAGCAGCTAGTAGTTTAACCCTAGAACAAGTACCAAGATTCCGAGGTAGTATGATGTCGATGAATTCGGCGGCCTGGTTTTTGGGCTTTGCTCTTGGAGCCGGACTCGGAGGTTTAATGTTACTCTGGTTTGATTATGAGTATGTGGGATTAACTTTGGGAGTGATGGGCATTATAGCCGCCTTAGTTTTCTATCTCCTCGTGGACGACCCCACAAGCGACTAGTCAGAAAATATTTATTACCCTCCCTCTTTTCCAAATAATTGAGTACTCCCAGAAAGATGTACATGCAACAATTCGATTTATTTTTCTAAAAACATGATTCAAGTCTTGTATCCTTTGGATAAAACAAATAGATAGTGATACGTGAGTGTATGGGTTTGTACGGTTTGGAATCCATGCCGCTTTAAAAGTGCGATTGCCTCGCTTTCTGAAAGTCTTATAGAAACTGGGGGACCAAAACCTGTTTCTTTCTTCTTAAAATCGCTAATCAGTGCTTTTCCATCTTGTTTAAGTACTCGTCGCATCTCTGTAACCATACAATCTTTATCTTCAAACTCGTGGAGAGTATTGACCGAAATAAGAATATCTACACTTTCCGTTTCAAGGGGAATTTTATTTTTCCCTGCAAGGAGTAGTTCTATATTTTTCAGTTGAAATTTCTTTATTTTTTCTTCGAGACGATCCAGCATCTTTTGCTGCACGTCGATTCCATAGATTTTTTCCACTTTCTGGGCAAGGGGTACTGTGAAGAACCCACTCCCACACCCTATATCAGCGGCTATAAAGTCTGGTTGGATTTCAACTTTTGCTAGAATTTCTTCAGGATTCTGCCAACTCTTTCGATCTTCTCGTTCTAAGGCTGAGATATGCTTCGGATCAAACAGATGGGACTCTGTCATCGTTTCATCCGCCTTATTCGTATTAGATACCTGGATGAGTATTTTCATTTGAAAAATGATAATTCTCAAGTGAGTGAAGGGGTTTTTCGAAATGTACCAGTCCAAACTGACTGCGAATAGAAGCCATTATTGTTATTTAAGCGATTAGATAATTTTAATTTAGGAACGATTCTCACTCTAAAAGTTAGCCCAATAAACCTTGTATTTCTTGACTAAAGCTTCTCGCCCAAATATTCCTCAAAAATATCAGAAAAGACATGACAGAAATAGTGGCAGGCCTGTTCGATCTCGTCCCTTTTTTCTTCAATTAGGCGATAAATTGCGATCCTCCCTTTTTTCTCACGCTGGATATAACCGCGTTTCCTCAGATCGGTTAGTGCCGTATAGAGCGTGCCGGGAGTCGGTTTGAAGCCACGGCGTTTCAGAAGTTCTTCTGCGATTTCTTGGCCATGCTTCGGGCTCTTAGATAATAACCAGAGTATCTGGAATGAAAGAAATCCTCGCATACTACAACAATTGGGAATTTCATAGCATATAGAGGGATCGGTTGAACTGCACCAAGACTTTGATTCATTCATTGGCATTTTCTCAAAAATATTGGACATACGATAATATTTAAATATTAATATGCTCTACTTATTGGATGTACGATATGTTGGGCATACGATAGGTGAATAAGATGAAAGCTGAAGAAATCAAATCCGAAGTCAGAAAACGGTATGGAAATGTTGCAACGCAAAGTTTGTCTTGTTGTGCACCCGGATCGGGCACATATAGCGAAAAACTCGGTTACAGTAAGGAAGAACTAATGCATGTACCTGAAGGGGCAGACCTTGGGTTAGGGTGTGGCAATCCTGTCGCATTAGCGACTTTGAAAGAGGGAGAAGTCGTCTTGGATCTCGGATCAGGAGCTGGACTTGACGTATTCATTGCTGCCAAAGCCGTGGGTGAGAGTGGAAAAGTAATTGGAGTAGATATGACGCCTGAAATGATCAAAAAATCGAATGAAATTGCAAAGAGAGGGAATATCAAGAATGTCGAATTCCGACTTGGTGAAATTGAAGATCTCCCAGTAGAGGATAATACTGTTGATGTCATTATATCGAATTGTGTGATTAATCTGTCGCCAGACAAGACACGGGTCTTTGAGGAGGCCTACCGCGTGCTACGACCAGGAGGAAGACTCATGGTATCAGATATTGTTCTTACAAGACTTCTACCTGAATCGGTTCAGCAAAGTATTGCGGCGTGGGCGGGGTGTATTGCAGGAGCTAGTCTGAAAGAGGAATATTTGGAAGAAATCAGGAAAGCTGGTTTCAGTAATGTGGAAATTCTCTCTTCAAAGAATGCAGGTGAAATTCTCTTGGGAGATACCACTTGCTGTGGTACCACACGAGACATTGTTCAAGCAGTTGAAAGTATCTCGGTCTCTGCCACTAAATAGATCCTTTCTTTGCTCATGAGGGAGCTACATCTCTTTTTTGGAGTGGGGCTTTGAGATCAACTTGCGTTTTGTCAAAATCTCGCCGTGCTTATGTGGTTCCCGCAGAAGCGTATCATTACCCTTCTCTAGTTCTCTGGCCTCCATAGCGAGGTGTGCGGCAGTTCTGACAAGTTCATGGCCCGTAGCTGCCAAATGGATGTATTCTTCCATGTCTTTAGCTACAAAACAGGCGCGGGTGTTTATTCCTGCTGTGAGTTTGATCATCTCATAGGCAGCTGCGGCTTTGGCTGCGGCATATGGATTCATGAACCTAGCATGTGCGATGGCAGTCTCTGTATTAATTACAAGACGGGGAAGCTCAATTGGACTNNACTCTTGAGCTGCTCAATTACTTTGGCAACTGCCTGCGTAACAAGAGCCAATGCACCACTCACCGCAAGAACCTTCAACACATCAGTGTTGAACAAAACCATCTCAGTGGGATCGAGGAATTCACGACGTGCCCCAATGATTGGGTCGCCGAGCATGAGGAAATAGCCCTGTCCTTTTGCTTCAATATCTGAAACAGCTTTTTTCCCTGGTGCATCAGTTAATACAATAGTAGGAACCGCCTTCTCTGCAAGGAGCTCTCTTGCCCGGGTAGGACCAGGAATCGTGGCATTAGGAGATGCAATCAGTACCAAATCGGGAACAAACTCCAACAACTTTGTGATTACTTGCTCGGCTTCTTCTATTCCGAGTTTTGCGCCACTTCCAACGACTCGAACATCAAGATCTTTCCGATCTGCTCGTTCATCAAACAATAACTCCAGAGGGAGAGATGTTCCAATGTTACCTAGCTTTGCTACTCCCAGGAGAACTTTCTCTTTAGCCATAGCTTTCTCAACTCGCCATTAAACCATATATATTAATCAATATGCAATTTTAAGAGATCTCGTACAAAAGTTTTGCTTGGCTAGATACTCTCGCGAAATTTTTAATATGTATTCTCTTGAGATAAAAAAATTGACCAACTTCTTTAAATTAACATCATTCCAAAGAAGAGGTGGCATATAATGAATTGGATGGAAAAGATAGACCATAGTGCTTTTGCAGAAGGCTTCCCCATGTGGGTATCACGCTTAGTAATCACCGCCCTCAACCCAGAACTCGCGCAGATCGCAGGACAGGTTTCTACGGGTTATGGAACTAGTATCATTATGGCACCAGGCGAAGCAAGCATTGAGCGAGAAGTCGATGCCGCGGATACGCCTGATGGGCGCCCTGGAGTTGTTGTCCAATTTTGGCATCGTGACCGGAAACAGCTAAATAATATCCTTCTTGGTCGAGTTTCACAAGCGATACTTACAGCACCAACTACAGCCGTATTTGACTATCTGTTAGAAGAAACCGAACACATTCTTTCCATTGGAAAGAACCTAAGATACTTCGGGGACGGGTATGAGAAAAAAGATTCCTTAGCAGGTCGTGAGGTCTACAGAATCCCCGTAATGGATGGGGAATTTATCATTGAAAGTGCTTTTAAGGCCAAAAAAGGCGTTGCAGGAGGGAATTTACTCATTATCGGTAAATCTCTTCCAGGAGCTCTTGAGGCAGCCCAAGGGGCAGTTGAAGCCGCGCGTCAAGTTGAAGGGGTGATTTTACCATTTCCAGGAGGAATCTGTAGATCTGGAAGCAAAGTAGGGTCAAAGTATAAATTTTTAGGAGCTAGTACAAACCATCCCTATTGTCCAACCCTAAAAAATTTGATTTCGGATTCTGTTCTTCCCGAAAATGCAGAGGTTGTCTATGAATTGGTGATTAACGGTCTTTCTGAGGGCGCTGTGAAGCAGGCTATGCGTGTGGCGATGGAACGTGCCGCAATGCACCCGGATGTAATTTTTATCACAGCCGCAAACTATGGAGGCACACTTGGTCCTTTTAATATGAAACTCAGTGAACTGCTTAAAATGTAAGGAGTTTCAACGAGAGGAGGGTATAAGCCTAAGAACGCCATGCTATAATCTATTTATATTGCTAAACGACATATATCCTGCTTAATGTAAAATCGAACACCGAAAAATTTAAATATGAAGTATATGCGCAGACCAAACACAAATCTTAAAAGAGGAAGGAGTTTACGTAATTTAACTATAATAAAACGTAGTGTTTAGACAAAACTTTTGTAAAAAGTAAGTNNTATACAAAACTATTGGAAAAAGTAAGTAAATAACATAAAAACGAGGGTGCATAGAAAATGGCTGCACAATTAGGTGGTACGCCAGTCCTAATTCTAAAGGAAGGGACTGAGCGGACTCGTGGAAAAGATGCCACCTCGGTCAACATCCAAGCCGCGCGGGTCATTGCTGATAGCATTCGGTCGGCTCTTGGGCCCCGTGGGATGGATAAAATGCTGGTTGACAACTTTGGAGATGTCGTCATCACGAACGATGGCGCAACTATCCTCAAAGAAATCGATGTCCAACATCCAGTCGCGAAATTCGTCGTAGAGTTAGCAAAGAGCCAAGATGATGAAGTTGGCGACGGGACGACCACGGTGGTCATCATCGCAGGTGAATTTTTAAAACAAGCGGAACGGCTCCTGGAACTGGAAGTCCATCCCACAGTGATTGTGGAAGGACTCCGTAAAGCCACAGAGAAAGCAATGGAACTCATTGATGTGAACTCGCGTCGAGTGACGATCGACAATGTAAGTGAACTGAAGAAAGTAGCAATGACGGCTATGGCGTCGAAGGTAGTAGTCGGTTCATCCGATTATCTCTCTGACCTAGTAGTTAAAGCAGTCCGGTCAGTGGCAACCCAGCGAGATGGGAAGTGGAAGGTTGATATTGATGACATTGCTATGACAAAGAAAGAAGGGGAAAGTCTAGAAGACACCATACTAGTGACAGGGCTTGTGATTGATAAAGAAGTCGTCCACGCCCAGATGCCCAAGACCATGAAAAACGCAAAGATAGCGTTATTGGCGGGGGCGCTAGAGATTACCAAGACAGAATTTGATGCAAAGATTAACATTACAAGTGCTGATCAAATGAAACTATTTCTCGACCGCGAGCAATCTCTTCTATCTGAAATGGCAGACGTGATCAAAAACGCAGGGACAACAGTCGCGTTCTGTCAAAAAGGCATTGATGATCTAGTGCAACACTATCTTGCACGAGCCGGGATTTTAGCAATACGTCGAGTAAAAAAGAGTGACATGGACAAGCTGGCTAAGGCCACTGGTGGTAAAATCATTACAAATGTCCGAGAACTGGATGCTGAAGATCTAGGAAGTGCTGATTTAGTCGAAGAGCGGAAGATCGGTGACGATAAGATGGTCTTCATTGAAGGCGCGCCAGAAGCGAAAGCGATTTCCATTTTAATCCGTGGAGGTACCGAACTCGTTGTAGATGAAGCGGAACGGGCGCTCCATGATGCGATCATGGTCGTCCGCGATGTGGTAGAGGACGAAAAGGTTGTTGCAGGAGGAGGCGCTATCGAAGCGGAACTGGCCGCCGAAATCTCGAAGTGGAGTGCAACATTCAGCGGAAAAGAGCAACTGGCGATAGAGGGCTTTGCGAAATCCCTAGAGATCATTCCTTCAACACTAGCGGAAAATGCCGGCTTGGATCCAATAGACATTATGGTAGAACTTCGCTCCAAGCATGAGTCAGACGGCAGTACATGGGGTGTGGACATTCTGAATGGCCGAGTTGCTGACATGGCTAATACGATTGTTGTCGAACCGGCAGCGGTAAAACGTCACGCAATAAGTGCTGCAAGTGAAGCCGCGCAGATGATCTTACGGATCGATGATGTCATTGCTGCTAAGGAACTTGAGGGTGGTGGACCTCCAGGAGGAGGCCCTCCAGGCGCAGAAGGTGAAGGAGAATTCGATTAAGAAAAATGAGAAATATAAAGTGAGGTATAGAACAGAAAAAGATAGAGGTGTATTCAAATGGCAGGTCAAATTCCTGTACTAATTCTAAAAGAAGGGACGGAACGGCAAAGAGGCAAGGACGCCCAGCACCTTAACATTCAAGCTGCTCGGGTGTTATCAGAAGCAATTCGCAGCACTCTGGGCCCGAAAGGCATGGATAAACTCCTAGTTGATTCGCTTGGTGATGTTGTCATCACGAATGATGGAGCGACCATCTTAGACGAAGTGGATGTACAACAACCTGCGGCAAAGATGCTAGTCCAAGTAGCAAAGACCCAGGATGATGCCGTTGGCGACGGGACGACTACGGCTGTAATTTTAGCTGGAGAACTATTGAAGAACGCCCAAGATTTATTAGAGAAGAACATCCATCCGACAGTGCTTGTTAGCGGCTATAAAAAAGCCTATGACAAGGCACAGGAAGTGTTAAACGCCATAGCCTTAACAACAACTGCAGAAGACATCGAGAC
>JABAOC010002354.1_pt2 | contig 10630 bp, 8 predicted proteins | sample 7062161 | NCBI WGS metagenome assembly JABAOC01 (sample SAMN14538625, study PRJNA623070) | marine sediment metagenome | biome: marine biome [ENVO:00000428]; feature: marine pelagic biome [ENVO:01000023]; material: deep marine sediment [ENVO:00002113] | place: India: Gulf of Khambhat ...
TAACACCTCGTCTGGAAACATTCGGCGGGTGTTCCAGAGTGAACGGGCACCGACATGTGACATAAAGATTGGTGTTTTGCTTACTTCGATTACGTCCAAAGCAGTCTGATCACTGGCATGTGATGCATCTATGGCAACTCCAAGCTTGTTCATCCGCTTGACACAGTCATAACCAAAATCTGTCAATCCTCCATCGCGTTTTTCACGCAATCCCGAACCAAGAGCATTGGATTCGCTGTAGACGACGCCCATCGATCGAAAACCGAGGCCAAATAGAACGTCAATTCGATCGATCTCATTTTCAATTGGCATTAACGACTCAATAGTAGGAATGAGGGCTACTTTGCCCGTCTCGTGGGCACGAATAATGTCCGACACCCGTTCGCCCCGTATTATGAAATCCTGGTGGGCAAGGTCGCTAAGCCGCATACCGAGGTCATAGATGACGTCATCCCACTTCCAGCCCATTTTTGAGGTAATATTGGCTAAGCCGTTCAGCATGTTATCGAATACAGCATCCCACCCCGCGTTGCTTATGGCCTCATATGCAGTAACTGGTCGTGCCTGTCTTGTGTAGTCAAATATTTCACTGAGATCTTCCGGGGCAAAGAAGAATGGATGATCGTGCATCGAAATGACGATAGATTTCTCGAGGAGGGCTTCAACTCGCTCTTCCTCAGTCTTCGAGACTGGTACGATGTAAGGTTCAACGCGACCAATCTCTTTTGGCAATTTAAAGACTCTGTAGTCTATCCCGGGTTCTAAATAGCTCCAAGCTTTATAACCATCATATTCTTTGTTGCTGCCCATTTACATCACCATATATTCAGAGTCACGTTAGCAATCCAAAGTCATCAAAAATTATTAGATATTTGCTTGAATGTTTGATTATGGCTTCAAGTCATGATACTACATTTACAAAAGAATTTGACTAAATTCGCCTTTCTTTTTCCCTGGGACGCGGATAGGCTTTCCTGCTATTAAAGATCTTTAGGTCTGCTGCCGCTTCTGCAACTTTTAAGGCGGTTTTTCCCGGATCCAAGACCGGGATTATCAAACCCTTTTCTTTTAGCCGCTTTTGGATCTCTTCCGCCATCCCTGTAAAACCCCCACAACCTAAAAGTATAGCCTGAGCTCCATCTTCCTCAATTGCTTTGATAGATTCATCAATCAGTAGATCAAGAATCTTATCATTTTTATCATGCAGTTCAAGTACGGGGATTTCTACACTCCGAATGGACGCCAACTTCGAATTTACGCCTTGTGATTTAGCTAAATTCTCCAGTAAAGGTACAACATCGTCAAGAACAGTAATTATTGAGAATTTTTCACTGACTAAACTGGCCATAATCACATTCGCTTGGAATGTTCCAATGACGGGAATATTAACAAGTTCTCGGGCTGCGGAAATCCCGGGATCTCCGAAACAAGTAATAAACACTGCATCGAAGCCTTCTTTTTCTGCTTCTTTTACTTTTTGCAGGATATTTGGGATAGCAATAGCCCTATCGTATTCACACTCGATTGAGGAGGATCCTTTATCTACTCGAGATACTCCAATCTCGGTGTCANNCAGGTCTTGCCATAGCCTGAAATGTTTGCTGTCGCAACTCCACCACGTCAGAGCTACCCATAGTTGACATAACGACCTTGATTCGCATTGATCTTTCACCATTAACGGAAAGTATAGCTCTTTGGTTCTTAAATATTTTTCATCGAGCTGAGCGTACATCGTTAATATCCAAATGACAACATCATAAGCTATATGATCCAAAAAACCGTGGTTGTTGTATTCTTGGTTTACCTGATAGTGAAGGCCAAAAAGTAATGATGCTTCTTGAATTTGCTCACCCATCCTTTTGGTATGAGTTAGAGGTTTTGTATTTAATCTTCATAGTTGCGATTTGTCCAAAGATACGCCAAGACCGATGTCGTCCAGAACTTTTACCTTGGGAGTTTGGCCAAGGGTCGGTGAAATCGGGTTAGCTGCCAACACCCAACTCCCAATTTCAAGGGCACTCTCAAGATTTGGGATACATCCAGCTAGACTGATCCAAACTCGCTCATCTAACATCGTACCAAACGCACTAATCATGGTCACGTTCTTCTTGAATTCTCTCGCCATATCAGCCATGTGCTTGATTCTTGTCGGACCTCCCGCTTTGGCCATTTTAAGACATAGACCATCCACAATTTCATTAACCAACAGATTCGCTGCATCTCTTGGGCTATGACAACTCTCGTCCGCAAAGATCGGTGTACTAAACTCCCAACTTAGCTTCTTCAAATCTGATAAGTTCTCTCTCGTTACCGGCTGTTCGACGTACTCAATTAGATCCTCTTTATCTAGTTGTGTCAGAACTTTACTCGCTTTTTCATAATTTTCCCAACCACAGTTGGCATCAACGCGTACCTTACAATCTAAGGCCATAACACCCAAAACTCGAGTAATTCGTTCTAAATCTTCGTCAACCTGTCCATGCGCCTTCAACTTGAAATACTTGTACCCTTTGGTAACTCCTACTGTTGCGCTCTCTGCTGCTTGCTTCGGATCCGTTGCTCCAATTGGATAAATGATATCGATCACTTCACGGACCTTGAAGCCAAAAAATTCATAGAAAGGGATTTTCCGGAGTTTGCAGTAAAGATCTATTAGTGCGATCTCAACTCCAGCCTTTGCACCAGGGTTTCCTTGGATTCTCTCTGCAGCCTCTCTAAACAGGGGAATCGCATCACTCACATCCATTCCTGTTAGTATCTTAACAAAGTTCTGATCAATGAGCGTTTTCATTGTTTCTGCAGTTTCACCTGTGAAATACGAGAGCGCAGTGCCTTCTCCGTAACTAACTACACCGGAAGAGTCTGTAATTTCCACAAACACGTGATATGTAGGCAAGTGCTTCTCCCCGTAACTTGTCGGAAAGGGAATAGTCAACGGAATCTCCGATTTATATGTGACAATCTCAGTAATCATCTTCTAATTCAACCTCGAACATTTAATTACCAGATATTACTAATTGTCAAGAAAAATAAAAAAGAGAAAAAAGGGATTGGTTGAGTTTTCATCCCTAGCTAGTTCTAGTTTGCTTTCCTTCTTCTCCTGTTTGTAATCAATGATACTGTCAATGTTAGGAAGGCGCTTATCCACAGCCATTTCGCTGGTCCAAAGGGAACTGTAGTAATGACGGTAACCGTTGTTACAGGAATCGTTCCTTCGGTCCAGAACGTGTTTTCTAGTGTGTCCCAGAAGACATAACGACAATCAGGCAGCGTGCCTAGCTCGGCTCCCGGAACAGGTTGGAAGGTTTTCCGGATCACATTGATCCATACCAGATCATATAAGGGAAGTTGTGGTAATACCTCGGTAGCTATATCGTCTACTTTTTGTAGTAATTCTCGCTGTTTTACTGGATCGGTCTCAACAAGCCATGCATCGAATGTAGCATCCATTTCGCTGTTATTTAATTGAACGGAGTTGGCAAAGAATCTACCGGGGATAATCCAATCACTGTGAAATAGTTGGTATGTCCAGAATGTCATTACCCATCGTTTGGTTAGAGACATTTCGTAATCATAGTTAGATGTGAGAGATAGTTGGGTTGAGAAGTCAACAACCTTCCGTGCTACTGTAATCCCGACTTCGGATAGGTAGTCTTCAATTAGATCCCCTAATAGAGCCTCTTCGGCTTCACCCGTTCGCGTCAATAACTCGATTGTGAGATCACGATTCCCCGCAGCATCTGCTTTATAACCGGCGTCTTCAAGGAGGTTTTTGGCTTTATCGGGGTCATATGTGTAAATGGTACGACCAGGACTCGGAGAAGCGATGTCAGGGGTCCAGAATGTGTTCGTTACTTGACAGAGCCCATTGGTGGCTAGATTTGCCATTGTGGTTCGATCCAGGGCATAAGCAATTGCTTGTCTTACTTTTATATCATCTAAGTGCTCAGATTTATGGTTGAAGGATAGCATGGCCTTATAGGGAGGTCTAGTGTGGGTTATAACGTTTAATTCCGGATTTGCCTTTAGAGTATCATAAGATTCGTAGGGCAGGCCACGGAATTGATAATCAGCTTCGTTTGTCTGGAAGGCAGCCAACATCATGGCCGGATCATTAATGATCCTGATCACGACCTCGTCCAAATAGGGGGCCGGGCTAGCCCAGTAGTCTTCAAAGCGTTCGAGTATGATATAAGAACCTTGTACCCACTCCTTAAACTTGAAGGGACCAGTACCAATTGGTTCGAAATTGAATTGGTCTGTGGAATAGTCCTCGATTCCTTCCAAGATATGCTTTGGGGTAATACTTGTGTCTAACCCAGCGAATAATGGCATCTGAATACCTGGCCAGAAATTGCCAGGTGTGATTTTCACGGTTGAGGCATCGATAATATCAACTATTGTGTTATCAAAGTAGGCAGCTCCAAAGATGTCATATTGCATCATTTCTTCAAAGGTGAACTTGACGTCCTCTGCTGTGAACGGCTTCCCATCATGCCACTTCACTCCACTCCGTAACTTAAAGGTATAACTACCCTCGACTTCATTTATTTCTGGCAACTCAGTCGCGAGACTAGGGATTGTTGGGTTCAAATCGTTGTCAAACGCCAGGAGCGAGCTAAATATCTGTGATGCAGGGATACCAGCACTCCAAGAGCCAGTATAGGGACTAGCCACCCGGGGTTCAGAACCAAGGGTTATTCTTAGGGAACCTCCTCTTGGAATAGGGATTTGTCCTTCGCTCCTTATACTTATAGGTAGAAGGAGAATCCCCAAAAACAGTGTCACTGCAACCAATCGATTCATTTTCAGATTTTTATAGCGCATATGTTCCACCTCAACCTGAGAGTAACCATAGTTTTTTTAAATGTTTTCCCCAGAAATGGAAAGTGTGATGACTAGATAATGGGAATAAGATGGTATGTAGTTAAACGCTTCATTAATGCGATTCCTGTTATTATTGCTGTAGTCATAATTGCCTTTTTCTTAGTCCGGTTAGCTCCAGGTGATCCTGCAGTGATGATGGCGGGTGAAGCCGCCACACACGAATATGTCGAATTGATGCGCGAGAAGTACGGTTTAGATAAGCCCCTTCTCACTCAACTTCGCATTCAATTACAAAAGATTTTCACTGGAGATTGGGGAGTGTCTTATACGTTCAATAGACCAGTCCTTGAAGTCATCTTTGAGCGGTTACCTCAGACACTTCTATTAGTCGGAGTCGCAATTGCTGTTGCTATTTTACTTGGAGTTTTGTTAGGCATCACAGCAGCACGTTCTCCCTACTCAGTCAAAGACAATGTGATCACAGTCGGTTCCTTATTAGGATTTTCTATTCCAGTATTCTGGTTCGCGCAAATACTAATTCTAATATTTGCGATTCGTTTTAGACTTCTTCCAATCGGAGGGATCTATGATATTGGAGTTAGACCGCTCTCGCGGGTGTTTTGGGGTTGGGAGTTTACTAAGAATGTACTAATACACTTAATTATGCCTGTTTCCGCCTTGAGTACGCTATTCATGGCCACATATACTAGATTGACCCGAACGGGGCTCCTTGAAGTCCAACGGATGAATTATATGTTAGCGGCGAGGGCGAAAGGAGTTCCAGAGAACAAACTCCTCCGCCTACATGGTTTAAGGAACGCACTCCTCCCTATTATCACAATGGCGGGGATTCAGTTTGGACTGATGGTGAGTGGTGTAGTATTGACAGAAACCGTTTTTTCTTGGCCAGGAATTGGTCGAGTACTTTATGATGGTTTACTGTTCAGAGACTACCCGTTAATAATGGGAGTTTTTGTATTTGTGTCCTTTACAGTGGTGATTGCTAACATTATCACAGACATCATCTATGCTTTAGTTGATCCACGANNTAAACCTCTGGATGCATGAAGATGAGTGGAAGTTCTCCAACAGAGTTGCGGGCGGCGTGGCTACGGTTTAGGAGGAACCAAGCCGCAATGATTGGGTTGTGTATTTTCGGCTTCATCGTGTTTCTAGCAGTGTTTGCTAACTGGATTGCCCCGTATGATCCCTTTAAAACCCGTGTTGGGCCTAGGCTTGTCCCACCTTCGCGGGAATTTCTGTTTGGAACCGATCAGATTGGACGAGATATTTTTAGTGGGGTGATCTATGGTGCTAGAACCGCGCTTCTTGTAGGGGTCATTGCAATAACGATTTCTCTAACAATAGCTATCGTAATAGGCACTTTAGCAGGCTTCTTCGGTGGGATTATAGATACAATTTTAATGAGAATCCTTGAAATTCTATTGTCAATCCCCAACTTAATTTTTGCAATAATCATCGTTATTCTCTATGGTATAAAATTGCCTGTCATTATTATTGTAATTGGAGTTCTTTCTTGGCCCAGTTTGGCTAGAATTGTTCGTGCCGAAGTGTTAACTCTTAGAGAACGTGAGTTTATCTTAGCTATCCGATCCGTTGGAGCGAATAATCGAAACATCATCTTTGATGAAGTTTTACCAAATGCTATCCCACCCCTCATCCCGGCCGCTGCGCTGAATGTTGCTACCTTTATCTTGTTTGAGGCAGCTCTGAGCTTTCTTGGCTTGAGCGATCCGAACGTTATGAGTTGGGGAAAGCAGCTGTGGATTGCTCAACAGGCCTTCTATGCGGGGATCTGGTGGTCTGTGGTCTTTCCAGGAATCTTCATCGGCATGACCACGTTTAGTGTGGCATTAATCGGGGATGGACTGAACGATGCGATAAATCCCAAACTTCGCTAGCTAGGCCTTACTTTATTTGGATGGTTTAAGAATTCCTCGAACTGGATGTCCACCAAAATATATGCAGTATGAATCAAAGTTTGAATTCCCTTAACTGCGTGTTTCAAGTGGCGCTAGACATATCACATTCCAGCAAGGAACAGTTCTTACTACGAATATGACTGGTTGCAGGCAATAAAATGGTCTTGTTCAATTTCTACCAATTGTGGTTCTTGACTGGCGCATTTCGGCTGCGCCAATGAACATCGTGTCCGGAATCGGCATCCGGACGGAGGATCGATAGGACTCGGCACATCACCGGTTAATGGTGGGTTTTCGATCCAATCCCGTTGTTCAGGATTCACCGAAGGGGCCGAAGCAAGGAGGGCACGTGTATACGGGTGGAGGGGATTATCCAAGACTTCTTCCATTTGTCCGATCTCAACAAGTTTTCCAAGATACATGACGACTATGCGTTCTGCAATGAACCGCACGACTGGTAAGTCGTGGGAAATCACGACATAATTGACCTCATAGAGTTTTTGCAATTTTTTCATGAGTTCTAAGATTTGCACTCGGACTGTAACATCCACAAAAGAGACAGGTTCGTCAGCAATGATCATTTTAGGGTGTAGAGATAATACTCGGGCAACTAAAGCCCTCTGTCGTTGTCCTCCACTGAGTTCATGGATGTATCGGTTTAGAAAACTTTCAGGGGGTGTTAATCCCACGGTTTCAAGCAGTTCTAAGATATCCTCCTCAGAAACCTGAATATTATGTATTTTAAAAGGTTTGAGTAGAATTTTTCGAATTGTTTTACGAGGATTCAGAGCAGATGTAGGGTCCTGAAATATGACTTGAATATTACGCCGAATTTTTAATTGATCTTCCCTGCTCAGTTGGTTTATTCTACTTATTGGCTGATCCATGAAAGTTATGTTTCCTTCAGTTGGTTCGATTAGCCCACTAAGCAATCTTCCAAACGTTGTCTTGCCACATCCACTTTCTCCAACGATTCCAACGTTTTGTCCTGAGTAGAATTCAAGGCTACAGTCGTCGACAGCTCGAACAACCTTTTTTGTGCGATCAAAGATGCCGCCGATGGAAAAATATTTTTTCACATTGCTTGCTTTAAGCAGAGGTTGAGTTACCGTCGTTTTCATATAACCAACACGTCACCCATCTGTTTTTTGTAACTTGAATTTTCACAGGTCTCTGCTCCTTGCACTGAGGGCGTGTAAAGGAGCATCTAGGATTAAAGGAACACCCTGGTGGAAGGTTTGTCAAGTCAGGAGAGGAACCTTTGATTAATTTGGCGGTGCTTTTCTCACCTGTATAACGGGAGGCAGAAAGTAGTATCTTTGTGTAGGGATGTTTTGGGTCGCTAAAAAGCTCTGAGCAGGGCCCTTCTTCCACGAGATGGCCAGCATACATTACAATAACTTTATCCGCTAGACCAGCAACGCATCCAAGATCATGTGTGATTAGCAGAATCGCAAGATTCAGTTCTTTATTGAGTGTTCTCAAAAGGTGTAAAATTTGTGCCTGGACAGTCAAATCCAGTGCTGTTGTAGGCTCATCGGCGAGTAACAGAGAGGGATAATGAGCAATNNGTGTGGATAGTAATCATATACGCGTTCTGGGTCGGGAATCCGGACCAAGTTCAGAATTTCGATTACTTTACGCTTCGCCTCTTGTTGACTCACCTCATCTACATGAAGCAAGATTGCTTCTCGAATTTGGTCACCTACTTTCATCAGGGGGTTCAGATACGAGGCAGGATCCTGAAAAATCATTGAAATTTCCTTTCCGCGAATTGATTGGAGAACTTCTTCTGATGCGCTTACAAGATCAATATCTTTGTATTGAATCCGGCCTCCAACGATTTTAGCTGGGGGAGAGATAAGGTGAGGGATGGTAATAGCTGTAGTCGTCTTTCCGGAACCTGATTCTCCTACTAAGCCAATAATTTCCCCCTCATGAATCTGAAAGCTCACATTGTCCACGGCTCGCACTTCAGCGCCCCATATCATATAAGAAACTTTCAGATTTTCTATCGAAATTAAGGTTGGTTTCATTCTGGTCCACGACTTCGACCTGCTTTAATATGGAAATATAATGTGTAACACGAGCCTGTTTTAGTAGTTTTCAATATTGTGAAAGAACCAAAACGCTAAGATTGTATCAAAAAAAAAGAAAAGGAATCTATTAGAAGCGGCACAAAGACCACAGGGAGAGGAAAGTATGATTAGCGCCCCCAAGCAGCCTTCAAGACGCGCAGTGCATTCGTTCCAATGATTTTCTGGATCTCATTGTTGGAGTACCCATTTTTTACTAACCAGCGGACGACATTCGGAAACACTTCGGAAGGGTTTTCGAATCCCTTGACATATTCAACTCGAGGGAATTCCGTGGCGATACCAATATGCGACGCGCTCGTGGAAAGTTGGGTCGCAAACGCTTTATGGAGCCCTACATGGTCCCCATAGAGTGTATCGGGGCCAATTGCTACATGATCGATGTCTAGGAGATCGATACAATATACGACATGATCCATGATAGATTCAATGCTGTGTTCTTTGTGACGCTCACTAATCGTCGTATGCGGAGCGGCCTCAATTCCTATAATCCCTCCTTTCTCTGCGAGTGCTTGCAAGACTTTGTCGGGGAACATCCGTGGGATATTCCAGACTGCACTGGCTCCGCAGTGGGACATGAAGATTGGTGTCTTGCTAACTTCAATGACATCAAGAGCCGTCTGATCTCCAGCATGTGACACATCAATTGCGACCCCGAGCTTATTCATTCGTTCGACTGCTTCATACCCCCGACTGGTTAGCCCACCATCTCGCTTCTCTTTCAGACCTGAACCTAGTGAGTTTGATTCACTATAGACCACTCCCATGCTTCTAATCCCTAAACCATAGAGGACATCAATACGGTCAATCTCGTTCTCGATAGGAGTTAAGGACTCAATTGTAGGTATTAGGGCAATCTTTCCGGTCTCATGGGCATATTTAATATCGGCTACACTTTCGCCCCGGATCACAAAATCTTGGTGAGCGATATCGGAAAGCCGCATTCCAAGGTCATAGATGATATCGTACCATTTCCAACCCATCTTGCTGGAAATTAAGGCCGTTCCGTTCATTAAATTGTCAAATACAGCATCAATATACGAGATACTCAGGCCTTCATACGCTGTAACATGTCTTGCCTGTCGATTATACTCAAAAATTTGACTAAGATCTTTTGGGAAGACAACAGGATGATCGTGGCAATCGACAATTATGGATTTCTTGAGGAGTTCTTCGACCCGTTCTTCCTCGGTCTTCGACACTGGCACGACGTAGGGCTCAACGCGGTCAAATTCTTTTACCAATTTGAAGGAGATGTAATCAATATTGGGTTCCAAATATTGAAAGGATTTATAACCCGAATATTTCTTATTTCCGACCATTATTGTTCCTCCGGTTGATTGTCAAGACAAGGATAATCATTAGTTAAGTATAATTAGTTTTTCCTCACACACGAAAGACCTTGCAATCGACTCGACTTTTAATTCTTAAGTTTTGTTGTATTCATTTTTATCTGCGGCATTAACTCGAATTCTCAGCTTTTATGAGGAATTTCTAAAATATATTATGCGGAGTTGGTGTTTTATACTACTTTTCATGTGGACCGAAGGAGTAAAAATCCAATAATGGCCACAAATAGTGCCATGAGGCAGCCTGTAAAGAAGACACTAAAGAAATTCCCGAAATATAAGAAAACAAACCCAAATAGAATGGGTCCGAGAGTTTGGCCTCCGTAAAAGAAGGTGTTAAAAATGGAAATGACCCCTGCTCGGTGATCCATTGGGACCACTTCATTTAAATAATTGTAAATATGAGGTAAGAGGA
>JABAOC010009765.1_pt2 | contig 10627 bp, 10 predicted proteins | sample 7062161 | NCBI WGS metagenome assembly JABAOC01 (sample SAMN14538625, study PRJNA623070) | marine sediment metagenome | biome: marine biome [ENVO:00000428]; feature: marine pelagic biome [ENVO:01000023]; material: deep marine sediment [ENVO:00002113] | place: India: Gulf of Khambhat ...
AAAGAATTCCCCAGGATTATTAAAAGTGAATAAAAACCGGCGGCCCGTAGGCCGCCGTTTTTGTGGAGGCGAGCGGATTCGAACCGCCGACCTGCGGCTTGCAAAGCCGCCGCTCTTCCAGCTGAGCTACGCCCCCGCCTTTCTTATTTAATTTTAATACGAACCCTAAGCAACGTCAACCACTTCGACGCCGCCGCGTCCCTCAGCGTGTTTACCCTGCCACGGGCCGACCTAAAGGTCGGCCCCTGCGTTAGGCCGAGCGGTCTACTAGGCGCTTGAGCCAACGGGCCGCGGCTACGGTCCCTATTAATAATAACAGGTACGGCGGCCATACGGCCGCGGCCGGCGCGCCGCACCGAACCTGCGCGTACACCGGCCAAATGTCCAAGAGGGCGCGGTCGTCACCCTTGAGGCCGGGCGGCGGCCTGTCGAGCCAGCGCAGCTCGCCGCGGTGGACGTAGTAGTCTACGGTCCGCGCGACGGCCAGCCCCGCGTATTTGAACTGCCACAGGATTTGCGAGTAACGCGGCCTCGAGCGCCCCTCCGGCAGCCAGCCGCGGTAGTTTACCTGCGTCGGGTCGCCGATTACGGCCACCGCTATGTCGTTCTGCGTGAGTTGGTAGTCCGCGACGACGGCTACGACGCTAAGCGCAATCCCCCACCCCGCGCAAACGGCGAAGAGAACGCGCACCCATCGACGCCGACGCGGCGCGAGGACCGCGGCCGCGGCGAGCACGATCCAGAAGGTGAACGCGTAACGGAGGCCCCAGGCCCAGCTCGAGTACGTCGTGAAGAGCACGGCCGCGGCCAGGCCGAGAGCCGGAATTATTAAAAATAATATCCGCGGGCCGTACGTCCGGGCTAGGACGCCGGCGGCGCCGACCGCGAACGCGGCAAGGGGGCAATACAAAATGACGTTGTGCATATTGGGCGAGAGGAAGTAAACCCATAAGAAGCGGCCGGCGAAGAGCAGCGCCCCGCCGTCCTCGAGCGGCGCAAACCGCACCTTCGTAAGATTGGTGAAGAACGGCAGCGTGTTGTAGGCGAAGTTGCCGGCGCCGCCCCGCGCGTACCAGTTATACGAAGGTATTACCGCCGCCACCGCGGCGAAGGCGGCGACGAAAAGCAGAAGGCCGCGCCACCGCGACCTGTCGCCCAAAGCGAAGACGAGCCACAGCGCGCCGGCCGCCGCCGCGAACGCGAGCAGCTCGTAGCGGACCGTGAACGCTAAGCCGAGGGCGAGGCCGGCGCCCAGCGGGTACTTAATCGAACGCTCGTCCCACGCCACGACGACAAGCGCCATCGCGAGGAGCGCGAAGAACGCCGCCGCCGGCTCGTTGAAGTCATACGTCGCGTACGGCAACAACGGCGTCGCGACGCCCAGGATGACGGCCGCGGCCGCAGCTCGACGGGGCGGCCACCCGAGGCGTCGCGCGAGCCAGAACAAAAGCACTACCGTAGCCGCGGCCCACGGTATATTGTTGGCCGCGGCGAAAGAGTAGGCGACGTCCCATTCTGCGAGCGCGGGGAAAATTTTGGTAATTGCGCCGGCGAACAATACCGGCGGGATAAAGCAGAAGAGGCCGCCCAGCGGAAAGTGGATGTAGAGCTGGCCATTGCGCCCCGGGTAGAAGTAGGTGCCGATGCGCGACTCTTTGCCGACCTGGTCGCGCTCGAAGTGGAGCTGACCGCGGCGAACGACGTTCTCGGCCCCGGTGAGCTTAAACGACGCGTCGAGGAGGTAGAAGTGGCCGGGGGCTAACAGCGCGTAAAGGCCCACGAAAGTCAAAAAAAGGGCGGCCGCGATTTTGAGGTCCGCCCGCGTCACGACCCGTGAACAAACGTCGTCATTTTATTTTAACGCCAACCTCGGGCGAAAAAGGACTGAACACGTCCTTCCCGCCTTCCCACTCTTCGTAAAAGCCGGCGACGCGGTAATAGTACCATTCGTTCGGGACGACTTCTTCGTCGGTGAAAAAGCGTTGGCCGCCCGGCGTCCAAGCCAACTCGACGAAGTTGAAGTCCACGCCCTCGGACCGTTGGATTAAGAAGCGATCCGCGGCGGCGCTTTCCCAGCGGAGTTCCGCGGCGCCGCCCTCACTCGTTACCGTGACGTTATAGGGCGCCGGCGGCCGGTCGCCGCCGCAAGCGAGGAGGCCGAACAACGCGCCAATAAAAATTATCGCACGCCCCATATTTATTTAAAAACGAACCCTGAAGACGACGAATAAGAACACCATCAACAAGAGGAACATAACGTAGACGGCGACACGCAGCCCCATATTCACCGCGCGCGCGCGGCGGCTGCGTCTTTCGTCCTCGACGTAACCCTCCTCCACGAGTTTAACACGCCGCTCGAGCGCGTCAACGCGGCGCTCGAGCTCGTCCAACTTATCCTCGGGCATCCTTCCTCCGCCTCGTCTTCACCTGAGGGCCACAGCGCGCGTCCGTAAAACCGTAATCCACCTTCGGGGAAAACCCCGAGCGCGGCGCCGACTTCCTCGGGCGTACAACCCCAAAGCTTTCGGACGGTTGCGAAATCATCCTATGCACCTTTTTCCGCGCGCGCTAAAAAAGCCCGCCTGGGGCGGGCCGTGTGGGCCTAAGTGGAGTTGAACCACTGACCTCGCGCTTATCAGGCGCGCGCTCTAACCAACTGAGCTATAGGCCCTTCCTCCTTTTTATACCACACGCGCGCCCGGGAATCAAGCAAAAATGGCGTTCCCGAAGCGCGCCATAAGAAACCTCCTCCCGCAAAAAAGCCGAGGCCTTGAGCCTCGGCAGGTTCAACTAACGTTACGCGCCTGAGTTTCTAGCAAGGACGTACCCGCCGGCGCGCTTTCGCCGCGCGTTTCTTCGCCGTAGCCTTCTTTTTGCCCTTCGGCTTCTCTTTCGCGGAGCACTCGATGCACATCTTGCCCTTAGGCTTGGAGGCGCGCACCGCCCATTCGGCGTTCGTCCTTACGTTCCTCGGGACCTTGGAGCAACCCATCTTAATGTGATACGTCTTGCTACCTTTCCGGTGATAGAACGGCATTATTATACCTCCCGGGTGGGTTTAACGTTCGTTGAGCCTCCGGTAATTGCTTCCGCTTGTCCTCAAAGTAACTTAACGGAGCCACCTTGTCAAGATAAAAAAGTCACTTTGCCCAACCGTCGCCAACAAACGGCTTCTCCGCTGAATCGCGGGCCATCGCTCCCTCGGAATGCCGTGGACTTTTATTACATAAAAACGTACTTAACCTAACATTATTTATAAACGTACGGGAGACCTTCACGAAGCCCGGCACGAAGGACGTACTTAAACGCACCCCGCTACGGCCTCGCCCCCGGCCGCCCAACCTTCCCTCGAGGGCTCTCAGTCCGTATAGCCGAGCGACCTCAACTTCTCGGCCAAGTCGCCTTTTACGGTGACCTCGCCTTTGCCGCGCGCCCCCCTTACGACGTGGCTACGTAAAGCGGCCAGGGCGGCTCCGTACCTCGCCGAGCCGAGCTCCGCGGCCAAATCCTCGGTCTCGCCCGGGTCATCCACGAGGTTATAGACTCGGTATTCGTCCAACTCCACGTCGTAGATTATCTTGAAATCGGCAGTGCGCACGGCGTACGCACGGCTTCTCGCAAGCCCCGCGGCAATCTCGTACTTGCGGCTCGTCTGAGAAAACCCGAAAATTCCCCCGTCCGCGTCGTCCCGGTTAACAGCCAGGAGATCGGACCTCTTTCCTTCGTACCGCTCCGTGGGAACGCCCGCGAACCTTAGCGCGGTGTAGGCGACGGACAAGCTCTCGACTTGTTGCTTGACGCGGATGCCGTCGCGCCCCGAAGGAGGTTTCAAGGCCAACAGAACCGCCGTCTCCGTATCGTAGACGGCGTTGCCGTGGTACTTTTTGCGGTGCTCGCCGAAAGATTCGCCGTGGTCGCTCGCCAACATAACGAGAGTTCGCCCGGAACCGGCGGCCGCCTCGAGATGGGCGAACAACTCCGCGAGCGCTCGGTCGGTATAAAATATTTCGTCGTCGTACAGCGCCTTGACGGCAGGCGTGCAGGGGGGCGGCTCCGTACCGGCCTTATACCGGTGCCAGGACCGGTTAAACTCTCGCCACCGCGACGCGAAATCGGGCGGCCCCGCGCCTTGGAAAAATTCTTCGGCGCGGCCGTGATAAAAATACGGAGCGTGGGGGTCGAAATAATGGACAAACAGGAACAGCGGCCTCGACCTCTTCTTTCTCAGCAAGCTCAGCGCTTCCGCCGTCACCGCGGGGGCAGGTTTATGGTCGCCGTATAATTTCTTGTTGAACACGGTCAAGACGCGGTAGGCCAACATGTGCCGGAAATAGGACCAGCCGCAAATGTAATCGTCGTAAATTAAAAAACCGCGCCCCAGGTTGGAAAGCCGCCGGTCCAAAGGGAAGCCGCCGATTATCGCCACCGCGTCGTAGCCATTCTCGTTTAAAATCTCGGCAAGCAGGCCCCGGCGCTCCTTCAAGGGTACGAAATTCGACGTCACGCCGTGTTCCTCCGGGTACAGGCCGGTAAACATACTCGCGTGGGAAGGATTCGTCGACGGTTGCACGCAAATCGCGTTTTCGTAAAGTATGGCCCCTCGGGTGAAGGCGTCGACGTTCGGCGACGCATTTAAGTCGTAACCGTAACACCCGAGATGGTCGCGGCGCACCGTGTCCAAGGATATAAAGACGACGTCGGGGCCGTCGAATGCGGGTCGGGCGGCCGCCCTGACCGTCGGGCGGACGAAAAACACGGCGAGGACCACGCCTGCGCCGACCATCGCCGCCACCCTCACCCGCCCCCGGAAAACCAGGCGTTTTACTAAGTACGCCACGCCGGCCAACGCCAGCGCCGCCAGGGCCGCACCGCCGAACATTACAACTTTCGACGGCGCGCCGCGCGGCAATCCCACGAGAAAACGCTCCCTCGCCGCCAACAAAACCGCGGGCGCGACGTAGAGATACCATAACGAATATTCCAAAAGAACGCCGGCGTTCCGCCTCGCGAAGCGCGAAAACTTTTGAGCCAAAAATAATGCGGCGCCGACCGCGAGCGCCGCCGCAAGAAAGATTACGACGTCCCCGGCCACGGTGGCCCCGGCGACCGCGACGTTCCGCAACCGCGGCATTTGCGAACCGTGGCCCCAAAACAATCTACCGACCTCGAACGCGCCGAAAGCACACCCGTACAGCCACCCCGCCGCGGCGACCTTCGACCAGTATCCTTTGATAATTTTGTGTGTGCCCACGTGTTTACGAAACGCCTTCCCTCAAGCCGGAAGCTTCCCGGGTCGCCCTGTTAACGCCGCGTTCCTCCCGGCCGCGTATTACGCGGCACGAGCGGCCAGGGACAATAGCGGGCGGCCTTCTCCAAGTTGTAATTATTACCCTCGACTACGACGCCGTCAAGGTTAAAAGGGGCCGTTCCCGCCAGGCCGATTTCGACGACGGCCGGTTTTCCGATCTTGAATTTAGCCCGGTAACCGTGAAACTCGCCGTCGGCGTTTAGGGTCCAACACTTATAAATATCGCGCCGCGCCGCGCCCGTACGCGGGTCGCGGAAGATTACGCGCGCGACGACGTGGCAGAACTCGCCCTCCTCGCACGCGAGCAAGAACACGAAATTGTACCGGCCCGGCGGGAAGAAGTAACGTTCGCGCTCGAGCAAAAACCCATCCCGCGCGAAACGGAGCGCTACGCCGTCGTCGGGCGCCCGGGGGTCCCGCCGCGGCCTCGCGCAACGGCCGGCGGCGTGAAAGTGCGACTCGCTGATTACGCCGTACCACGCGCGCCATACGTCGTCGAAAGAGAACTTACCCGGGCGCCTCGTAAAGTAAGCGTAATCCCGCGTTACGTCGGCGGGATAAAAACCCGCGGCGCGGAGGCGCGCCGCATCGGAGGGAAAACCGCGGGCGGGGTGAAAGTCGCGGTCCAAAAATACCGCGTCTACTTTTTTTAGATAATCCAAACCTAAACCGTGCGGATACAAAGTCGCCACCGGCCGCTGTGCGGCGAGCGTGAACGCCGGTTGGTCCGCGGAAACTGCGACGCCGGGGGGAATCTTCCTTATGCCGGCGAGCGCTCCTATTTTATGATGTTTCGGAAAAAGGTCGGCCACCACCGCGGCGTACCACGTCCGGTGCGAAAACGCGATGGAAGCGAGTTGGAAAGACACGGCCGTTACGCTAGCCGCCGCGAGAAGGAACCGCCTTAGGCCGGCTCGCCGGAGCGCCGTGACGCGCGCGAGCCCGAAGGCGGCCGCGGCGTACGCGAACGGCAGGAATTGGAACGGAAAGCCGAAACCGATCGTACAGATGCTCGGGTTGTCGACCGTTAAGAAAACATACAGGGGCGCCAATAACAAAATCAAGGATATCCCGGCGAACGGTAAAAAAACCGCCAGCGGGCCCAACATCGTGGCGGCGTACCAAAGGCGCGTGTGCAAAGGTACTACGCCCTTCGCTTCGAAGAGAGTTAACAGGCCGCCTTCCCTCACTCGGTCCATATATGCGGCCAGATTCGGCAACCGCGGCTCGCCCCATACGGCCTTCGGGTAAACGTAAAAGCATATTACGCCCGCGTAAACGGCCAAGGCGACGGTTAATAAAACGCCCGCCCGCCGCCGCCGGCACAACGCCGCGCCGAGCGCGGCAACGACTACCGCGTAAACCGCCATCTCTTCCGAGGCCGTGGCAGCGAAGGCCGTGAAAAAGGCGCCCCACCCGAAACGCCCCCGCACAAAAGACAATAGCGCCGCCAAGACCAGCGGCGCCGCCATCGCCCGCAGCGGGTTCTCGTACAACGTCGCGCCGTGGAGATACGGCGACAACGCGTACGAGGCCGCGAGCGCAAATGCCGGCCAACGCGCACCCCGCGCCGCCGCCAAAAAATATACGAGGATGACGCTCGCCGCCGCGGATGTCGCGATTATAACGACGAGGTAAACAGGTTCCCGAAAAACGTACGTGAGGGGGCTTATAACGAAGAGGAGCGGCGCAAAGTGGTCGAAGTAACAGACGGCACCCCGGAACGTATGCGTGAACGCCCGCCCGTGCGCCGTATTATAAGCGACGCTCGCGTATTCGCCCAAATCCCAACCCCAATAAGCGAGGTTATAAAAACGACCCACGGCCAGCGTTACGAAGACAACTAAGTAAATCGCCGCGAGGGCCCAGGCCAACGTCGTAGGGGTCCGCGTTTCCGCCGCCGCCTTGCGCCGCCCGTAAAGCGACGCCAGGCCCGCGGCAAGGCCGCAAGCAAACGCCGTCACCAAGGGCAACCACGTATTATGCGCTGAGGGTACCATCCCGTCGCTTTGCCACGACCTTCGCGGCGCCCTTTAATTTATTTCCGAAGCCGAGGGCGGGCCGCCGTGGAAATAAATAACGCGCGAACGGCCCGGCGCTTTCCCGGGGGAATCAGGCCGGCGGCTCGAATTCCTGCATCGGTACGGCCCGACCTCCCCAGACGACGTAGTCGTCTTCGATTCGGAAGCCACCCCGTTCGTCGTAGAACCCCGGTTCGAAAGTGAAGACCATGCCGTCCTCGAAGGGCCGCTCCAACCAGGGCATAGGGGTCGCGACGACGTAGGGGTGGGGGTCGTGCGCCTCGACGCCGAGGCCGTGGCCGTAACCGTGGCGCTCGCGGTCGCTCAAGCCCGCCTCCTTGACGACGGACGCGACCCGCTTCCCCAACTCGAGCGGCGTAATTCTGGACAGGTCCACGGTCCGCACGAGCTCGGCCAACTCTAGGCTGATGCCGTAGTAGGGGTCTTCGCTCGCTTCCCCGCCGGCAACGTAGGTCCGCGTCACGTCGGCCTTATAACCCAAAACGTCCACGCCGTAATCCACGACGACGCGCTCGCCGGCCTCGACCTCTTTCGTCGAGCGGCGGTAGGGGTGGGGATGTCGGGACCGCGGCCCCGAAGCCACGATCGGGAAGTAAGCCGGCCCGTCGCCCAACTCCAAGGATTTGTGCAAAAGGTAATCGACGACCTCTTCCTCGCCTACGCCCGGGCGAACCATCTCCTCGAGTTCGGCGAACGCAGCCATCGTAACCTCGGACGCCCTCTTCATCAACGCCAGCTCGAGCGGCGACTTGACCGCCCGGAACGGGACCAGGACGTCGTCGCCGTCGCGCACTCTTACGACCGCGGAAACGAAACTCAAATAATAGGGCGGAAAGCGGTCGAGGGCGAAGAAATCCGTCGACGCCTCGACGGCGACCTCGTCGTAACGCCTAAGCCGAGCGCCGAGCTCGTCTTTGAGCGCCGAGGTCGTGCGGTAAGGAATAACGTCGATTTCCTCGGCGAGGGCCGCCAATTGGTCCGTCTCGATTTGTTGGACGAACGCGACGGTGTGATTCCCGGGCGCGCATAAAAAAAACGTCGGCCTCGTAAATTCTTCGGCCAACGTCAAAGCCCGAATGTTCGGCCCTTCCCACTTCCCCCAATATAAGAGAAGCGGAACCTCGAGCAACTCTTCAAGACGGCTTCGCTTCTCGCGGAAGAGACGCCGGCGCAACGAAGTAACATCGGCGAGATCCATAAGGGCGCACCTCCGTCAAGACTCACGGGGAATAATGATTCGCGCGGAGCGACGTTTATAACGGTAATGGTCGAGGTAGCTATCGGGGTTCTCGACGTAAGATTCCCGCGACGAATACAAGTACGCGTCATCCTCCTCGAGATCCCAAAAATACGAATCGCGTTTGAGGAATAACCGCATCGCCTCGTTCGCGAGGTAACACGCCGGCGGGTCGGCGGGATTATCCGGAAGCCCCGAAAATATTACGAGAGATTGATACGGCCCGAGTACCAACTTCTTGCGCCGGGGCAAGGTTATGGTGAACCCCTCGCCCCCGGCGTTTACGACGAAGTAGCGATATACGTCGGTGGCCCGGCCGCTCGCGTTGAACAGCTCGAGCCATTCCGCATTGAAACGCGGCGCGCCAAGCCGTAAACGCTCGGCCGCGACTACGTCGGGGTGGATTGTCGCGATGCGTATCACTTCAGTTAGAGAATAAAAACTTGGCCCATATTAAAGAACGTCGACGCGGGTGTCAAGGTCGCAAACCGACGCCGTAAGCTCCGCGGCCAAACGCTCTAACGCCGCCGCGGGCCAGCGGCAAAGCGCCGCGACGAATTCCTCGGCCGCGCGCCGACGGCGCTCGCACCGGCGAAAAAGCGGGGAATCCTCGAGGGACCTCCGCGCCGCATTTCCCGCCCGGAGCTCCTCCGTTTCCAACGCCACGACGCCCCGGCCCCGTTCCTCGAGTAAACCCAACTCTTCGAAGATGGCCACGGCCCGCCGCGTTCCTTCGTCGTCGCCTTCAACGGCCGCCACTCCCTCCTCGCGCATCGTTCGATAAACCTCCGTCAGCCGCGTACGGTCCGGATAATAATGGGATAAAAATTCTTTCGCCGCCGAAGCCTCACGTTCGCCGAATGCGAAAACCAACTCCTCCGCCGAAGCCAGAAGAACCGCGAGGCGATGGGCGTCGAAAGGGGGCGCGGCGAGCCAAAGGCGACGCCACTTCCGGCCGGCCGCGGCCCAACAACGGGCGTACGCTACGAACTCGCATCCCGCCGCGAGACGCCGCTGTTCCGGAAGGCCGAAGACGGCCTCCCCAGAAGTCCCCGCTCCCCGAACGTCTTCTTCTACGTCGTGCCCACGCCGGTCCGTTAATTTAATCGGGCGCCGCTCCCCGCCCTCGCGCGGGGGGAGAGGTTTTATATGGCCGAGGCGCAGCTCGAGGCGTTTCCGGTCCCGCCATTCGTCGAGCGTAGGGGTATGCACGAAGCCGTATTCGCCCGGCTCGAGTATTCCGCCTCCCGGCGCTAGGTTGAAACCCACGGCGCGGATACGCGTAGGCCCGGCGGCCGCGAAGACTTCCAAGTGTGCGTTTTTAAACACCCGCTGCGTCTCCTCCGCGACATGCGTCTCGGAAAAGAAGGTCGCCGCGGGATTGGCCTGCCCCACCGGCTCGAGGAGCGCTAGGTCCTCGGCGAGGGCTATGTTTGCCGCGGCCAGAGGGAGGTATCCGTCAACGCGGAAAACCGGGCGCAGCGCGTCGTCGTCGAGGCGTTCCGCGGCAAACGCCTCGAACGCGTCGGCAAAGGACGGTATCTTCCCGGCTTCGATCTCGAAACCCGCGGCCGACCGGTGGCCGCCGAAACGACCGAGGTAACCCCTCAACGCCTCGAGAGCCTCGTGGACGTCGAAAAGAGGTATACCCCGACAAGAACCGCGACCCACGTCGCCCTCCACCGCGACGAGCACGGTCGGCCTGTAAAAACGTTCGACCACACGCGAGGCGACGATGCCGATAACGCCCGGGTGCCACCCCTCGCCCGCCAGAACGATGGACCTACGGCCGGACGCCACCAGCGCCGGCGCCCGCTCGAAAACGTCCGCGGCGACGCGTTCTTCGAATGCCCGCCGGCGGCGGTTAAACTCCTCCAGCTTGCGCGCGACGGCCTGCGCGCGCCCTTCGTCCCCGGCGAGTAAAAGTTCCAACGCGTATTCGGCGTGGCCCAGGCGGCCGGCGGCGTTGACCCTCGGCCCGAGAACGAACGCCAAATGCCAGGAAGTCACCGGGGCCTCAATACCGGCCTCCGCCGTTAA
>JABAOC010014716.1_pt1 | contig 10626 bp, 8 predicted proteins | sample 7062161 | NCBI WGS metagenome assembly JABAOC01 (sample SAMN14538625, study PRJNA623070) | marine sediment metagenome | biome: marine biome [ENVO:00000428]; feature: marine pelagic biome [ENVO:01000023]; material: deep marine sediment [ENVO:00002113] | place: India: Gulf of Khambhat ...
AGGAACCGAGCATAATCAGTGACCGTGGAGTACATGCCCCCACTGGCCCGGAAGAACTTCATGAGCTGCGGCGTAGTGTAATCCCAGTATCGTGTGAATGTGCCAGAGCCTGTCCGACGGTAAGTGCTGCTGACCCGGGACCGCCTGGGATCGTCCGGAGTGAGGTTCGTGAACGTGTCCCGCAGCCCGAGGGGGGCGAGGATTCGAGACTCGATGAACCGCTCGACGGGGATCCCCGACACCTCGGCTACGATGGCCCCCAGCGTCGCCGAGCCGGCGTCGCTGTAGTGGTATTCCACTCCGGGCTTCCTCGGCGGGCCAGCTTTCCCTACGGCGTCCACCGCCTCCCGCAATGAGCCGTAGGTGCCCAGCGGCGCGGGATAGCCCGGCTGGTCGTAACCACCGGAGTGGGTCAGCAAGTGCTCGATGGTTATCTGTCGCGACCGCTCGTTGTCAAAGGAGGGGAGGTACGTCGCAACCGGATCGCTGAGAGAGAGCTTCCCCTCCTCCGCCAGCATCAGGATCGAGGTGCCCACGAACGGCTTGGTCATGGAACGGATGCGGCAGATCGTGTTCGGTTCCCAGGGGATCTCCCGCTCCCGGTCTCTCCACCCCACGACCTCGTGTAGCACCGTTTTGCGATCCTTGACGATCAGGATCTCGGCGCCCACTACCCTACCCTCATCGGCCCAGTGCTTCATGGAATCGACGACCACCGCCAGGTCGGTCGAAGACAAACCGACGCTCTCCGGTGTGGCGGGCGGAAACGGCGATGCGGTAGGATGCTGCGGGTCCTGCGCGTGAGCTGGAGTCGGCCTGACGCCGCTCACCATACCAGTCAGCACTGCCAGCGCGACCAAGCTCCGCCGAATGGTCATGCTTCGGTTACCTCCCCACTCTACGGGCGCCGTCGCCCTCTGCAGAGTTCACGAAATGTAGAGCACCGGACGCGCAGAGGAAGGCTCACATACCCCCGCGGACCGCGGTGCCGATAGCCCATTGCCCCACTCCCCGACCGGGGTGCACCTTGAGGCAGTTCTGCAAGGAGTCACGATGACTCGACCACCGGAGTCGCACGGGATTTCGATGACGATGGCACTGACGAGGCTGCGACGCTGCTCCTTGTCATGACGAAGGTCAACTGAGCGCGGACAGCAACCTCCGAGACTATCACGCCCACAATGACACACGAGCCGAGGCGGAACGATCCGCCTCGGCTCTGGGTTTTTCCCGGGGGCTGAGGTGCTGCCCCGGCTATTCAGCCTGGCCCAGTGTCTGGTCTTAGACCCTCGTCGCTGGAAACAGCGTCCAGTCCTCCGCCGCACCTGCCGCTCACTGCCGCCCCTCTGCGACGGTCCGCCTCCGCCACCTCACAGACTCAGCCAGTAGTTGAGCTTCACAATGAACGTGTTCTGCATGTCGTCGCCAAACAGGTTCCCCAGCTCGTCCAGCGCACGGAACGTCGGATCGTCGGCGGCGCCCGAGCGGGAATGGTTCCACACTAGGAACAGCGTCGAGCCGGGCACATACTCCCACCGAATGACCAGGTTGCTGCGCAACGAACGGAAGCGGAAATCCGGGTTGGCGAACTCCAGGGGCGGTGCCGGACCCGCCCCGTCAGGGTCCGCAGTGTAGATGTTCGTGGAGTCATCCAACGCTAGCGTGGAGCCATTGTCCACGCCGTAGTGCAGGAAATCGAAAGTTCCGGGCTGGGCCAACTCCTTGAACCGCTGGTAGTCCCCAGCCGCCACGAAGGGCTGCGCCCAGAGCTGGATCGAGAGATTGGGCGTGAGGGCCACGTCCACACGGACTGTAACGTCCAGGCTCGTCTGGACAAGCTCGCTGAACAGGTAACGCCGGCCGAATGTCGCCGCCGCCGTGGCATCTTCTTGCTGGGTGACGTAGAACCCGATGGAGTGCGTCTTGTCGAAGCTCGGAAAAATGCTCAGGTTCACGGCCCCGGTCGGCCGAATGACGAGCTCGCTACCGAACCCGCCGCCCCACCCATCGTAGATGTTCCGTGAGTAGTAACCAAACGTGCCGAAGTACACCGGCTTCCGGAAATCGGTGCTGACAAAGCCATTTATGTTCCACGAGTCGGGGTTTGCCATGAGCGGGCCGCCGCGGGTGGCCTTGTCACTGCGGCCTCCGATGTTGTAGCTGGCCCCGACGTTGAAGTTCCAGTAGTTGAGGAACTGTCCCCCAAAGCCGAAGTAGGGCGAGCGCCACTGATTGGTACCTCCGAAGTTCCAGCTCTGCGCAAAGGTCGCGCTCACCCAGAACCTGCGGAACACGCGGCCGGGATCGAGCCACCGCCGTTCGAGTCGAATCCCGTGAAAGATGCGGTCAACCCGGGTCTCGAATCCCGCATCATTCACCTCCAGCCCCGGCGAGTATGCGTAGAAGTCGGTGGCGTACAGCCAGTTGCCCGCCACCTTCCCTGCCTGAAGCGAGAAAGCGTACCCCGTCATGCTGGTGGCGGTGGTATCCAGCGACACGTAGTCCTGGTCGGGCCGTTGGTAGTAGCGGGCCGAGGAGCGCTGGGCTCCGGTGATGGCGGCGGGATCGCCCCGGATGTGCGAGCCGCTGATGGTGCCGTTCACCGAGAACTGATTCCTGGCGAAGCGGTGGAAGAAATCCAGTCCGCCGCTGTACGCCGATGAGCGGAGGAACTCGAACACCGGATCGTTGAGGTCCCGGTGCACCGTGGTCGCCAGCATGCCGATCCCTGTGGCGCCGGCGCGGAAGTCCTTCCTCAGGCTCACCACCCCATAGTTTGCGAGGGGCTCCACCGGCTCGCTGGCCCGGGAGCCATCGGCCCGCTGCACCCGGGCATACTCTCGGCCGGTTAACGCGTCCAGCACGCCGATGGACCATCCGCCGGTCTGCCCCGAGATCTTCGCGGCACCGAGGATGCTGGTGGCGATAGGATTGTCGGCGTAGCCGCCCTCTTCAGACGCCCACCGCGAGGGCGCCCGCCCGACCCGCCGCGAGTAGAATAGCTGTGGCGCCCCAAAGACGAACCCGCCGCTGCCAGCGCCGAAGCGGAAGATGTTGGCACCCTCCACGAAGAACGGTCGCCGCTCCCTGAAGAACGTCTCGAACGCGCTGAGGTTCACCACCGCCGGGTCGGCCTCGACCTGGCCAAAATCCGGGTTGATGGTGGCGTCAAGGGTGAGATCGCTGGTTACGCCGTACTTGAGATCGAGACCGCCGCTCAGATCCTGCACGGAGCCGTCGTTGAAGGGGTCGTCGGAATCCGCGCCCTCGATGAAATCGCTCTTGGCGACCGTGTATGGCAGCACCTCCAGGCGCCGTGGCGCGGGCACGTCGCGCAGTCCCAGCAAGTGGCCGAAGTGGGAGGCGAACCCCAGCTCTGTGTTCGGGACCCAGCTCCACACCACCCACTCGTTCTTGCGGAAGATCAGGCGAGTGAAGTTGATGCCCCAGGTCTGCTCCCGAGCAGTCGAGAAACGAAGCTGTGAGAACGGAATCCGCATCTCGGCGACCCAGCCGAGGGAGTCGATCCGAGTGGCGACCTCCCACACCGGATCCCACGAGTCGTCACCGTGCTCGTCGTCGTTGGCGGTGACCTCGTCGCCCCGGATGCCGGCCGGATTCACGCTCACGCGGAAGGCCGTGCGGTGATCGTGATACGAGTCGATGGAGACAGTGAACTGGTCGCTCGACGTGTGGGTGTCGCGACGCCCCAGACGACCGACGATGCCCTCAGGCTCGCTGTCGTAGAGTCGAGCGCCGACGTACAAGGCGTCCTCGCCGTAGACGACCCGCACATCGGAGCGCTCGGTCGGCTGCGTCCCGTCCTCCGGCAGCACCTGGGTGAAGTCCGCAGCGACCATGGTGGTCTGCCACACCGCATCATCCAGCCGTCCATCCAGCCGCGGTGCGCGCTCGGCCAAGGTTGCGGTGACGGTGGGCGGGACGCGCCCGTTGGCGTGTCGCAAGACCGCCGGTGTGGTATCGGCGTTGGTGGGTGCTTGGGCAGTCTGGAGGGCGAGGGCAAGCATGACCATGCGCATGGCCGCGCGTCCTTGAAGAAGTTAGTCAACAGTTAGATGCGCCCGGTCGCGATTGAGTTGCGCCCAATGGCGCAACCCATGTGGGACCCGCGCAGTCTGTTTTACTTTGTGTGAAAATCTCCGTGCCCGACTTCACGCGCTGTGTCCTCGCCGCCAATCCGGATGCTACCGGCTGACGCCCAACTCCCATGGAGCGGCGACGAGACGGGCTCGCCGGCCGACCCGCCCCCCGAGGCGTGCTGTATGACGCTCCCATGCGTCCGGTGCGCTCGCCTCACCCCTCGCAACCGGGTCTGGGCCGACCGGCGTCCCCTCCATAGTCACAGCGAGTCGCTCGTCCTTTCAAAGATCGAGCTTCACCATATACATAGACAACAGAGAGATTTTTACTATATATAGCCTCCTCCCGCTTCCCGCAACCCCGAGTTGGCGGCGATACGGCAACCGTTTTAACGGATGCCACTTAGGCGACTGAGCCAGCAGACGTATTGCGCAATGCGTAACGCGTAATTACATTACGTCATCGCTCTAGGGCTTAGGATGCTGCGGAGGACGCCATGACCGAGATCAACCTGTCAGACATCTGGAAACGGATCCGCGAGGAATTGGAGCAGAAAGGCATCGACCTGGATTCAGGATGTTGCGAAGCCGTGGCCGGCTCACCCCTGAAGATCGTCTGCATGGCCGGCGGCTTGGCCGACAGCCTGAGGGAGATGGAGAAGACCCCGCGGGACCAGGTCGTCATGGTACGGCTGGACGAGGAGACCGTAAAGAAGCTCGACGCCTGGTTGGAAACCGGGGCGTTCAAGAGCCGCTCCGAGGCAGCCGCCCTGTTCATTCGAGAAGGTCTCAAGGTTCACGCCCGGGAACTGGACGAGCTGGCCGAAGCACTCAAAGGGGTGGAGAATGCCAAGGATCGCCTCCGGGAGAAGGCCCGCGACGTGTTCGAGCCGGCAACCGAGGAAAGCTGAGGGCTGCGCCCGACGGCGCCTTGAATGGAGTGACGTGGAGATGTCCTGCAACTGCAACTGCAACTGCTCGCACTGCCCCGGCAATACCGCCGTTGCCGCCGTTCTCCTGATCTTGCTCGGCAGCAGCCTGATACTCGGAATCGTCAGGCTGCTGGGCAAGCTCATCGACATGGTTGCGCTGCCGCACATCGCGTGGATCCCGCTGACCGTCGTAGCCACTGTGGGAACGGTTTGGGGCCTCTGGTTCGGCTTCAGGCAGCACGGTCGCGCTGCACCGCTGACGGTGGGCGTGTCTGGCCTGCTGGTTACGCTGCTTGGGTTCGTCTTCAGCTTTCCGATCGCGCTACTCGGTGTGGCCATCGTACTGACAGCAGCGGCGTGGAGCAGCTTCGCCTACGCCGAGCGAGCCTAGAAGACCGTCAGTCTCACCTCCAGCCGCTAGGGTTGTGCGCGGGCGACCCCATAGCTCGGCTCACACCCGCTGCCAGACGGGGACAGGAGCTGGGCTCCTGGAAGCCTCAATCCCGATCCCCGTACTCGGCTATAAGGCGATAGGATCCGCCTGAAGAGACAGTTCCGTCCCCTGCAGGACCCGAAGACACAGGACGTTCCGGTCGATCGCTTGCCGAAACGATGGCGACGACCGAAGTTTGCCCAACCCCGGCGGCTGAGGCGCAACGGTGAACGGCGAGCTATCCGGCATACCCCGCGAGGCCCGCAAGTGGGCGATGATCTGTCACATCGTGGCCCTGGTGGGGCTCATCGGAAACGGCATAGGTTTCCTGGTGGCCCCCCTGATCGTGTGGTTGATCAAGAAGGAGGACCACCCGTTCATCGACGAGCAGGGAAAGGAAGCGGTGAACTTCCAGATAACCATGTTCATCGCCGGCTTCGTGAGCGTGATTCTGATCCTGGTCCTCATCGGAATCTTTCTTCTGTTCCTGGTGCTACTCGCGATGATCATCTTCCCGATCATTGCAGCGGTGAAGGCGAACGACGGCGAGCACTACCGGTATCCCTTCGCGCTTCGGTTCATCAAGTAGGCCGGGAAGCCCAAGCGATTGGGACCGCTCGGGGGGGATGAACTCATCAACGCCTCTCCGGTGCCGACGGCGACCGCTCGTTGATGGCCGCTAGCGCCTTCTCCAAGAACTCATCCCTGCCTTCACGCACTCCCTGTATCGTGCGCCGGACAGGAATCGTTGGTCTGATCCCCACCAGATGGTGCTGGGTACCGTCATGCTTCACTACTCTCATGCCGGTCCATACGAGCCGAAATCCCCCCGGGAGCATGACCGGGTTGACGTTCCCGTTGGTTCCCGCTGTCGGCTGCCCCACGATCTCCGCGAGGTCGTAATGCTCGATGAAGCTCATGAATGATTCGGCGTAGCTGATCGCCCTGCCGTCCGTCAGGAACACGACCTCGCCCGTGATGCGCGGCTGTGTGGGGGTGAGCCGCCATCCGTAATGCTCCATGCCGACCACGTCCTCGTAGTCCGGATAGATGATCTGGGGGACTCGCATCCATGCGTCCGATGTATCCCTCGACTGAAGCAAGTGGCTGATCACCTGATGGTTGCCCTGGGGATACCCCCGGAGATCGAACACCACCCCCCTCGCAAGCGCGATCTTCGGGGGTATCCNNCTCGATCTGCTGGGAGATCTCAGGCCACGTGGCCCGAGTTAGGTCCACGTAGTAAACGCCCGTGTCGATCTCCCTCACGCTCCCGCCGGTGCGCTCTGCCGGTGGCGCCTCCCCGCCCCTGGCAACCTGTACGGTAAAGCTCGAATCGCCCCGGCTCACTAGCAGGGTGACTCCCGTACCCTCGGCTCCCCTTGCGAACTCCATCATGGCGCGAAATCGCGTCCATTGCGGCGACCCGGAGATGTAGCGCTCTGCCTCGGCCACGGCCTGTGCCGCCGGCACCCCATCAATCGCCTGGATGACGTCACCGGGCCGCAGGCCTGTTGCCTCCGCCGCCACCGAGACAACGACGGCATCCTCGACCCAGTCGACCAAGAACGGCGGTCGGGCTCGGCCGCTGAACGCAGGGTGATACACGCGTCCGTGACCGTCATGTGCCGCTGCCACGAGCTCATTCAGGGTGTAGTAGAAGTCCTCCGCAGTCTGGTCCGTCAGTGCCTGGTCGAGCGTCCGGATCAGCGCCGCGTCCCAATCGGTGTCGACCACGTCGAAGTAGGGATAGAAGTGCTGGAACAGATTCCACGCGATCACCACGTCTCCCAAGCGGACGGCTGGGTCGTCGGCGGTGCGGCTCACCACGTGCATTTCTTCGAGAGCCGCCATCAGCGACCTCAGGGCGTCGGAATCGACATCCCCCAGAGTCCCCATGCTATCGCTCATGAGCGCCAAGGGGATTTGGGCCGACAAGCCAACCCCGAGCTCCTTGTCGACCACTTCTCCAATGGCCGGGTGTCGGTCGAATAGCTTGCCCGTGAACCACCGGGTTTCCCTCTGAATGCGGAGCGACTTCTTGCCGCTGTGGGGGGCCTCGGACTCGACACTGTATTCGTATTCCTTGCTTGCGGCGTACCACCCTTCGGGTCGTCCGGATTGGTCGGCTAGCTCGAAGCCCGGGTTCTCAACCCGAACGGCTTCCCACTCGCCCTGAGGGTCCCGAGCCAGCAGCCGGAAATCGTCGACCCAGACCTTACCGGTGCCTCCCAGGAAACAGCCGATGACGATCCGGGTGGCATCATCCGCCACCACCCCCACGATCTCGTACTGTCGCCACTCGTCGGACGTGATCGGTCGGTCCGCCATGTTGTCGAAGAACCCTCTCCGATCCCCTTCCCGATCGACCCGCAACCAGAGTTGGCCGCGCCCGCCGGACTCGCTCACCTCCGCCCGGACAAAGGCCCGAAGTGTGATCTCCTTGCCCCGAAACGAGGACGCATCCAGCCCCTGGGTGACCGTGCCGAAGGCCTGGCCGCCAACCCGAACCGGACTCCGGCGGTTGAGCCGAATGCTCCGATAGACCGCAGAGGAGGGATCGGTCCCGAAACTGACGCCGCGATGCTGCCACGCGACCAGCTCCAGGCCAGTGGTATCCGCCGGCACCGACACAGCTGGCGTCGGAGGTTGCTGGGACGAGTAGTAGATCTGGATGGTCGGTGCGATCGGCAGAAACAGGGCCTCGAGAGCACGCTTGAGCTCCTGGGTGTTTGCCGCGCTTCGCACAGCAGCCACTCCGTAGGCGAACTCATCCCAGGGGACCTTGCTTGCCTCATCACTGGGATGGAAGTACTTGACGTAGCCGTACAGCTTGGCAAACGCCCGGAGGTTCTGGACTTCCTGGGTAACCTGGGCCGTAGCTGAGCTGCCCACGGCAACCGCCAGGAGGGTGGTTAGCAGACATGTACGCGTCTTGGGAATAATGGGACTAGTCATCGTTCGGGACTCTGCTGAGAGGGTTGGCACTCGACTGGGCCTGGCCCAAGGTACCGGCTGCGTTATGGCGGGCCAACGATGCGGGCCGCCCGGCTCGCTCTGGGGCGTGCACCACGGGCGGCGGTCGCGCCCTAACTTAACTTCCCCCTTTCAGTTACAGCCAGCAGCAGGCAGCGATCCAGGAATCCGGCCCAACCGTCATCAGAGTGTCATCAGTTNNGCCAACCACCTGACACAGGCCAGGGGTACCTAGGGGTGAGCACTCAGGCCAGGAGACTTGCCATGTCAAGCACGATGTCGGTCGGCATGATTCGCGGGTGGCTCCCCCTGGCGCTGCTGGCGCTGGTGGGGTGCGGACCCTCCGAGGAACTGCAGCAACAGCTCCAGCAACAGCTCGCAGACCTGACCCTGGTCTCCGCTCAGCGGGACAGCCTGCTCCAGGAAGTGGCGGATCACGCCAGGCACATGAGCGAGATCAGCGCCGAGCTCGCCAAGGTCCAGGTCGAAGGCAAGGCGCTGACGGTGACCGCGGAGTCGCCCATCCAGGCGGCCCGGGACAGCGTGTTACAGAAGATCAAGTACATCACTACCCGGGTGAACCAGACCGAGGCCCGCTTGCGGGAGAGCCGGCGGCGGATTCGGGCTCTCACCAGGCTATCCGACAGCCTCCGGACCACCCTGGAGGAGACGATCGCCAACTATGAGAGCGTGATCGCCACGCAGCGGGAGACCATCGCCCAGCTCACTGAAGCGGTAACCAACCTCAAGGCGGACAACGTGCGTCTCGCTGCCCAGGTGGACACCCTGGAGGCCGAGGCCAGCACGGTCTACTACGTGATTGGCACCAAAGACGAGCTCCTGGAGCAGGGGCTGGTGAAGAAGGAGGGTGGCGCGCGGTTCCTCTTCATCTTCGGCAAGCGGGGCGAAACGCTGGTGCCGGCCCGTGACCTCGATCCGAGCCAGTTCACCGCCATAGACAAGCGAGAGGTGACAGAGATCCCGTTGCCCGAACCGGACAAGACGTACCGCGTCGCGTCGCGGCAGGATCTGGCATATCTGGAGACACCCCCTGACGAGAAGGGGAGGATCACCGGGGACCTCCGCATCGCCTCGCCCGACGAGTTCTGGACCGCGTCGAAGTTCCTGATCATCGTCCAGCGCTGATCCCGCAAGGAGCACACGTCACGGATGCAAGAGCCCCGCAGCGCGCAGTCGCGCCGCGGGGCTTCCAGCTGGCTCCCAGGCGTGGCTCTAGGGAGGTCTAGTCGACGAGCCGACTACTTGGACTGCTTCAGGCCGCGGCCGCTCCTCCACACGGCGAGGTATCGTTCGGCAGCCTTCTGTGCCAGTTCGGCCGTGGGAAACGTCGTCAACCCCCACGAGTTGCTGAATACGACATCGCCGCTACCGTCGATGAGGAACGAGTACCGGTCCTGCACCTTCACGACAGTGATGCGTGACTTCGGATCGTCCCCTCCGCCATTTCCGCTCATGCGAGCACGTCCCTCCGGTTGGAGTGCCATGGCGACGGGCACACTTTACTAGTGCGACGATAAACCTGCTGTGACGCATGTCGCTAACCGTTGTAGGAAGGCAGGCAGGCTCACTGAAGAGATTGGGAGGGGAAAGCGTGTTGTCGTCGGAGTTCAGTGACGGTTGTCACCGGGGACCCCGGTTGCTACGGCTACGCAAGCTGACACAGACCGTGCACCCATTGGGTTCCGAGTGATTGTGCGGGCGTGACATCTGGCACAGACTGCCGCAGGGCCATGTGCCACTGTGAGTGACGCGCTGTGAGGCCTCAGCAAGACTCGGGAGGACGGTGAGAACGGCAGANNGATCGCTGCCGGGGTCGGGTGCGCGCCCCCGCGAACCGGCGAAGCCTCACCCGAGGCGAGTATGGCCCCCGTCATCACTCGCATCGAGCCGTCCTCTGGGTGGGCCGGAGTCGCGCACCCGATCAGCGTAACGATTCATGGATCGGGCTTCATGGATACTGGAAACGTGGTGGTGTTCGGTCCCGTGACGCTCGAAGGCCGGCCGTCCACCAACGGTGGTACCCAGACCACCTTCTCGGTGCCAAAGGTGCGACCGGCGACGGGGGAGCTTCCACCGATGGTGCTGCCGCCCGGTGAGTACCAGGTGATCGTCAGGTCGGCTCGCGGATCGAGCAAGCCGGCGAGCTTCACCCTAACGCGCCCCG
>JABAOC010005048.1_pt1 | contig 10625 bp, 18 predicted proteins | sample 7062161 | NCBI WGS metagenome assembly JABAOC01 (sample SAMN14538625, study PRJNA623070) | marine sediment metagenome | biome: marine biome [ENVO:00000428]; feature: marine pelagic biome [ENVO:01000023]; material: deep marine sediment [ENVO:00002113] | place: India: Gulf of Khambhat ...
AATAGCCGTCTAAAAACGTTTTTTTGAAGAATCGTGGCATCAAAAACAGGGTTTTTAGCAAAAGGTGAAACTTGAAGCCCCTTTTCCTTGAAAGGAAAATAAAAATTAAGGCTGTCCCGAGGGCCGTGGGGATCGAGTACCCCAAGGCCCACGAGGTCTCTGACGCCTTTCCAGGAATCGGGGAAAGGTTCCCCGACTGGTTCAGGGCCGAGATGGGCTTCCTCATGGAATCCTCAGGGTGCTGTTCAAGAAGAGGGAGCCCAGCCTCTACGGGGACGAGGGAGCCCTCCTCCCGCCCAACGGGGTGATGGGCAGGGGGACGCGGAGGACGCCAGAGAGGGCGGTGGAGACCTACAACCTGTGCGAGAGGCTCGTCGCGGAACTCGAAGCCCTGATAGGTAAGAGGCGATGAGTTAAAGGGCTCCTCTCAAGCCAGAATCCCAATAAGCGAGAATTGAAAATGGGCTGGCCCGCCCAGCAGGAACGCCTCCGCGCCGTGCCGCATGGGGTTTATATGAGTAGGGGGAAGTGGATCGACACAGAGGCAAAATGGACCCCTCCGAGCTGAGGAAATTCGTTAAAGGCCTCCCCTCATATTCTGAGGAGCTAGGACTCGACCTCTCCGAGCCCCAGAACAGGTTCAAGTGGTTTCTAGCATCGTTCCTCTTCTCCAAGAGGATCTCCTCCAGCATAGCGGAGAGAACCTTCCGTAGGTTCGAGGAGGAGGGGTTGACGACGCCTGAGAGCATCCTCGAAGCGGGCTGGGATCGCTTGGTCGAGGTATTGGACTCGGGGGGTTACACCCGATACGACTTCTCGACAGCGTCGTACCTCTTGGAGACCATGGAGAGACTCAAAGACGAGTACGGAGAACTGGACGAGGTCCACGCTCGGGCGTCGGATCCCAGGGACCTTGAGGAGAGGCTCAAAGAGTTCAAGGGAGTAGGTCCCGTCGGCGTCAACATATTCCTGAGGGAGCTGAGAGACGTGTGGGAGAAGGCCAGGCCCGAGCCCTCCAAGGTGGCCGTGGACCTAGCCGAGCGGATCGGCATAGAAGATGTGGAGCGGTACGAGTCGCAGCTCGTGAGGCTGTACATAGAGCACTGCAAGAAGGGTGACTGCGAGAGATGCCCAGCCGGGGAGTACTGCAGAAGGCGTGGGAGCCCAAGCCCTTAACTCGGTGAATGCCGACTAGGATAAACGGGGCATCCGAGTCCGATGTGAAGGGAGTGGTCGGTAGTAGTTGTGGACAAAACCGAGCTTCAGAGGCATAGCTCCCGCCTATGCCTAGGCCCCTCCCTAACGTAGTAGCCCAGGACCCTGGGGAAGTCCCCGTAATACCGGGTGGGGCTTCCCCTGGCCCAGGAGGCCTCGGGATGAGACGGCGGTAAGATAGCCCGAAGCTCTGGAAGCTTTGTCACAGTGCTAGCCCACGGTCCGGAGAAAACCATGCTTAAAATGCCATCTAAAAAGAACGTAGCAATCTTGAATAACTCTCGCGCAACCATAGGCGTCATTGCTGGTGGGGGCAGAACCGAAAAACCCTTCATGAAAGCTGGCGAGGCCTACCACGTCGCCATCAGGGTCTTCGAGAAGAACGGCTTCAGAGTCATCTACTCAGGAGTGATCCTCTCTCAATACTTGATGGCGCGCGTGAGAGAGAAGCTGATAATTCCCACCTTGGGCATACGCGTGAAATTTGGAATTCGGAGGATTTATTATACGTTAATTGAAATTGATAACGGGTTTATAGATGGAAGAGAAAATAAAGGAAGAAACCGCAGAAAAAGAGAGAAAAGAGGCCATAGAACCTGAAGAGGAGAAGAAAGAGCCCACCGAAGAGAGGCCCACCAAAAAGAAGCCGTGGTGGAAGTTCTGGTAGGAGGAAAATAGGCTCAGGCGAGAGATGGTAATAGTATATGAGCGATGATAAGGGTTCTGAACTCACTAAGATCGGTAGCCTGGAAAGATATTCCAGGAATGTCGACACCATAGTAAAGGTCGTCTCCAAGAACGAGGCTCGCACGGTCTCATCTAGGAGAGACCTTTCGACCCACAGGGTGTGCGAGGCCCTAGTGGGAGACGAGACCGGTTGCATAAACCTAGTTCTCTGGGACGACGACATAGAAAAAATCAACGAGGGTCAGATCCTTGAAATCAAGAATGCCTACATAAAACTCTTCCGAGGGTCGATGCAGCTGAACCTAGGCCGCGAAGGCACCTACGAGTCCCTTGAGGAGGCACCCTTCGAGGAAGTGAAAATCGAGAACAACCTCTCAGGCAAGATCTACGAGCGGGACAGGGGCTACCGCCGTCCTTTCAGAAGCAGAAGGAGATACTAAGGGCATACGAATAAGATGTCTCACCCAGCGATAAAGGAACTGGTTCTAGACATCCTCAAGCCCCACTCCCCGTCCCTGCCAGAATTCGCTACTTACCTCTGTGATCTTGAATACGTGGATGTTGTGGATATCAGTCTAGTTGAGATGGACGAGAAGACCGATAGCCTCAAGGTGGTTATACATGGCGAAGGCATAGACTTCGATGGGATGAAGGACTATATGGGTAAGTACGGAGCCTCCATCCAGAGCGTAGACAAAGTAGTCGTCGAGGTGAAAGAGGAGTAACTCCTTGAAAAACATTTAAAACATCCTTTTTTAATGCCGGCTAAGTTTAAGGCGTGTGTCTTGAAAGAAAACAGAGTTAAAGTAAAAAACTGTCCAGAGTGCGGAGGAGAAGAACTAATCCGTGACTATGAGGCCGGTGAGCTGGTCTGCGAGGGATGCGGCTTCGTCGTATCCTCCACCCTCCTAGATCACGGTCCCGAGTGGAGAGAATTCAGAGAGGAACAGGGGAGGAGACGGAGCCGCGTGGGTTCGCCCCTCACGTTGGCCATCCACGACCATGGAATGTCCACGGTCATCGACAGGCGTGACAGGGACATCCATGGCCGTAGGCTGAATCCCAAGAAGAGAGCTCAACTATACAGGATGAGGAAGTGGGATCGCAGGTCTAAGGTCTCGGGCAACAAACAGAGGAACCTCGCGTACGCCCTTTCCGAGATGACGAAGTCCGCGTACAAGCTGAAGCTCCCTCGGAGCGTATTGGAGACCGCGTCGATGATCTATCGAAGTTCCGATTCGTAAAAGGCTTATAAGGGGTCGATCCATCCGGGGCATCGCAGCGGCCTCCTTGTACATGGCCTGCCGCCAGTGCAAGGTCATCCGAACCCTCGAGGAGGTCGCCAACGCGGCAAACATATCAAAGAAGAATCAAGCCCGGAACTACAGGTTCCTTCTGAGGAAGCTCGAGGCAAAGGTTCCCCTGGTCGACCCCGAAGAATACGTCTCCAAGCTCATCGGCAAGCTCGAACTCTCAGGCGACGTCGAGAGCGTCGCGATCGAGATCTTGGAAAGTGCGAGAGAACTCAAGCTGACGGGCGGCAAAGGCCCCGCAGGAATCGCGGCGGCTACCACCTACATAGCTTGCTTGATGATGAAAGAGACACGGACCCAGGGCGAGATAGCAAAGGAAGCGAAAGTCACCGAGGTAACGATCCGCAACCGGTACAAGGAGCTCATCGAGGAGCTCGACATAAAGGTGAAGCTGTAAAGCGCCAAAGATGGTAGGTTTGTCTCTCAGGGACCTAGCCGGAGGAAAGCCGAAGAGGAAGAAGTTCACAAGGACCCTCACCCGGAGGGAGGTGAGGCGCATCAAGAAGCTGGGCTACGACGCCGAGAGGGAGCTGGTTCACAGGCTCAGGGAGGCCGGGTTCGACGCCCTAAGGGTCCCGGTAAGCGCCCCAAGCAGCGAGCCCCTCCCAGACGTCTTCGCAGTCAAGGGAGACGCCATCCTCGCGTTCGAGGTTAAGAGCAAGGAGAGGTACGCCTACTACAAGAGGCACCAGGTCGAGAAGCTACACGAGTTCCTCGAGATCCACAGGATATACCCCAGGAGGATGGCGGTCCTCGCGGCGAAGTTCAAGTACAAGGGGTGGGCCTTCGCCGTCGCCGAGGAGCCGGGCGACTACTCTATGAGACTGGGGCAGGAAGTCACACCTTCAGGGACTTGTTTGAGAAGCTGGAATCCTAGACAATTATAATCTTGCTGAGAAGAGGAAGCGCTAGCCTAGAGAAGTGCAAGACCCTATTATCGAGTTACTCAATCAACCTGACGTTGATTGCCTTAGGACCTCTAGACGTACTCTGCACTTCAAACTTGACTCTCTGACCCTTTTTCAGCTCGTACACTCCGCTTACCTCCGAGTGATGGACGAAGACGTCTTCTCCGCCTTCATCTGGCTCTATGAAGCCGTAGCCTCTACCGTTGAGCCATCTTTTAACAGTACCCTTCAAAACCCTTCTCACCTCCTTTATACTGACTACGAACACCCTTGTTCGGATAGAAACCCAACCCCGAATCACCTGCGCCTCCTTCTGCGTCTGCGCCATTGATTGTTCTTCTCGTTAATTATTAGTCTGAGATATCTTCTGTGGTTACTTATCCTCGGGATGGGGCTCTTAGAGGTGTTAACCCTCTCGACCTTCGGGGTCTGACCCCTCACCTTCCCGGACTTGGTCAACGCGCCATGTGACGGCAAATTCATATCACCTCCTTTTCGTTCTTTCTATCTTGGGTGGGGAGGGGTCGGTCCTTACGTATCCGCACCGTGTGTAGCTCCATCCCTCATCGGTCCATTTGAAGAGGCTGCCCCGTGGCAGCCCCCGCATCGGAGGCTCTTCATGGATCCTTTCCAGCCACATCTCTCACAGCTTGCCCGGTACTCCGCGACGTTAATATCCGAGATTCGACGGAGAGTCAGCTCCCCGCTGCAGACGGAGCACTTCACCCTCAGGCTGCCTTCCATCTTGCATCTCCTCCTTGTTCGGTTTACATGTGTTCCTCCCGCGTGTGATCATCGATCTCTCTGGATCTTCAGGAGGCTGTTGAAGTCGGATATCAAAAGCGGGGTCCACCCCATTTCTGCGTGGAAGTCCGAGTCGTCGCTGATGCGCCTCACTTGACAGTTATATCTCCTGAAGGGGCCTTCCCAACTGTATCCTTTGCATTCTTCCTCGGTCGTCGGGACCTTGCCGCATATCGATTCGCAGAGCTCCTCCGTCTTTTTCTGTATGGCGTGGACTATCTCGAAGATCGAATGCGGTTTCCAGAGAAGGGGTGATAAGTAGTCCAGGTGTTCCGTCTCTTTCACCTTTCTGATGGCGCCTAGGGTAAATTTTTCTGCTACGATGAGGGTGTCGCTGTATCCTTCGTTCTCCAGATTGTCTATCGTCTTTTGTATTTTTTCCTTGGTGGCCTTAGATTTTCCAGACTTTGGGTCTAAAATGACCCTCAGCAGTTTTACGCCTTCTCCTTTCTCCCTCAAGACGTAGTCTATGCTCCCGACTTCCTCGTTGGAGCCCTCGACCTCGTATCCGTGGATGGTCTTCATCAGTTCGGCTTCGTTCGTAAGCCAGCCGGGATCCTGGCCACCCTTCATTTTTTTCCTTCATATCCCACAGGATCATCCCGCATCTCATACACCTGACTTCGATCCTTACTCTCCCTTCTATCCGGGTGCCCCATATCTTCAGGTTCTCCGATCCACAGTCGCAGAGCTCCGGAAGCTCGACATTCAGTTCCTCGTTTTTCTCTATCTTGGATCCGCCTCGCCGGCATGGTTTCCACTATCCAATTTTTAGGATTCCCTTCTCCCTCATCCAGTTCGCCTGGTTCCGGGTGTACCTGAAGAATATGTCTCCCCTCTCGTCATGTTGGAAATCCCATGGGGAGACGAGGACTACGTCGTCCATCCTAACCCATCTGCGCCTCCTCATCTTCCCCCTTATCCTGCACATCCTCTTTATTCCGTCCTGGCACGATACCATCACCCTGTTTTGTCCCAGGCGCCTTGTGACTATCCCTAGGACGTCGTTCTCGCTCGGGAGGATCATGCTCTTCCTGATGTCCTCCTCACTTCTAACCAGCTTCTTACCCATCTTCAAACCCCCATCAATAGATCCTCATCTCTCAGGAGGGCCATCAGTTTCCTGACGGCCTCCTCTGCATCTCTCCCTGTTTTCGCCCCGGTGATCACCATCTTCCCGCTGTGGAAGATGAGAATCACCACCCTGGGCTCTTTCATCCTGTAGATGACGCCGGGAAACATCCCGGGCTCGTACATTACGTTGTCCTGCAATTCCGCCACCCCTTCGAGGTCGACCCTGACTCCCATGTCGGCGGTGGAGACGATGTTCTGGATGGTGATGTCTGGCTTCCCCTTGATTATGAAGCCCTCCTCCTTCAGCTCCTTCACCACCTTCCTCACCGCCCTCCTAGCCGTCTTCACAGACTTGGCGCCCGTGCAGACCATCTTCCCCGTGCTGAAGATCAGGATGGCCGTCTTTGGCCTTCTCAGCTTGAAGACGAGGCCGGGGAACCGCTTCGGATGGTAATCCACGTTTACGAAGGTCGTCATGATGGCGTTTAGGTCGATCTTCTGGTGTAGGTTTGCGGAGGCGACCACGTTCTGCATCTTTACGTCGCTCATCCAGACGCCTCTCTTGAATGTGGTCGACACGGTGTTTTCCTGTACTCTCGGCGTATCTTCTTCTCTATCTTCTCCCTTTCCCCGGAGGACATGTAGCCCGTGTAATGGACGGAGTATCTGATGGGTCCTCGACGATGTTTCTCCCAGCAGCTTCTCCTCTCATGGTTTTTGATCGCCTTTTTAACTTCATCCGAGTGGTCAACGTCGAGAAGGTAGTATTTACCAGCTGACTCACACATCACCAAGAAAACGCCGGGGGAGTCCTCGATTTTTTCAACCGTTCTATATGGGCCCTCGAAGGTATAATCGGCTACGGGCATTAACATGTGGTCATACATCTTAATTTACCACCCTCTCGAAGAAGCTGCGTAGGTCATATCCCTCCACTCTGCGAAGGAACGTGTACACGACTATGAGGCTGGCTACCGGGAATATTAGGTTCAGCTCCCATAGGCCACTTAATCTCATTATCAAGAAAGCCGCCTCGAAGGCGCATGTGAGGCAGATTAAGGCGAGCACCGTCTTCGCATCGTAACCGCTCATCGTCGAGGTGAGAGCTATCCCTGTCGACGTTACCGAGCTGATCCCGATTATGTATGTTGAAGTCAAACTGTAAGCCAGGAGGAACCAGTAGAAAACAGTCATCAGTATTATGGAGTTGAAGCCGTTTTCTATGACGCCTTTTCTGAAGTATTCCTTGAATGTTTCGAAGACCTTTTCCGCCTCATCAAGGTCGGCCTCTGTCAGCCTCTCCATTACAGAGTTGGATTCATCGATGTAGTCTTTGATGGAGATGAATCCCCAGAAGTAGGGCAGCAGACCTATCAGGTTGTAAAGTAGCAGTATTCCCTGGCTCAGTCTATAGTACAGGCATAACGTAAAGGGGACGGTCAAGAGGAGTATCAAGGGCGCTATGGCCGTTCTACCCCCGAAGAAGGTTGGGAGCCTCGGTTTCTGACCCGGGATCTTCTTCAGGGGCAGCGTTATGGAAGTCATGCAGTCTCCCCGTAGAGCTCCCTGTATTCCCTCACCATCCTTTCGACGCTGAACTCGCTCTCCACCAGCTCCCTGCCCCTGGCGCCCGCCCTCCTCCGTTCCTCTGGGTTCTCCAGCAGCCAGGATATCTTCTCCGCCAGCCCTTCGGGATCCCACTTCTGGACGAGGAACTCCTCTCCAAGTATCTCGGGGACCCCTCCCACACCCGTGGCTACGCAGGGGACCCCGAAGCTAAGGGCCTCCAGTATGGTGAGGGGGAACCCCTCCGAGAGCGAGGGGAGGGCGAAGACGTCGAACTTCGGGTACCATTCCAAGCTGTCCTGGAACCCCGTGAACTCCACATGCTCCTCCAGGCCAAGCTCACACCGTAGATCCTTGCACTCCTCGAAGTAATCCTCGTCCTCTACCCCTCCGACTACGTAGAACTTTGCCCTGTGCTTCTCCAGGACGTGGTCCGCCGCCCTGATGAAGGTGAGGATGTCCTTGATGGGCGTGATCCTGGTGACGGTTCCTATGTTGAAGTGCTCTCTATCGTTACTGTTTAAGGGATTAGGGGGATGGAACCTGTCGATGTCTATCCCGTTGTATATGACCCTGATTTTCTCTAGGTCCGGCTCGATCTCTCTTTGGAATCGAGTGTGTGCACGGCATACGGATGTGACCGTGTCGCTGTACTTGTACGATGTACGGACGAGGGACTCGAAGAACCTCCCGTACATCCCTTGCAGCCATGAAGGGATCCCCGAGTTCTCTAGCTCGAACCTCCTCTCCTTGAGGTATAGGCCGTGCTCGGTGACTATCAGCCTCCCACCCGTGTTCAGCTTGGTTAGGCATCCGAGCAGCCCGGCGTAGCCCGCGTTCAACGCGTGGTAGACATCGGATCCGGGTACTTTGCCGACGGCTTCCAGGGTCTTGTAGAGGAGGTAGAACAGGGAGGTCCAGAAAATGTAGAAGTGGGCGAACGCCCTTCCGGGGAAGTTCTCCCTGTAGTATGCCACCGCCGAGTTCCAGTTTGTGTCGGAGCCGAGAAGCTCATCCGCCCTGCATTCACGCCTCTTCGCCAATCCAAGGATATCCTCGCAGTCGAGGGGTTCCCCCGACAGAGCCGGCATCAGTTCCTTCAGCAGGTCCTCTGCGTAGCCTTCATCGATTCCATGCTTGAAATTCGGTGAGTGTAGATGCTCCACCACGACTTCATCGACGTTTTCAGGCAGGCTGTACCTGATTCCCTTCTCTGTGGAGATCGAGAAGACATTGAACCTTACGTCCCCCATCTTGCCGATTATGGAGTGACACCACTCGCTCACGCCCCCCCTCCCCGTCGGGTAGGCGCCCTCCGAGATCACACAGACGTTCATATTATCCAAACCCTTCGGTCTCCTCGGGTTCCTCCCCCTTCTTCTCTTCCTCGATCACCTTTTCGGGCTCCTCAACCTCCTCCGGGGTTTTATCCTCGGCCGCCCTGCTCCTCTTCATGGTTATCTCCATGGTGGAGACGTTCCTAGTCCCGCCCTCCTCCATGGGGAGCTGCTCCGTCCCTATGCTCACGGCTGCCTCGAGGTCCTTCACGAAGCGCCTGGTGACCTCTTCTACGTCGACGGCGGTGCTGATGGCTCGCCCCCTCGCCTTAAGCACGACCTCGTCAAGTCCCCTCTGGTTGAGGCTGTTCATCACCGCCAAAACGTAGTTCATCATGGGCTTCCTTCCCACGTAGATTACGTTCTCCTCATGCATCCATTTCTCACTCTCCATTCTAGAGTAATCATCCAAACCAAGGCGCGTGTGCGCTTTACGGCCCCGTCAAGTTCCGAATTGGGGGCTCTGGCTCAGACGGTTTCGGGGCAACAAGCCATTAATAAACCGGAATCGCCTCTGTCCGTCAAATGCTTGTCAGCCCTATGCTCACTCTTCTACTAACGTATCGAGATTATTTAATTCCACCGATTTATACCAGAGATTGGTTTTAAGCCGCCTCTTTAGGGAAATTTATCTAAAAAGGTCTTAAACGGGCACGCGGGCGAATTAAATAATTCCTGAGGTTTATTGGGAGCACCGATCTCCATTCACTTGATTGGAGAGATGGAGGTCGGTGAGTATGGGCCTCGACCTGGCCTGGAACTCTGCGATTCTCCGCGTCCTAAGGGACAACCACCCCGAGCCGACCGGCCTCCAGGACATCTACGCCGAGGTCTGGAGGTACAGGCAGGGCTCCGACTTCGAGTACACCAGGTGGGACGAGCCTAGGTATCAACACGTCGTGAGGGGGGTCCTCCAGCTTCTGAAGCGGCGAGGCCTCGTGGAGAACCTCAGCCGGGGCGTGTGGGCTCTCAGGCCGGAGGAGGCGGAGGGGGAGCAGGGAGATGGATGAAGGAGGCGCCCATTTGAAAGGGGAAGCGAAGGAGTTCAAGGCCATCGTGATGGAGGCCTTCAAGCCGGTCCACCTCGCCATCGGCGAGACCCTCGCCAGGCTCGCCGAGCGGGGCATCCTGGCCCGGACCCACTTCGACGCCGAGGAGGGAATCCTGATCGTCTGGCTTTAGAAGCCCGGCGAGAACGAATCATAAAGTTACACAAATCTGTATGGATACCCTGGGATGTGGAGACATAAATCATCAAATTAGGTTTACGAGGCTACACTGCGCTATGCCGGGAAGGCCAGAAGAATGTAAAAAAAAGGGGAGTTTGCGGGGGATATCTCCAGGATAGGTGGGGTTCGGATCTCCCCCGGGCTACCAGTCCCTCGGGGGTTAAATTATCCGCCTCTCCCCTACAGCGATGCGCACCCGCCTTGAATGAGTGGTCTGGCACCCTCATCCCGGCATGGGCTCCCCCTCGGCTCCGCCACCTCGGCCCCACATTGCTTTCGAGAACGCCCTCGACATGGGACTTTCCCACGACCCGGAACAGGCGCGTCACGGATCTGAGGTGCCCCTCTTCTCCCTCGCCCATGTCTCCAGGATGGTCTCCATGGTCTCCTTGGGGAAGTCCCTGAGGAGGCTTTTCAAGGATCCTGTAATAGTTACTTTTACTTTTGGAGGGTGACTACTTTCTGCCGTTTCTGCTCGCCGGTGAGTTCCAC
>JABAOC010015210.1_pt3 | contig 10624 bp, 12 predicted proteins | sample 7062161 | NCBI WGS metagenome assembly JABAOC01 (sample SAMN14538625, study PRJNA623070) | marine sediment metagenome | biome: marine biome [ENVO:00000428]; feature: marine pelagic biome [ENVO:01000023]; material: deep marine sediment [ENVO:00002113] | place: India: Gulf of Khambhat ...
GCGCTTGCGATGCTGTCATCCGGTTTGCTGCTTGTTGCCCGGTCCTATTCAGCGGAGACACGTTTTACGACAGGGGGTCTGATCTTCTTTAATACTCTATATCCGCAGACAATGCACTTCATCTCTCCACCGCGCAGTTCTAGCTCTCGCGTAGGCACCTTTGCCCCGCATCTTATGCATTCATATACAATACCCGGGCTCTCCTCTTTCTCCATAAACAGAACCTCCTTTGCAGACGAGTATCCTTCGCCTTTTAAAAAGGTTTTTTAGACAGGCTGTTGCCGTGAGGCTGGAGAAGTCTTGAAGAAACGTCTGAGAAGTATTCTTTCGAGGACCCTGAGAGCCGAGGACGTGGCCCACATCTCCAATTCCTATGATATAATCGGCGACATTTCAATTATACGAATATCTGAGAAATCAATGAGAAACATCCATATCATCGCAGAGGCGATCATGGGCGAGCACAAGAATGTCAAGACGGTGTTAGCCCAGAGAAGCCCTGTTCGTGGAGAACATCGTGTCAGGGTTCTCACGTTTGTTGCCGGCGAAGATAGAACCACGACAATACATAAAGAATCCGAATGTCTCTTTTCTGTTGACATCGCCAGATGCTATTTTTCACCACGGCTTTTATACGAACGAATGCGAATAGCAGAGCAGGTTGACTGCGGTGAGGTCCTTGTGAACATGTTTGCTGGTGTGGGTTGCTTCTCAATAATCGCTGCGAGTCGCTCCAAGCCTAGAAAGGTATATTCAATAGATGTCAACCCGACTGCATATGATTTCATGCGAGAAAACGTCAGGCGAAACAGACTAGTTGGAAAGGTTGTTCCTATGAAAGGAGACGCTAAAGTAATCGTTGAAAAAAAATTGCGTCATGTTGCTGATAGGGTTCTAATGCCCTTGCCAAAGAAAGCTTTGGAATATCTGCCTTATGCCTTGGGGGCTCTTAAGAATGATGGGGGATGGATTCATTATTACGATTTCGTTCACGCAGAGAAAAGCGAGAATCCTGTTGAGAAGGCAGAGCTGAGGGTGGCTAGAAGATTTGAAGATTTGGATGCCAACTTCTCAGTAAGCTTTGGCCGTGTAGTTCGAACCACTGGTCCAAACTGGTACCAAGTGGTTTTGGACATCGATGTGTAAATGTTTTAAGGTTTGGATATAAGAATAGTGTGGGACCGATATGAAAAAGAAGTTGATGGAGATATTGGCTTGCCCCATAGATAAACATCATCCACTTCAACTGCTCATTTTCAAGGAAGAAGAGGAGATCTCAGAAGGTCTGATAATCTGTGAGAAATGTTTAAGATGGTATCCGATACGAGATGAGATTCCAGAGATGCTTCCCGATGAGCTGCGGAAAGAGACTGAGGACTTGCCATTCCTGAAAAAATGGAAGGAGAAAATTTCTGAGAAGATTCTCTATGAAGGTAGACCTTTCAGCCTCAAGAAGAGAAGGGAGAAACCTTAGTCTTTCAGCTTTATCACTTTGCCCGTTGCTGAAGATCTCAATGCCGCCTGCGCGATCTTGAGTGCTCTCAACCCGTCTGCTCCCGTAATTTTCGGTTCTTCTCTCTCTAGAACACAGTTGGCAAAGTGTTGGAGCTCTAGTTTAAGAGGCTCTTTCCACTCGATGCGGGGCTGCAATGTTTCTTTGGCGTCTTCCATTATCAAATCCTGTGTAATATAGTCGAGTTGCATAATGGCGTGGCTTCCGGTGACTATCAATATTCGCGTCTTGTAAGGCGTTAGCCAATTGGATTCGATGAAAGCGTTTCTGTTGCCTTCAAATGTGAGCATGATCTGAGCGTAGTCTTCGAACTTCTTATGTCTCATTTTGCCAGTCTTGGCGTAGACTGCGATAGGTTCTTCTCCGAAGAGATGTCTTGTTATGTCTATGTCATGGATAGCCAAGTCCTTAACGACTCCGACGTCGCCTATTCTTTCAGGCCACTGCGAAACCCTTTTCGCAGTGGCACACACTAAGTCCCCGATTGCTTTGGTTTCAATTGCTCTTCTGATACGTTGAATTCCAGGAATGAACCGCATCAAAAAACCTACTGAAAGATGTAGTTCTTCCTTTTCCGCTGTTTTGACCAGTTTTTCGGCTTGTTTTACATTCGTCGCCATTGGCTTTTCGACCAAGGCGTGTTTTCCTTTTGTTAGAACCTTCCATGCTTCCTTTGAAAGACTAGTAGACCATGTGCAAATACTCACTGCTTGAATATCTTTTCTCTTCAACATTCTTCCTGTGTCTGTGTAGGGTTTTGCGCCGAACTGCTTGGCAACGTTTTTTGCTCTTTCAGCATCTATGTCGCAGACAGCTAGAAGGTTTGTTTCCTCCAGTTCTTTGTATACTCTGGCATGGTTTTTTCCCCAGAACCCAGTCCCGATGATCGCGACGCCCAGTTTCGTCATTTTGTCCAGACCCCTCTCCCTAGGCCTCGATATATGCACCCTTCCCTTTCAACCTTTTCTGGGTCAATGACGCCCTCGAGGTCTACTATTGCAGCAGGCATTCGAGCCATCATTCTCAATCTCTTGAGGCTTAGCCGTTTGAACCTTCGGTGACCAGTAAGTATCACTATGCAGTCTACGCCTGCCACAGCGTCTTTTAGCCTCTTCTTAAAGGGGTAAGGGGAGTCAATGCTCTCTCTGCCTGATATATAGGGATCATAAAAGCTGATTCTGCAGCCCTTTTTTTCCAGAGTCTTCGCCAGTCTTGTGGCGGACGTACTGGGGATATCCTTTCTATTCCGTGTCTGTGAAATCCCGAATATAGTAACTCTTGCTCTCGTTAGACTCTTTCCACAGCTTCTTAATGATTGTCGAACCAAATCTACCGCGTGTTTCAGGGCTCCCTCGTTTATCTCTTTGGCTATAGCTGGAATCTGGAGTTTGATGTTGAGGTCTTCAGCTCCCTCGTTCATTAAATGAAGCGGTTGCCTGTATTGATCTTGGCGGGAGAGATATGGAGCAAAGAAGTTGTCAGTCGGGTTTGATTCTGTTAATCTCTGAATCATGTAGTAATCCATGTTTGCCTCTTCGCAGAAACGGGCAAGTTCGTTAGCCAAAGCAACGTTTGTGGAGTACTGTACAGACTTCAAGAGCGTTGCTGTCTCAGCAGCTTTCAGACTATCCGTTGTTTTCAGACTGGTTTTCATGATTGTTTCCATGACTATTGTGGCAACTTCTAAGCTGTTCTTTTCCGTTGCACCTACAATTCGCTTGCAGTTCGCTAGTTCTTCTAGGGACTTTGGAGTTGAAATTGGAGGTGAGACGTAGACCAGTCCAAAACTGGTTCCAGCTTTGAGTCCAGAGGTGTTCTCTAGGATATCTCTTACAAAGCGTTCTGTAGTTGCGGGCTTGACTAGGCTCATTACGATTATTAGACTGCCTCGCTGTAGACCTGATCCGACCTTCTTGCATGTTCTTTCCATCTCGAAGCGGCTGATCCTTCGCTTCTTGCGTATTGACGGCTGGACTATCAAAACTATTATGTCACTCTTGGAAACAGCAGCCTTCAGGTCGCAGGTTGCTTCTAAGTTGCCGGTTCTGACATGCTTTCTCAGTATAGGGCTGATTTCCTGCTTTAAGAATGGCGTTTTTCCTGTACCGATGCGGTCTACTGTCGCCCGATCTGTGTCAGCACATATGATGTTGAACCCTGCTTTTGCGAACAGGCACGCATGGAGAACTCCGTTTCGACGGCAACCTGTGATGCAGATAGTGTACTCACTTCTCTGCCTGGAGTTTGCAAGGTCTCCTTTCTTCACATCTAGTATTGTTGGAGACATTAAGATTCTCCTCAGTTTGAAAGAAGTGTCTTATTTCCTCATGTTTCCAATTATTTTTTCGAGTTGTGAACTGTACTTCTCGACAAGCTGTGAAGCTCTTTTCTCCTTCTTTGCTTCGGCATAGAGTCTGTAGATGGGTTCTGTTCCACTAGGCCGCACTAAGATGGAGCTTTTGTCCTCGAACCAAATCTTGACTCCATCAATTGTGCTTGTATTCAATATTTTTACCTGTTCAATAAGCTTCTCCATAGCCTTCTCCTTTAGCTCATGTGGGCAGTGAACTTTGCTTTTCCTGAGGAAATATCGTGGCATTTCTCCAAGCATGCTGGAAAGCTTCTGACTGGCCTTGGCCATAATGTTAAGTATTAGTGCTGTGGCCATCGCTCCGTCTCTGACTGATTGATGAGGACCATAGAAGATTCCACCGTTCTCTTCCCCGCCCAGTCTCGCCTTCGTTTCTTTCATTTTGTGCGAAACAATTATGCTTCCAACTTTGGTCCACACAATTTCGCCGTTATATGCTTCAGCTACGTCTCTGACTAAGGTTGATGAACTCACGGGCGTAACGATTTTTTCACCAGGATTGGATTCCAAGAAGTGTTTCTCAACCAAGGCGAAGGTTTTGTCTCCCCAGTGAATCTCTCCACTTTCATCGACGAAAATTGCACGGTCGGCATCACCGTCGTAGGCAACACCTAGATCCGCGCCTAATGCTTTCACCGTTGAGGCCAAGTCTCCAAGATTTTCTGGGCGAGGCTCAGGTATTCTTCCTGGAAAGGTTCCGTCGATATTCGCGTTTATTGTTGTTGTCCTGCATCCTAGATCTCGAAGCAGAATCGGTGCGGCAAGGCTACCTACACTGTTTGCAGCATCAACGACTACATGATATCCCTTACTGACTATTCTGTCACAGTCTACATGCTGCTTTATCGCCTCTAGATAGTCATTGATTATTCCATGGAGCTGGCGTATAGTGCCTAGATCATTCCATTTCGAATATTTTGTTTTCTCGTCGAAAAATATATCTTCAATCTCGATTTCTTGTTCTCGTGAGAGTTCTATTCCATCATTCCACACGACTTTGATTCCATTGTACTGGGGTGGATTGTGCGATGCTGTCACTATAACCGAACCGTCCGCCTTGGAATTCTTTACTGCGTATTGCAGTGCTGGAGTCGGTACCATTCCCGCAAAGAGGACGTTGCAACCGGTTGCGTTCAAACCAGCCATAACAGCCTTCGCTAGCATTGGGCCACTGGTCCGAGCATCATGTCCCACAACAATATCGCCCTGCTGAAAAAATGTTCCTATTGCACCGCCGATTTTCACTGCTATCTCTACGCTCAGCTCTTTATTCACTATACCGCGTATTCCGTTTGTGCCAAATAGACGTCTTGAACCCGACATGCTATCGCATTTCCTATCACATGATATACTTAGGGGTTAATACACTTTCAGAAACTTCCTTACCGGGACATACAGAAACCCCTTCTGCAAGCGATACGTGATCCTTTACTCTCACATAATCGCCGAGCACGCATCGCTGCCCTATCCTGACCTTTCTTCCAAGGACCACATTCTCACCAATTAAAGCCTGGTTAACAAAGGAACAATCAGATATCTGGGCTCCAGGGAAAACCACGGTGTGCTGTATGCAAACTCGCTCTCCAACCGAGACGTTTCTGCCTAGGACAGTGTAAGGTCCGATGATTGATCGTTCCTTGACAGAAGATCCTTTATCGAAAGCCACAGGCCCCTTGACCTCAACTTCACCTCCAATCTTGTGCTCTCTATCATTAGTAAGGGAATCCAGCAGAATCCTGTTTATCTTCAGATAATCTTCAAGCTTTCCCATATCCATCCACAGACCGTCGAAGATGTGTCCGTAGAGTTTCCCTTGATTCGCAAGTCTAGGAAAGATTTGTCTTTCTATGGATACTTTTTTTCCTGTAGTTATATACTTGAAGATTTCTGGGCTAAGAATATAGACGCCTGCGTTTGCCAGATTGGTTGGGGCTTCCTCTTTAGGAGGTTTTTCGATGAATCTTTGGATTCTGTCTTTGTCTTTGAGTTGCGCGACTCCGTATCTTGAGGGGTCTTTCACTTTGTGGAGAGCTATGGTGGCTATGGCTTCTTTCTCTTCGTGCGTCTTCAAGAGTTCTCGATAATCTATGTCAGTTATGATGTCTCCATTGAGAACTAAGAACGAGTCATGGTTGAGGAGTTTTTCCGCTCTTCTTATAGGGCCTCCAGTTCCTAGGGGTTTTGCCAAGGGATCTACAGAATAGTTCAAGCGTAATCCACATCTTGGGATTTCATGTTGTTTGATGAAGTTTTCTGTCCGAGAATCTACTGCTAGTATTGCTTCTTTGATTCTGTGTTGGGCTAGGCTTTCTAGGGTCCGTTGTAGAAGAGGCTTGTTGACTATGGGGAACAGGATTTTTGGCCTAGTGCAGCTGAGTGGTCTTAGTCTAGTGCCGAAGCCTCCTGCGAGAATCACAGCTTTCAAGTGTTTCACGGTCCAGAACTGTAACCTTATATTCAAACGCTTGGCAATAAAACGATTTCGTGAAGCGAGGAGAGATGATTGTGAAGGTTTTGCTTCATGAGATGAGTTGGATTGAGGCGAAAAAATATCTTCTTGAGAATGATCTTGTGATTCTTCCTGTGGGTTCCAACGAGCAGCATGGACCTCAAAACCCGCTAGGAACTGATCATCTAATATCTAAAGCTATTGCAGAAGAGACGGCTAGACGGACTAGAGTCCTTTGTTTGCCAGTGATCGCGTTTGGCGTCTTTTCGCGCCGGACGAAAGGGGTCATGCTGGAGCTGAGGAGACCTCGATGAATCTAGCTTTGCATCCGCATCTTGTAGATATGGATAAGGCTGTTGATGAAGAGGTGCATGAACAGTTTTTGCTCGGGAAGGGTGTCACGCTTCCGTTGGACACTTTAGATTATACAAGTTCTGGCGTATTCGAAGTCGAAAACAGCTTCTGCAGAAAAGGGCAGGAAGGTTTTTGATACCGTCGTCACTGAGTTGGCTGAACATGTAAGATTGCTGAAAGAGGCTGAGATTGAGGATTTGATGCAGAAGTCAAGGGTCTGAGGGTTATTCCCATTCTATTGTTGCTGGGGGTTTGTGGGTTATATCGTAGACTACGCGAGTAGCTTGTGGGATCTCATTCGTTATTCGTGTTGAAATCTTTTCTAGCAATTTGTGGGGGATATCTGCGAAACTGGCTGTCATTGCTTCGCGGCTTTCTACCATTCTGATGGCTATGACGTAACCATAGGCTCTGGAGTCACCTTTGACGCCGGTCGCCTTTGTGTCGGTCAAGACTGAGAAGTATTGCCATAGATTCTCCGACATTCCCCCTCTTTCGATTTCGTCTCTGACGATCTTGTCTGCTTTCTTTGCGATCTCGAGTTTCTCTTTTGTAAGTTCGCCGATGATTCTAACTGCTAGTCCAGGTCCCGGAAAAGGCTGTCTAGAGACGATTTCTGTAGGCAGGTCGAGCATTTTGGCGACTTTTCTGACTTCGTCTTTGTAGAGGTCCCGTAAGGGCTCGACGATCTTTTGAAATTTGATGTGAGTGGGGAGGCCGGCTACGTTGTGATGTGTTTTTATTTTATCTGAGTATTTTCTAAACCCTGATTCAATTCTGTCTGGGTATATTGTGCCTTGTATCAGATATTCTGCACCTGTCTCACCCGCGATTTCTTCGAAGACCCGGATGAACTCTTCGCCGATGATTCTTCTCTTTTGCTCAGGATCAACTATTCCTCTGAGTTTTTCGAGGAATCTGTCTTTGGCATCTGCTATGACGAGTTTCATTCTGAGTGTCTCAAATGTGTTCTTGACAGATTCTGGTTCGTTCACCCGCATGAATCCGTGATCTACGAAGACTGCTGTAAGTCTGTTGCCCAAGGCTTTTGCAGCAAGGGCTGTTGCTACGCTGGAGTCTATTCCACCACTGAGGGCTATTATGGCTTTTCCGTTACCGACCTCTGTCTGTATTTCTCGAACAGATTTTTCGATTAGATCTTCCATCTTCCAGTTTGGTGAGCATTTGCAGACGGTGAAGATGAAGTTGCGCAGCATTTCTTCTCCGTGTTCTGTGTGAACAACTTCTGGGTGCCATTGGAGTCCGTAGATTGGCTTTTTTCTATGTCTGAAAGCAGCGACCGGAGAGTTCTTAGTATGTGCTATTGATTCATATTCAGAAGACACGGCGAAGACTGTGTCGCCGTGGCTCATCCAGACTTTCTCTCTCCTGTCTAGTCCTTCCAGCACGCCGATAGGTCTGTCCACAGTGACGTAGGCGATTCCATATTCTCTCTTCTTACAGGGTTCGGTTCTTCCTTTGGTCATGTGGGCTAGGAGTTGATGTCCATAGCATAGGCCTAGAATTGGTAGGTTGAGATTTAGAATCTCTGAGCTGGGTCGTGGGGCATTGTTTTGGTAGACGCTTGCGGGGCCTCCTGAGAAGACTAAGCCCTTTACTCGTAATCTTTTGTTCAGGAGTCGGATATCTTCAGGTTCTATGTCGTGGGGAACTATTTCAGAGTAGACGCCGTTTTCTCTGATTCTTCTGGCTATTAGGTGGCAGTATTGTCCGCCGAAGTCAAGGACGAGTATAGTATCATATTTCAATGCTGTATCCCTTTCGACACAGATGAATGCCTTCTTGTTCTGTTGTAAATCTCAGATTGTTGTCTGCTACGCATAAAGGTATTTTTTGATTTCCCACTGAGTGACTTCTGTCTTGTTTGTTGGCTGATGAGGTTCGTATTCTTTCCATTCCTGTCTCTTCAGTTTCAGGTAATTTTGAGCAGTCTCTTTCCCTAAGGCCTTTACACAGAAGTCGTCACTCTCCAGTTCTTCTAGCGCTTCTTCCAGCGTTGTTGGAAGGACGCCTACGCCTAGTTCCTTGCGTTGGGATGGTGTTAAGTGGTAGATGTTCTTCTCTACAGGTTCTCCTGGGCTGGTTTTTTTCCTGATGCCTTCCAGTCCGGCTTGAACTATTGCTGCAAAGGCTAGGTAGGGGTTACATGACGGGTCTGGGCATCTGAATTCAATTCTTGCTTCCTTTTCCTGGTCTCGGAAGTATTCTGGTATTCTTATGAGGGCGGAGCGGTTTCTTCTGCTCCAGGCTATGTAGATGGGTGCTTCATAGCCTGGGACGAGTCTCTTATAGCTGTTTGCTGTCGGGGCTACAATCGCGCACAAGGCTCTTGCGTGTTGGAGAATGCCGCCGATGAAGTACAGGCTTTTCTGTGAGAGTTGTGCATAGCCTTCTGGGTCATAGAAGATGTTTCCATCATTTTCTGTGCTAGAGAGGCTTAGATGGATGTGCATACCGTTGCCTGGTCTTTCGGGCCATGGCTTGGGCATGAAGGTTGCGACCCAGTTGTATCTGTTGGTTGCTACGCCTTTGGCTGCGAATTTGTATTGCATTATGTTGTCTGACGTGATGGTTGGGTCTGAGTGTCTGAAGGTTATTTCGTTTTGGGCGGCGCCTACTTCGTGTTGCTCTCTTTCCACAGTTATTCCTAAGGAGGATAAGGCATGGGAGAGGTCTAGTCTATAGGTTTGCGTGATGTCTCGACCTGGAGCTATGTCGAAGTATCTGTGTTTGTCAATGAGGTGGTTCTCTACTGGATCGACTCTGCCTTCATCAGTCTTCTGTACAAGGTAGAATTCCAGTTCGGCAGCTGCTGTAGGTTTGTATCCTTCCTTTTCAGCCTTTTCAACTGTTTTCTGGCAGATGTAGCGGGGGTCGCTTTCGAATCTTTCTCCGTCGGGTCGTTGCATGTTGCATATGAAGCTGACCACGCTCTTATTGTAGAAGTAGTAAGGGCAGACAGCGAATGTGGCTGGATCAGGTTTCATGATCATGTCGCTGTCTTGTATGCGAACTCCTCCTGTTATAGACGAGCCGTCGAAGCCGACGCCTTCCTTGAGGGTTCTTTCCGCCTCTTCAGCTGGAACTGTCCTGCCCTTCAGAAGCCCTGAAAGGTCGGTGAAGTGGAGAAGAATGTGGTCAGCGTGTTTCATCAGTCTGAGGCAAGTATCGTAGTGTTGGGTCGAATATGCTCTGTTACGCGCGATCTGTGTTTCCCCCAAATGGATTTGCACTATAGGCGAGTGTTTCTGAAAGTATATAAACCTTTTCAGAGATTTGCTGGGCAAATGTTAAATAGAGGTAGGATGTATTCGGATGAATGTGCAGTGGCTGAATGAGTATGGATCTGGATGAGATTGATATCAAGATCTTGCGAGTGTTGACCGACAATGCCCGGCTTTCTTCTCGGAAGATCGCGCAGAGTTGCGGAGTTTCAATAGGCACGGTTCTTTCCAGAGTGAAAAGGATGGAGGAGAGAGGGGTGATAACGGGATACTCTGTTCTGCTGGATCAGGAGAAGATTGGGTACGAGTTAACCGTAGTCAGTGAGATCACGGTTTCGAAAGGACGGCTTCTAGAGATGGAGAATGAGATTGCACGGCTCCCGAATGTCTGTTGCGTATATGACGTGACAGGTACAATAGATGCGGTTATCGTCGCCAAATTCAAGAATCGCCAAGAACTGAGTAAGTTCACAAAACGTCTCCTCGCATTGCCATTTGTAGAAAGGACAAATACACACGTAGTATTGACAACGATAAAGGAAGACTTCCGGATAATCTGAAAACCCACACTCTTCTTTCTTTATTTTTGTTAAAGATCAGAAACAGGGCGGAAGCAAGACTTAATTTCCACTGTAAATCTAGGGTAAGCGACAAAAGACTCAGGCGGGGGTTGCCAAGCATGGCCAAAGGCG
>JABAOC010006140.1_pt6 | contig 10620 bp, 12 predicted proteins | sample 7062161 | NCBI WGS metagenome assembly JABAOC01 (sample SAMN14538625, study PRJNA623070) | marine sediment metagenome | biome: marine biome [ENVO:00000428]; feature: marine pelagic biome [ENVO:01000023]; material: deep marine sediment [ENVO:00002113] | place: India: Gulf of Khambhat ...
GCCCGACCGCGGTCTTCGTCGAGACTATTCAACCCGAGTGCACCGGGGGTCGAAATTACATCGTCGACTACACGATCACCCTGCCTTCGAATTTTAATTACGTCTCTGTTGTCGATTTTAACGGGGATGTAACACTTAGTCAGATCAATGGAAGCGCATCTGTAGTGTTGTTCAACGGAACAATTGACGGAGAAGTTACCCTACCATCTGATGGTGAGATCAAATTCGACACGTTCAATGGCGCTATCAATCTCTCCATCCCGGTAAGCACTTCGGCTCATTTCTTTGCCAGTGTCGACAAACGGAAGCATCAACATCACAAATCTCGACCTGGACGTCTTACAAAGCCCAAATCCCCTTNNGGAGCCGGAGAGGGGACGATCGACCTCGAGATAAAAGGAAACGGGGACATAAATGTATCGGATTTTTAAAAGGAGGCAACATGTGCGATTTCTGTCATAAGCACGGGGAAGGGGAAAAGTGGTACCTGAAGGCGAAGAATTATTCAGAGGATCTTTTGAGTGACCTTCGCCGGCAAAAACTGATTACCGGTTTTTTGAGCAATCCTGAATCTATGGAAGAAGACATGCTGCAGATGAAGAAGCTCGATGATGCCCCGGGATTTATCAGGCGTGCCGTATCGTGGAACGTATCCAGGAAGATGAAGCGGGACCACTTCGGCCAGGTGGTGCCCATCGAGGATGTGGAGCGGATCTTCGACTTCGTGGGTTCCATCGTGCGCATCGCCTGTATCTGCCGCCACATATCGATCAGGTCCGAGGCTCGTTACTGCTACGGGGTGAGCATGGCCCCCGACATGGGCGCCTTTGAGGAACTTGTCAACGATCTGCAGCCTTCTTATCTGACCGGTCCGGACACGGCCGGGCTGGAGACGCTCAGCAAAGATGAGGCCCTCGCATCTTTTCGCGAACACGAGCGTGAAGGCCTCTGCCATACGGTGTGGACCTTCGGTACGCCCTTTATCGGTGGGATCTGCAACTGTGACCGTACGGACTGCATGGCGATGCAGGCGCAGCTTGCCCACGAGGTACCCGTCATGTGGCGGGCTGAATATATTGCTGGGATCGATCCCGATCTCTGCAGCGGATGCCGGGCGTGCATGCAGCTCTGTCAGTTTGGCGCCATCAGTTACAGCGCCGCGCGGGAAAAATCCGTAATCGATCTCAGGCGCTGCTACGGCTGCGGCATCTGCCGATCCGCCTGCCCGAAAGATGCCATTTTCCTTTCCGATCGTGGAAGCGTTCCGGTGGCGGCAAACCTCTGGTAGGTAATCGGAACCTCGGCTGCTTGGGCTGATCGAACCCGCTGTTTTTCAACGAAAGATAATAATCTCATTGTTTCCCTCTGGACTATGGACGCTGGACTTTCAACTAGTATGACCTGCCAAAGGTGGGGACCTGATATCGAAGTGTATAGTATAATGTCGAGGTGAAAGGCCGTCTGGGGAACCCCTAAAGCAAAAAAATCATAAGTGAACAGGGGATATTTTTTTGGAGCAGGTCTGATAGCTTGATCTTGCCAGGCAGGAAATGCGACCCCACGCAGTTGTATGAATAAATACGAATAGGAGGGAAAAATGAGTAAAACGGTAGAGAACATCAAAGCGGCATTTTCCGGCGAATCGCAGGCGAGGAACAAGTACACCTATTTCGCCGCCGTGGCGCGAAAGGAGGGGTACCATTACATCGCCAAGATATTCGAAGAGACTGCCGACAACGAGCGGCGTCACGCAAAGGATCATCTCAGCCTTCTCGGCGGCATCGGCGACACGGCAGCGAACCTGAAAGAGGCGATTGGCGGCGAGCATTATGAAACCGTCGATATGTATCCTAACTTCGCCAAAGAGGCGNNATCCTAACTTCGCCAAAGAGGCGGATGAGGAGGGGAATAAAGAAGCAGCCGCGCTGTTCAGACGGATTGCAGAGATTGAAGCCCATCACCGGGAGCGCTACAAGAAGCTGCTGGAGATGGTGGAAAACGGAACGGTCTATAAAAGGGAGCAGCCGATCAAATGGAAGTGCGGCGTTTGCGGCTATATCCGCGAAGACACGGAGCCGCCTGCTGTGTGTCCCTGCTGCAAGCATTCGCGGGAGCACTTCGAACCGGCGAACATGGATTTTTAAAAAAAGGGGGTCAAGCCCTGCCTTCTGATCTTCCTACTGGTTCCATTTTATTAATTCGACTCAGATAGTCGGGGTTTAATCCTGGGAATTCCCCGATTTCGGGAATTACCTAGACATGTCAGAAAGCAGGGCTTGACCCCACAACTTATCACTTCGGCTCTTCTGATCTTCGAGCCTCTGGTTTTCCATGAAAAATGAGAAATGAGGAATGAGAAATTGCTCCTTTGCTTTGTGATCAGCCGAGTTTCGTTTTATTCAGTTGAATCTCTGCAGTCCACCATATACCGGTAACCATATTCCGCAACCGTTTCTCCTTTCTGGTTCGTCACCTTGCATTTCAGCCCCGCAATTCCCCTGTCCGGCTTGCTTCGAGACCGTCTGAGCTCATGCCAACGGGCATCGACGGAGAGGATGTCACCCGGACGAACGGGATGAAACAGCCTGACCTCATCTATCCCGAGACCGGTGAGAATAGCAACTCCGTCCAATGCGTCCACGATCACGCGGGTACAGGCGGAGATGGTATGTAACGAAGAAGCGATAATACCGCCGAAGATCGATCTATTCCCGCCATCCTCATCAATGTGGAACAGATGTGGATCAAACCTCTTTGCGAAATCGATGATTGCCTCTTTCGTGAATACGACCTCCCGGCAGTCAAGACGCCTACCTTCTTTCAAATCTTCGAAATATCTCCTCACCATGTTTTGCATTACCTCAATCGAGGGGGTCGAAAGCACTTTTCGGGGAGTAACACATGGGGCAGACCCACTCTTCCGGCAATTGTTCGAAGGGGGTTCCCGGCGGTACGTCGTTCATGGGATCCCCCTTCGCCGGATCATAGACATAGCCGCAGCTGGTACAGATGTAGCGCATCGTTTTCTCCTCCACGGAAGTCATACCAATTTCAAACAGCGAAATATTTCGCCTGGGGATGGTGTGCGACGATTGCTGAGGTACTCTGCTCCGGCACCATCATCATGTTTTCGGTCAACGTGATGCCGATTTTCTCCGGCTGCAAAATGGCAAATACTGTCCTGTGGGCGCCCAGGTCCGGACAGGACGGATATCCGAAGCCATATCGGGACCCCTGGTACTTCTGAGTCACGTAATCGATCGATTCTTCTGCTTTTTCCCTGCTGATTCCCAGTTCTTCCCTCATCTGTTCGTGCCAGTATTCGGCCAGTGCATCCGTTATCTCGACGCCGAAGCCGTGCACTATCATATATTCGTGGTACGCATCCGACTTGAAGAGGGACTCTGTCTCCTTCGCAATCATCTCCCCGATGGTTACTACGAAGAATCCGACGATATCACCCCCTTCCTCCCTGTTCTTGAAGTAATCGGCGATGCAGAGGTGGGGCGGAAACTCCTGCCGGGGGAAATCGAATCGATGTGCATTTCCTTCGGCCGTAACGAGCAAACTGTTCCCCTCGCTGTAACAGGGAAAGTATCCGTATGCCACTTTGGGTTGCAGCAAACCTTCCTCGGTTCCGCGCAGCTTGAGGTTCTCGAGCAAGGGACGGACTCTTCCCTCGATGAGGTCTCCATATTCATCTTTGCTCATCTTTCCCCGGCGGTATCCCCAGCGTCCCCGGATCAGTGCTTCCACGTTGAGGTAGGGGAAGAGCACCTCCGGGTCAATATCGGTGACATGGCGGGCTCCCGTGAAGGGGGGATCTGGCGCAGGGATGGACCGGTCGATTCCCGGATCCCTTACCCCGGGCTTGCTGGGAACTACCATGCTGGCAGCGTCCAGGACCGTGGATTCGAGCCTGCCCTCTTCGAAATCCTGAACCGCCTTGAGTCCCGCGAATGCGTCGGCGCAGTACACCACCGTCCCGTCGTACCCGGTTACGCATGATTCGGCGACGAACTTTTCCGTCAGGGCGGCCCCGCCCAGAAGAATGGGAACAGTAAGACCCGCCTCCCTGTATTGAGGCATGCTCTCCTTCATCACGATGGCCGACTTGACCAGCAACCCGCTCAGGCCGATAATATCGACGTTTAGTTCCCGCGCTTTTTCGATGATCCTTTCCGCCGGCACCTTGATACCGAGGTTGTGTACCCGGTAGCCGTTATTCGACAAGATTATGTCCACCAGATTTTTCCCGATATCGTGGACATCCCCCTGAACTGTCGCCAGCAGTATACTCGTGCCCTGATCGGCGTCCTCCTTTTTTTCCAGGTACGGCTCCAGAAAGGTGACGCAGCGATTCATCACCTCGGCAGACTGGAGGACGAAGGGGAGCAGCAAATCCCCCCTCCCGAAGAGCTCACCCACGTAGCGCATGCCGGGAACCAGCAGGTTGTTGATGATCTCGAGTGCAGAATGCCGGATGAGGAGAATGTTCAAAAGGTCCTCGAGCCCATCCTTATCTCCTGCCACCAGCTTTTGCCGGAGTGACTCTTCAGGAAGGACTGCCCGTTCCTCCGTTTTTTCCTCAACGGGTGCTGCCTGTTCCTCTTCGAAATGCTCGATCAGCCGCAAAAGGGGTGCGCCATCTCCTGAGACGGAGCGATCGAAAAGAAGGTCGAGGCAGATTTCCCTCTCTCTTTCCGATATCCGTGCGTAGGGAATGATCTTTCCGGCATCGACGATCGCAGCGTCCAGTCCCGACTTTACCGCCTCGTGAAGGAAAATGGAATTGAGAACACGGCGTGCTTGTGGCCTGAGACCGAAAGAGATGTTGCTGACCCCTAAAATGGTAAGGACGCCGGGAAGCTCCGCTTTGATTCGCCTGATCCCTTCGAGTGTCTGGACGGCGGCATCACGGAGGGTTTCATCTCCGGAACCGACGGTGAAGGTAAGGGGATCGAAGAAAAGATCCTGGGGCCTGAGGCCATGTTCATTTACCGCAAGTTCATAGATTTTCCGGGCTACTTCCACTTTCCTATCGGCCGTCATCGCCATGCCGTCCACATCGATGGTGAGGGCGACTACCGCGGCCCCATATTTTTTTGCGAGCCGGCAGATTCTATGCAAATTGTCTCCCCCATCTTCCAGGTTGATCGAGTTTACAATCAGTCGGCCGGGGTATNNGGGTATATTTTGAGACACTCCTCGATGCAGTCGGGTGTTGTGGAATCGATCATCAGTCCTGTCTTGAGAGATCCTGAAACCCGGGGAAGAAGTTCGAGAAGATCCTTCTTTTCATCCCTTCCGGCGTAAGCTACGCAGAGGTCGATTACGTGTGCTCCCTGGTTTTCCTGTTCCAGCGCTATCTGCAGGCAGCCATCAAAATCATCGGAAAGCAGGAGTTCGCGAAATTTCTTCGATCCGTTCGGGTTTGCCCTCTCTCCGATTATCAGGGGCGGGATATCCTGAACNNCTGAAGGTTTCATCGGAGGATCTCCCTATCGGCCGGCTCAACCTTTTCCAGGGCCTGCACGAGCTTTCGAATGTGTTCGGTTTCGGTCCCGCAGCAGCCACCGACAATGCTGACCCCTTCCTCTTCGACGAAGCGCTTCATTGTGCGGGCGAATTGATCCGGCGTGAGGGGATACCGGGTACCATCCTTACCGATCTCGGGTATTCCAGCGTTCGGCACACAGGAAATTTTTCCCTCCCAGTTGTCCCTGAGATACCGGATATGGGATTCCATGGCGGACGGACCGGTAGCGCAGTTCAGGCCCAGAGAGAAGATCGGAAAGGGTTCGAAGGTGGCCGTAACTGCTGCTATATCAGTACCCACGAGCATTGTCCCCGACTGTTCGATGGTCACCGAGACCAGGACCGGAATAGTGACACCGAGCTCTTCCAGAAGTTCGAAGGCAGCTACAACCCCCGTTTTTGCCTGCAGGATATCCTGGCAGGTCTCGATGATAAGACAATCGACTCCCGCCGTGAGAAGGGACCGGATCTGTACTGAAAGGGAAGAGGCCAGCTCGCTTACCGTGATGTGCCCCAGGGTCGGAAGTTTTGTCGTCGGTCCCACGGAACCGGCAACGTAGCAGTCGGGGCGATCGGCGATAGCTGCCCGGGCATTGGCTACAGCAGCGTGGTTGATATCCTCTGTCCGCTTCTCAAGGCCGTATTCGGCCAGCACAATAGAAGATGCTCCGAAGGTGTTGGTTTCGAGAACTCTTGCCCCTGCCTGAATGAAACCTCTGTGGAGTTCGATGATGGCTTCCGGTGCAGAGAGGTTGAGGTACTCGTTGCACCCCTCGTAATCCTCCCAGGCGGAAAGGGGGAGAGCCATCTGTTGTATATTGGAGCCGCAGGCACCGTCCACGATCAATATTTTTTCATCTGCGATACCCATCAGTGATCATTCGGCTTAAATAGCAAACTCGAAGAGAGCTCTTTTCTTGTGAAAGTAAAATTATACTACCCAAATGTGCGAGGTTGGCGTTTTTTCCTTTCTTCATCTCATGCAGCGGAGTGTTTGGGCGCTCGGTTGCTTGAGCCTTTTTGCTTTATAATGAGAAATGATGATTTATGAATGAGAAATTTTATCCATAAACAAGCATCACCTGTTTTAAACGGGGTTTTGCGTCCCAATATACCCGAGGAGGGTTACAATGAAAACAAGAAAACTGGGGAAAGATCTCACTGTATCGGCCATCGGTCTGGGCTGCATGGGAATGTCTGATTTTTACTGCCCCGGCGATGAGGCCGATTCCATTGCCACGATCCACCGGGCGCTCGACATGGGCATAAATTTTCTGGACACGGCCGACATGTATGGGCCGTGGCGCAACGAGGAGCTGGTGGGGAAGGCGCTTAGCGGCCGTCGCGACGGTGTCGTACTGGCCACGAAGTTCGGCAATGTGCGCGGAGCAAATGGCGAGTTTCTGGGTGTAAACGGCCGGCCCGAATACGTGCGACAGGCCTGTGACGCGAGCCTTTCGCGCCTGGGCGTGGAGTTTATCGACCTCTACTATCAGCACCGGGTGGATCCGGAGACGCCCATCGAAGACACTGTGGGCGCCATGGCGGACCTGGTGCGTGAGGGGAAGGTCCGGTTCCTCGGGCTTTCGGAGGCCGCCCCGGCAACGCTTCGCCGCGCCTGCGCGGTCCATCCCATCGCCGCACTGCAGACCGAGTATTCGTTGTGGAGCCGCGAACCGGAGGGAGACATTCTCGATACGTGCCGCGACCTCGGCGTCGGCTTTGTTTCCTACAGTCCTCTGGGCAGAGGTTTCCTGACGGGACGCTTCGTGGTGCCCGAGGATATCCCCGAAGATGACTGGCGCCGCAACAATCCACGTTTTCAGGGGGAGAACTTCACCAGCAACCTGCGACTCTCCGTAGCGGTAGGGCAGATGGCCCGAGAGAAGGGGTGCACACCGGCGCAACTGGCCCTTGCCTGGGTGATGGGCGGGGGCGAGGATATCGTCCCCATTCCCGGAACGAAGCACGTGAGCTTTCTGGAGGAAAACGCCGGGGCGCTGGACGTTGTCTTGAGCGAAGAAGACAGGCGCCGCCTGGATGCCGTTTTTCCGCCGGGCGTGGCGGCAGGTGAGCGATACCCCGCCGAGGCCATGAAAGCCATCGACCGCTGAAGGGACGGGGACCGAACCGGTCGGCTGTTCGAGCTATCTGGTTTCTTGTTTTTCTGTTTTCTGCTTTCTGTTGTTCTGCTGTTCTGATGTTCCCGGTTTCTCTGCTCTCTGATGTTCTGAACTTCTGCTGTTCTGTTGTTCTGCTTTCTGTTTCTCCTATGAACTATGAACTATGAACTCTGGACTTGTTTTTACTCCGCCCTCCGAATTCCGCATTACATTCTGCATATCAAGTTCCCATATCCGAAGGATTTGTGCGAAATGGGGAACCGATCCCTCTCACCACTTAAAACCTGATTACATCTTTTAACCCCTCATGCTCGAATATCATACTGTTCTGAAGAGTTAACCTTTGGCCCGCGCCGGCAGAAATTGCCTTTTCATACATTGCATGGGCTATAGCCACATCGACGTAAGCGAGTCCCACGGCGTTGAAATAGTTGATTTCCTGATCCGATTCCCGGCCTTTTTTATCCCCGGCGACGAGTTCCACTAAATTCGCATATATGTCATCATCGGTGAGTTCACCGTCCTTATACATGCGGCTCAGGGTCTGGGTGCGGTGTTTGACGGTTTCCCAGTCATCACAGACGATTTTGCTGCATTTCTTCGCGACGGCATACTCGTCTTCCCATCCGCCGATATGACTGTAAAATGCACCCTCTTTCACCCAGTCCGCTTTTAAAAGCGGGGCCTGGGCACTGGTGCCGGTGACGATCACATCTGCGCCTTCAATGGCCTTCTGCCCCTTCGTTTTCGTTGGAAAAAATTTCATTTCCGGGAAGATGGGTTGCATCTCTTCGATGAAATGCTCTTCCTCCGGTTCGGTTTTCGCCGATACGCGGCATTCCTTAAGGCCGGTTAATACGGTTTTCATGGCCACCAGGTGCATTTTCGACTGCTCGCCGGAACCGATAAACCCGATGACCCTTGCGTCTTTCCGCGCCAGGTGTTTTGCGGCGATCCCGCCCATGGCGCCGACACGCATGTTGGAGCACAGGGTTCCTTCCATGACCGCCACGGGGAATCCCTTTTCAATCTCGGAGAGAATAATCACCGCGGAAAGGTTTTGAAGACCATATTTCACGGGATTCGGAGGAAAAACCGACACCCATTTCACGCCGCATATTTTATCGGTCAAGAATGTGGCCGGCAGACAGTTAATCCTTTCCTGGGTTTCCTCGTTAAAGATCTGCACGATCTTTTCGGGAAAAAGGACCTCATCGTTTTTAAACGCAACCATTCCTTTTTCTGCGGCCGCCATGGCCATCTTCATATCGAAACAGCCGGCCTGTAAAAAATCTTCCTGGGATAGATAGGTGAAGCTAATTTCGTTTTTCGACATGACAGGGTCCCCTTTTTTTCAAGATTTCTTATTGTGACAAAAACAGGAAATGCATTCAACTGATCACGCGATAAACGTATTGCAGGATCAGTTTCCATATTCTCAATCTTTTCTCATTTTCACCCACTTGAGGTCACAGGTTGTGACCTCAAGTCGTTAAACTCTTGTTTTGTAAGCTGAAAAGCGAAGTCATCGGGAAACCTGTCTATCTTTCGTTTGACAGCCTGAAGAAGTACTTTCGTCTCCACACCGGACAAATCTGCAAGGTCCGCATCGAGCATCACTTTCTGCCCCCGGATGTGGAGTATTGATTTTTCGATTCGCTCAGCAGGAAGGTGAGTTTTCTTTTTCACCATCTTCGTCACGCCGTTGTTTATCTAACCTTTCTAAAATATCCCGCACATATTATTCGATATTTTATAGCAATATCCATACCGCGACAGCTTCGTAGAGCTACGGATTTCCGGCTCTTCGGTTACCCGTCCCTCCAGATTGAGCCTGTTATCTACTTTAGAGATATTGTATTGTTAGAAAAATAATAACCACTCTGTTGTCTTGTGGTCCGTGGGATCGGTGAAAAGAGGGATATTTAAAATCTAAAAGGGGGGGCTGCATATGGGAACCATATTGCGACGGGGGCTGTGGCGTCTCATGCTCCCGATCCCGGAAACGTTGTGGCAGAAGCGGATCTTTGCGGTCGGAAGGAGGATAGAGGCGGAGCTTGCTTTCATGGAGGAGGATCATCGCAGGGTCCATCACTTCGTGGTGAGAGAGCTACCACGGATCGGTAGGCCGATGCCGGCGGAATTTGTCTCGGAGAACCTGGATATATCCGTAGAGCGGGTGACGGCCATCCTGGATGAGCTCGATTCCCGCATGTTGTTCCTGTCGAAAAACAGCGAAGGGTCGGTTGTGTGGGCATATCCCGTCACCGCTGAAAAAACGCCCCACCACGTTACCTTCAGCACGGGGGAAAAGATTTACGCGGCCTGAGCGGCCGATGCCGTTGCGACGCCCTTCGTGCAGGGGCGCCTGAGGGGAAAACACCTGTCGGTTCGCGTCAGAACGCAGTGCGCTCATTGCTCTAAAGAGCTGAACCTGGAGATAGACAGCGACCTTAATATTGCCGTACAGGAAGATACGGAACCCATGGTTTTCATGCCGGAGGTAAATGTTTTCTCTCTGGAGGATTCCAGCATCATCGATGCCTTCTGAAAGGAGAATGTGTTCTTCTGGTCAGAAGAACATGCCAGGGCATTCCGCCACAGGAGACACCGGGTTCGCGGCTCCTACTTTACCATCGAGCAGAGCAAGTATGTTACGGAAATCATACAGAGTGCGATTTTCGGATTTAGACGGGAAGGTACGGCGCCAGGTCTCCACTCATGACGAATGACCACTCTCCGGGTTAGGGGGTCAAGCCCTGCTTTCTGACATCCTATGGGTTACGGTGGCAGTTCCCATATCCGAAGAATTTGTGAGACAAAGGGAGCTGATACCCAGGTACACATGTTGGAATGGGTGGCGCACTAACATACGTTTCTTTTTATCTAATGTGTAACGCATTTGTAATGAGGTCGTTTTCGGTCACGGTATCTTCTTGATTATATTTGCGATTTCGTC
>JABAOC010038721.1_pt3 | contig 10620 bp, 9 predicted proteins | sample 7062161 | NCBI WGS metagenome assembly JABAOC01 (sample SAMN14538625, study PRJNA623070) | marine sediment metagenome | biome: marine biome [ENVO:00000428]; feature: marine pelagic biome [ENVO:01000023]; material: deep marine sediment [ENVO:00002113] | place: India: Gulf of Khambhat ...
CAGTGTATTGGTACCCCATTGACCCATTCTCAGCTTTCCAGATGATATGAGGATAGGCAGTTTCAAAAGCAGCAACCAGAGTGAGCTTGTCTGGACTTGTAGGGTATATCCAAGCTTCTATGGTGAAGCTCGTATCTATGATGTTAAGATCTTCACCTACAATCTGACCGCTTTGCCATCGTAAGGATTGCCCAAAGAAGCCGATTTCAGATTTCAGTGAGCCTTCCTTTTTGCCAAAATGTCCATCAATGCTAAAATCGNNTCGTAGAGATGAGTCGCGTTGTACATGTCTTCCATGTTGTAGCTTACTGCGCTGGTCTCATAGTTTAGAGTGTTTGTCACATAGCTGAAGGACCCGTAGCCTGTTGCTTCCACTATACCATTGAGGGGGCTAAAGCCAGTAAATAATGCTCCTGAGAGAATCAGATAGGCAATGATGCCCATGCTAATAGAGATTGACGGGACGAGAACAGAACTCTTCAGTCTCTTCATTGTCTTCATCGACATCACCTCTTACCAGTGCACAATCCTAAAAAATGTTTCTTATCATTTCCGAAATATTCTTGATAGAAGAATGCGCAAAATGCTTTAAATGAATAGTCTACAAGTAGCTTCGTTCAACGTCTCGCTCATTTGAATCTCGCACGTTTGCATTTGCTTAGAATTTATAGTATTCCTCTCTTCATTTCTATCGTTTTGATGGCTCTTACGCTTGTTTCTCGCAATCTCTCAGCTTACACTCTTCTATTACCTTGCCATCCATATATCTGGGTACTGGTTCATTAAACAAGTGGAGGATGGTTGGAGTTATATCCATAATGTTTGCGTCAGATATTCGACAGTTCTTTCTAATCCTTGGTCCGTACATTATGATGGTTCCAAACAGATGGTGATCCCCATTCCACATAAGGGAAGGGACATTAATCGCATCATCATAACTCAGAGTGAGTACGTTGTTAGTGGGTATTAGCTGCCTTGGAGTAACGTCCTTTTCTGGCAGCAGAATAACATCAGGAAGATCACCCAGAGCTGGACCATGGTAGAGTTCTTCTTTTCTATAAGCTCTAATTGAAATGGCATCAAATAGCCGCTCATTGAAGAGATGAATAACACGTTTCCTGACTTCTTCGTACTCCTTTGCAGATGAGATTGTGCTTCTATTTACCTCTATTGAGCTGTATCCAAATTGAAAAGCACTGGTTTCATTCGATTCTATCTCAAAGATATCTGAAAACTCCTTTGAAGGCAAGAGGCGTGTGCCTACTTTTCTTTTCAATCTAGGAGAAAGCCTACTCATCACTCGCGTGAGATGGAGTTGCGCCATCTTCTTGACGAGCGCCTCTTGTNNAAATTCGCGGGCCTCCATTCCCTTTCAGCCTTAGAAGACCCGCCCGACGCAACATATTATTCGTAAAAAATGTTTTGTTCAAAGGTCTAAATCCATGGTCTGAGTATATGATCACATTAGTGCTATTTCCAGCTAACTTTTGCAGAGTGTTCACGGCTTTGTCAATTTGGCTATAGCATCTCAGGATGTTGGGGTGCATAGCCTTTGCATCATCAGCATTGTAGGCGATATGTGAGCGGTCAATGTATTTCCAAAACTGATGGTGAACTCTATCTAAGGCAACAAAAACTACTATGAAAAGGTCCCACTCAAATTCTCTCATTAGATATTCCGCAGCCTTAAGTCTACTATCGACTATTTCTCGAATGAGAGAGAGCATTTTGAACCTGTTGGTCTTGAAAGCAAGTATATTATCTAGCATAGTATCGGCCACATCGATCTCGTAACCCAGATCCAGCAACTCATCTTTCAGACCGCTAGGAGAGGTAAAGTTAGACTTTACACCAGGAGTTAACATTCCAGAAACCATGGCTCCATTGACCCTTTCAGGAGGATAGCTTACAGGAAAATTCAAGACAACGACTCTTTTGCCAGCAAGACTAAGAAGATTCCAGATGGCACTGACTTTTCTTTTGGTTGAATCCGCGAACACCATCGCTCTTTTCCCTATATCTACTGAAAGAGAGAAATCGAGAATCCCATGTTTGCCTATGTTGACGCCAGTACAAGAAGATACCCAGGCTGGACAAGTCACAGGAGGAATTGTTGACCTCAGTTTTCCGTAGGAACCTTCTGTCATAATTCCATTGACAGTCGGCAAGATACCCTTGTTCGCGTAGCGGAATAGAAGATCTGGGCTTGCACCATCCAAGCCGATTATCAAAACCTTGCTTGTTTTACCCTTTTCACCCAATCTTGATCAACCGCTTCTCAGAGTTGCGCGCGAGCGAAAGACGCTTAGACATGCGCTTGTAGGACGATTTTCAGGTTAGATATCCTTGTAACAGACTGGCTATCATAAGCGGTGCATATCTCACGTGTGTACACGGAAAGAAGGAAACTCGCTGTGAATTAAGTGTGCAAGGTCTATCTATACGATCCTTTTCAAGACGGTTCTTCAACACCAACTGTCTCCAAGATCTTTACAAGCACTTCATAGGGAGATGTAAAACCGTTGCTTCCATATAGAATGGACTGATAAAGCAAATTAGCGTTGAGGTAGGTTACTTTTCCGCTACCTAGATCCTTCTGAATAGCAAATGGAGCGACTGGTACGCCATTCAGGGTATAGTTTGCAGTAACCCTCACTTGAGCGCCTGGGCTCAAGTCTTCAACTTCAATAATTGGCAAATCAATGCTTTCTGCCCCTTGGATTCCATTGGCTTTGACGAGAGAACGTTCTCTGCCGCTTTCTTCCAACACAAATATATCATCAATGAGTATGTCTACGGGCAGCATATAACCAGTTACTATTCTGAGCTCATTCACGGCGGACAAATCCAAACCGCCATAGTACTGCTTGATAGGGATGAGATGTAACTTCCATCCGGTGAAGTTTGCAGCCCAAGTTTCGGTTTGGTGATCGAAAACTGAAAGGTCATGTCGGAAGTGGTTTTCAATACCGCTTGAGTCAGTGAGATACAATAGCCAATTAAGTCTACCGAGGCTGTAATCGACCCATTCAGGATTTACATACACCCATATGCCCAAGTATTCATACCCACTCAAGTTCCAAGGTGTAGGCGGAGTGTATATCCACTCTTCCCAATTAGACTGGTCATTCCTTAATCTCAAACTTGCATTGCCCTCAATTTTAACAGCGTTTTCAATGAGGAATTCGCCGCGTTTAGGAAGATAAAGCGTACTCCAGTTCTCAGTGGAATCGCAATTTACAAGTGGAACCTTGGATACCATGCCGACCAATTTGGAAAACATGCCATACGGGTTGGTGTTTGATAGTACTAAGTGACCCCCATTGGAAACCCAATCCAGCAATTGCTCCACATCTTTCTCAATTGGCGGAGGATCATAGGGTATTATTACACTCTCGGCGCCATCGAGACTAACAGGATCCGAAACGTTCGAGATCATCCCGTATGAGTATTCACTCATTATAAGCGCGAGAGACCACAAAAGGTGAGCATCATATTTGGCGCCCTTCTCCTCTTCAGGGGAAACCAAACGAAGAGTAGCCGTTGCTGAAGGGTATTGCAGAGGTGGAATGGAGTATATTGTCACTTCAGGATTGTGGAACTTCACGGGAAGTAGTTTACTGAGTTGCTCAATGAAGAGGTTTTCCGGCGCACGCGCATGGTTGACGTAAAGAAAATCAATATCTCCTAGGCGAATAGCGGAAAGAATGCTTTGCGGTGAGCTGCGACTCAACCATTGGTTCGGGTCAGGAGTCCATTTATCGCCAGCAAACGCGTTGATGTAATGACGCCCTGTATTCAAGTCTAAGTAAGCGGTTTTTGAACCTAGGGGCAAAGAATAATGCAGATACGTCAAGGCTTCGAGCTCATCCTGGGTTAAGCCAGCCCAGAAAAATGCACGCGGGGCAAGATCCCCGCTGATTAACGTTGAAGATACGCTACCAAATACAACAAGCGATATCAAAAGTGACACAAAGCCGATCCTCGCAAAATGTTTCACGCCAAGGCGAGGTCTCACTCGTACGCGGTTGAAAAGGGCTACTAGAGCATACGCCATCAACAGACTCATTATGGGGGTAATATAGGCAACAACGCGCCTTTCCCAGAAACCAGTATAAAAGAACATCTCGTTCACAAACGAGACACTCTGTCCTAGGACAAAGAGAAGGACCAGGGATAAAGCGCAAAAAACTACGACATTTCTGATCTTGACGTCTACCTTATCCCATCTAGTTAAGACAATGGCTATTCCGACAACTCCGAAGAAAAATGGGACCCCCCCTACCACGAGGTAGACATACCAAGGGACTGATCCTATTTGTGTTGCCGCCCACGTAACGTAAGGAAATAACACAACAAAAGCAACTACCGACATCCCGTACAGCCACAGTATGATCTCTGCGAGATACCTTCTCACCGAAGTAGCATATCTGGATAGGCGCATCAAGTTTTTGTCCACAAAGTTGCCATAGGTCAGTGCAATGATTAACGCGGACGAGAAGGCGACAAGATAGAAGCTTGGACTACTAAAATAATACCATCTAGTAGCAAACCGGGGGAGCGTAGTACCAATTGTACGCCCGACAGCCCATGAACCATAAATGCTGTTGAAGTAATCATATTGAGAAGTCAATGACAGGTCAATCAAACCTACAACTACAACTGCAACCAAAATCGACAAAGCAGATAATCTAACTCTTTTTTTCCCTTCTGTGTTTCGAGTAAGCATGCATGAAAGCAGAAAGGCGAACAAGTATACCAGAAAGATTATCGGATCTATACCGTGCATCAAATAGCTCAATGCAACTGTCATGCTCAGAAGAAAGAAGTTGAACTTACGGCTTAAATCCAATCGCCAACTCGCGTAGACCATGAACCATAGAAACGCGTAGGCAAGAGTCTGATGCGTGAACGACACCAAAAAGGCAGGATACCAACCCTGGATAAGAAACTTCGCGCCAGCCTCGTAGACAATCTTTATCCAATCATCGTAACCAACAACTGCGCTAAAATCCCTTAAATACAGAGCGTATAGCCATGTCGGCCCGGAAAAAATCGCGTAGCCTAAGGTAGCTATCGATGCTATTTTTTTGTCCTTGAAGAAGTTTGAAGCCATAACGTAAAACGCCAACACTGGAAGAATCATCAACGGGTAAAGTGCCATATAGGCATTGACTGAAGGAGCACCAGATATATAGATAAAACTTGCTAAGTACAATTGAAACCACCAAGGATCTTGGAGCCAGGCGAATGCTCTGTAGTCAAGGAAAGTCTGAGCGTAGCCATGAATGCGCCAGGAGTCAAAGCCTGGGGCTCCTATAAAAAATCCTATGCGAGAGTACATCCACCAAAGCCATATGCCCATGAAAACCACAGCCAAAGACACAAGCAAAACTGGAAGCTTGTTTCTGGAACGTGAAGACGACACCAACATTCCTGGTTTTTCTGTCCTGCGCGTGCGCTTCCATTGAAGAAAACGACTTAACAAGTACACTGCTATTATTGCGACACAGATTGAGAAGAAGATCTTGAAAGACAAATCGCCAACAATGCCACTGATATAGGCGCCGACGAATCCCGAAATCGACAATAGGAATAAGCTTAAGATATATGAGATTATCAGTCTTGACAGTTTGCCAACTTCTGTTGTTCCCACAATTGCCAGAATGAAATACCCCGGGAAGAAACCTAAACCAAAAGCCGCAGCTAATCGGGCGATAATAGGCAATTCCAAAGCAGTCCATTCAACGAAAATCTCTCCCTCAATTGCTGGCACTGAGAGTATTATCGCTAGGGAACTGGCGAACACGACTAGAATAGCGAGTTCAACCGAGATTTGACGAGCAAAACTAGAGGACTTGAGATGACTCTTAGTGTTCTGTATTTCTTCATTTCCAGACAATAACAGCTCACCAACGATGAAAGTAATGATGAGCAATGTTAAGCCTAAGGGAAATTCCAACGGAGTAATCATCAAGTACAATGTCCACGCGAAAACAATCAGCCCTGCAAACACTAGGAAAATATGCTTAGTCAAATCTATGCGCTTCAAGTCCGCAATTTCCCCTAAACATGTCGACTATTGAGTTATTATTTTTTGTTGAGCCACCAAGAACTGACGTGTTGTCTTCAGCTTCGGGAACATGGTTCCTACGAGCATTTGAACGCCATTTTCGCTGAAAAGGGTATCGTTGATAGAAGGTGATAGACATGAAAAAATCATCGGTTCCTAGCATCCAAAGTTTCAGCCAACCTGTGCGGTCCAAGCGTTCGGATTTCTTTATCGATTTGATCGATGATCTTTTCCCAGTCAAACCTTTCGACCACAAGATCCCTTGCCTTTTTTCCCATGCTGTGCGTTAGCTTTTCATCTTCAATCATAATAGACAACTTTTCTGCAATATTTCTCGGAGAGACCTCTTTCACAACAAAACCTGTAGATTCATCCGCCAAAATGTCTCGGGAAACCGGTGAAGAGACAACCGGCTTGCCGCAGGCGAAATACTCCAGTATCTTGGTCGGTATGGTGTAGTAGTTGATTGAGGACAAGCGAAGAGGCCCAACGCCTAGGTACGACTCTCTAACAAACTGTGGGATTGATTGATACGGAACATGCCTGTAGAAAATCACTTTTTGTTCCAGATTTAGTTTTTTTACGAGTTCTATAAGTTTCACTCGTTCTGGGCCATCTCCAATTAGTGTTAGGTTCAGTTCTTTTTGGTCCTCAAGAAGGGAAAAGGCTTTTACTAAACATGACAGCCCATCTTCTGGCATCATGCTTCCAGTGTACAGAAGCGTCTTCTTATCCGAACTACGTTTCGAAACGGCCGGTGAGAAAAGTCTGATATCTACGCCGTTTGGACTCACAGCAACTCTATCTGGAAGATATCCGTATGCTCGAAGAAGACTCTGCAATTCTCTTGTTAACACTAGCAGTTTGTCCACTTTCTTTCCAACATCTCTCAGGAACAAGCCATAAGATGCTTTCACGAACAGCTGGTAGCTTGAATTAAGGAGAGCTTTTTCAGAAACGGCCATTGGAAGAGTCGAATCGTGAATCATGTCGTGAACTTTCATTACCCAAGGTTTTCCTAGTGCTTTCGAAAGAAGACCTGCATAGGAGGCAAGGTGAAACAAGTGAAGTTGAGTGATTATGAGGTCGAACCGATGCTTAAATGCTCTTAAGGCATTAAAGATGTGTGGGATTGTAATGCTTAGGGATAATGGCGTAGGAAAAGAGTGGTACACCTCGAATTGGTACTCTTGGCTTTTTTCCTGTAACCTACGCACCGGAGTGNNCAGAACACGAGTAATTCATGTCCTCTGTCGACTAGCCCTTGCACTATCTTGTAATCAGTAATTGCCGCAGCACATTGAGCAGGCGGAAAGTAATGGGTGACACACGCTATTCTCATTGCAGCAAGCTCTGGTAGACTTCTTTGTATTTCTTTGCGATATTTCTCCAAGAGAAGTTAGCGGTTACATGAGCTCGTGCATTCTCACCCATCTTTTTCGTCAAGTCTTCGTTTTCAATCAAGGTCTTGGTGTACTCCTCAAACGATTCAAAGTCAGATTCTTCGACGAGAAAACCTGTTTTGTCGTGCACTACTATATCGGACACACCGTTCACATTTGTCGCCACAGTTGGCACTCCCATGGCAGAAGCTTCCAACAAAACCGAAGGCAAACCTTCACTTTGGGATGGCAACATGAACAGATCAGCAATGGAATAGCACTCGTATTTTTCTCTGCCAAAGAGAAAGCCGGTGAAAGTGACGCTATTTCTAAGTGAAGATGCCAAACCCCAAAGCTTGTTGTGGAGGGGGCCATCGCCGACGATCAGTGCTCTCACTTCATAGCCTTGGTGAACCAAACTTCTAATTACTGAAAGCATTATGTGGACCCGTTTCACTTCTACTAGTCGCCCGACGAACAAGATTACATGTTCATGTTCCTTTATGCCGTACTTGCGACGTGCACTCGCAAAACTGATGTTTTTTCTGAGACGATCTACCTTGTCGGTATCTATTCCATATGGTATTGTGGCAATCTTGGAGTCTGGAATGCCAAGCTGTCGTGCTCTTTCTGCAAGTTTCGAGTACAACATAATGACTAAGTCGTAAGATGCGAGGATTTTGCTACCTAGAGATCGTGTATAGACTTTGGATAGCAAATCGAGTGTAGATGAACCTAAGGAATAGCCTTCTAGACCTAATATGGCATCGTTGACTATGGTCAGGGGGATGTTCAAGCTTTTTCTGACGAATAAGGGAAATATTGATGTCATGTATTCGTAGTCGCACACATGTATTAGGTCGCATGGAGTCTTCTTAATGGTACGAAACAATTCTTTGATCCACATGTGTGGATGAGGCACAGTTATTACTGANNTTACTGAATTCCGAATAGGCATGAAGACGGAGGCAACACACTTCACGTGGACATTCTCGCGCAAGTCAAATCCTTGACTTTCTTGAATCTTGTTGTATGGCTGCAGAATAGTTATGTCGCATTTTTTGGGCAGATGTTTCGCCAAATCGTAGATTTCGGGTCTTGGAACGGCAGACGGATTAATGAAGCACAAATTCACGGGATAACTTCTCCCACTAGACTGCGATGTCCAGCCATAACTTCCGACAGCAATTTCAAGGTGTAAAGTATTTGCCCGCACACTGGAGCAACGTCGTCCAATGTCATTATATCCTCTGGCACGACGAACGACCGCGAAAATTCCTTAACTGACTTTGCTATTCCGTCGCCACTAACTAGCGATGAGTAGAGCCACAGAAAGTCTCCAGCTAGCCATCTCTGTTTCAGACCAATTCTATATTCTGTACTGTATAAGCCCTCATTCTCAACTATAGACTTATAGAGCAAGTACGGAAAGTCTACGCCAGAGTTTATGGCGAGAGGAAGTGAGCCCCAGAATCTGCCGTTGACCTCGATGAGTTCAGACCCGCCAGTGCTTTTGTTGAGTCTAAATTCAACCATTGCAACACCATCCCACCTCATGGCTTGCAACAATATTATACCCAATTGCGCCAGTTTGTTGTCTCGAACACTCTCACGAAGCGTGCTGGCTCCACCAGTCGTTGGGTATTCTCGCAGTCTTCTATGAACAAAAATCGCGTTAGGCGTCCCATCATGCATAAGAATTTCCACACCATAGCCTTCTCCTTGAACAAAATTTTGGACCATGAGAAAATCTTCTTCAAGCCCCACTTTGTTGAGTATGGAAATCAGCCTCTTCCATTTCATTATGAATTCTTGAGGATCGTTCGCATAATTTTTCGGTGTAACTTTGAAGATTAGGGCTTTTTCGCCTATCCACTTGACTTTAGTTCGTGGCCTGATGACGACGGGATATGTTATCTCTTTAGAAAAATCTTTCACATGATTAATGTTCTCCCCAAACACAGTTTCAGGGCATGATATGTGGTGTTGCCGAGCTATGTTTAGGGTTTCAATCTTGTCCAATGCCTTGATCGCGGTAGAGTATTTCGGAGCAGCCACTTTCGCGTATTGTTCGAAGTCGTCCTTACGTTCGAGTATGGGGACCATGGTATTGTCAGTTATAGGTATTACTAGGTCAAAGGATTCGTCTCTAACTAGTTTCAGCAGTGCCCTGGTAAACTTTGTTTTCCTCAGCAGGGGCGGCGGATAGAGCACTTTTTGCTTGCAGTACTTGGATAGAAAGCCAACGTTAAACCTTGTGCTATCTCCGGCTATGACTTCTATGTTTTTCTTTCCTAGCGATCTTATCACTGCCAAAGCCGCTCTCTCTGAAGCGTCGGTAACAAGGACCCTCGGCAAGTATGCACCCTCAAGCTAGTCGCAAAGCGTACTTGACTAATTGCATTCCAAAGCTAAACGCATGTNNATTAGTGATGCTTTTTCTGATGTCTTCTAAGGAGGTTGAGGTATCTCGAAAGACTGTTCTTACACATCCAATCTCGAGACTCAGATGGGCGTCACTTCCAGCTATCACTGGTTTATCAAGCTTCAACGCAAGCTCTCTTGCCTTTAGGTTTTCCAGCTTTCGTGTTCTTCCGTTTAATACCTCAACGACGTCCACTCTACGTGCTGCCTTACTCAAGTTGGTTTCGCGCGTTCGAGCTGGATGCAACAAGACAGCTATTCCATCCTGTTCTCTAATTTCATGAATTACGTCATCAAAATTCTGTGTTCTAATATCAGCTTCAATGAAGAGCCCCNNATTGGTTTCCAATTCAGCTGCTGGGATTACAACCAAATCTGTTGATGCCGCTTCTTCTATGGTCTTCAATGCGCCTTTTGTCGTGTTGTGGTCGGCTACGGCAATAGCTGAGAGTCCCTTCTTTGAGGCGGTTTTCACAATAGTACGAGGGCTAAGAAATGAATCGAAAGAGTAGCAGGAATGAATGTGGAGGTCAGTTTCAATCATTGGCAAAACGTGGCCATGCTCGGTTAAGCAACGTAGCTCTCCATATATTCCTTAATGCTTGTGAATTCGAATTTGGATAATAGGCGTTCTAGTTTCTTCGATGTCTCCTTCAACTTGTGATACGTCACAAAATATCTATACAGTCCCAGTTTCAATCTAGGCGTCTCTGGGTCGAGCTCCCAGTTATGGAAAAAAAT
>JABAOC010010013.1_pt1 | contig 10618 bp, 8 predicted proteins | sample 7062161 | NCBI WGS metagenome assembly JABAOC01 (sample SAMN14538625, study PRJNA623070) | marine sediment metagenome | biome: marine biome [ENVO:00000428]; feature: marine pelagic biome [ENVO:01000023]; material: deep marine sediment [ENVO:00002113] | place: India: Gulf of Khambhat ...
AAGGAGGTATACTTATGAAAATCACCGACCTGCGCGTTTTCCAGACCCAGGGCGCACATGCCAACTGGACATTTGTGAAACTCTATACCGATAGCGGTCTTACCGGCGTCGGGGAGGCCAGCCTGGAACGCTTTAACGACATCGTGGCCGGGGCCGTCGAGTCACTGCGGGACTTCGTTATCGGCCAAGACCCTTTCCAGATTGAACATATCTGGAACTCCATTTACAAGAGCACCTTCTGGCATGGCGGGGTCATCATACTGAGCGCGCTCAGCGCAATTGAGCAGGCGCTGTGGGACATCAAGGGGAAGGCGCTCGGCGTGCCCATCTACGAGTTCCTCGGCGGCAAGCTCAGGGATAAGGTGAGGGCCTACGCCAATGCCTGGGCGTTCCAGAAGATAGTGACCCAGGTGACCGCCGAGGATACCCCGGACTCAATCGCCCAGAATGCCCTGAAGATGGTGGAGAAGGGGTTCACCGCCATGAAGTGGGACCCCTTCCGTGAGGGCGGGCAGGTCATTCCCAAGTCGGAGGAGGAGTATGCCATCGCCTGTGTCAAGGCGGTGCGGGAGGCGGTGGGGCCTTCGGTGGACATACTCATCGAGTGCCACGGTCGCTTCAACATGCACAGCGCGGTACGTATGGCGCAGAAGCTGGAGCCGTTCGACCCCTTCTTCTACGAGGAGCCTATCCCGCCGGATAATATCGACGCCATGGCGGAGGTGCAGCGGTCGATAAACCTGCCGGTGGCTACCGGCGAGCGCCTCTTCACCCGCTGGGAGTTCCGCACTCTGCTCGAGAAGCAGGCGGCGCGCATCATCCAGCCCGACATCTGCCATGTGGGCGGCTTTATGGAGTTGAAGAAGGTGGCGGCAATGGCCGAGGCCTACTATGTGTCTGTCCAGCCCCATAACTCCAACGGCCCCCTGTGCGTGCTGGCTAGCCTGCATCTTGATGCCAGCATCCCCAACGTACAGTTCCAGGAGTTCTTCTATCCCTATCTCGACCTTTACAATGAGATACTCACCGAGCCTATCATCTACAAGGATGGCTTTCTGGAAGTCCCCACCGGCCCCGGCCTGGGCTCGGACATCAATGAGGAGTTCGTCCGGAAACGGCCTCCGGTGCCGCAGCCTCAGCTGGCCACTTGGATAGGTTCTTACTGGTAGAAACAGGGATAGGAGAGCATGATGTTGATACCGGGAGATTATCGCTGGGATGAGACGGCGGAAATAGTTATCCTGGGGTATGGGCTATCCGGCGCGGTGGCGGCAATAACCGCCCATGACCTGGGCTCCCGGGTCATCCTTGTGGAGAAGCAGCCTGCCGAGACACACTGCACCTGCAGCAGCACCGCTATGGGAGTGTTCCTATCTCTGTCGAATATCGAGCGAGCCACCGACTATATGACAGCTCTGAACCAGGCCGGGAGCGCCCCGGGGTTTCCCTGGACGGATGCGGATGCGGTGAAGGCCTGGGTTACCTATACGGCACAGAACAAGGACTGGATTAGCCGGATGGGCGGCCATATCAAGTTCTTCTCCAACGCCGCAGAATTCCCCCAGCTCCCCGGCGCCGACAGCATGGAGCTGTGGAAGTACCAGGGCAATGGCCTCCGCATGATGCAGTTTATGTATGACCAGGTAGCCTCGCGAAATATTGATGTGCGATATCAGACATCGGCGGTGCGTTTGTTGACCGACGATACTGGCAGGGTAACGGGGGTAAAGGTAGCAGATTTTCGTGGGAGTGCTCCGCGGGAAGTCAACATCAGGGCCGCGGCGGTGATTCTGTGCACCGGTGGCTTTGAGGAAAGCGAAGAGATGAAATTGCAGTACCTGCGCGTCTATCCGATGTACTTCGCCGGCGGCACCGGCAATACCGGCGATGGCATCCGTATGGCCCAGGAGGTTGGCGCCGACCTCTGGCATATGAACTGCGTCTCGGCGCGGCTCTGCGCCAAGTTTCCGGGTATACCCCTCGGCGTGTTCATTGATTTCAGCGGCGGCGGCTGGAGCCAGCGCTCGATGAAGACGGAAAAAGTGAAAGCTCCCGCCGGCTTTATCATCGTGGACCGGTACGGTCGCCGCTACATGACCGAGGAGTTGAAACCGCATGCCGCCTCCTACGAGTGCGGCTGGTTCGACTCTCATAAGCTGGAGTACCCGCGGGTGCCGAGCTACCATATCTTTGACCAGCGCCGGATGAAATTCGGCCCGCTGGCCCAGCGGTCGAGCGGGCCCACCGGCCCGCACCAGCTCTACAGGTGGAGCTGGGACAACCTCACCGAGCTGCGAAAGGGGTGGATTGTGAAGGGAGATACCGTCGCTGAGCTTGCTGGCAAAATCAATATGCCCCCGGAAAATCTGGAATATACTATTGACACCTGGAACAAGCACTGTCAGGTGGGGCAAGACCGGTTTGGCCGCAATCCTCTCGAGCTCGTGCCGCTGGACGAGCCGCCGTTCTTCGCCATCAGGCTATTCCCCGGCGGTTCCAATACCCTGGGTGGCCCGAGGCGGAACGGCCGGGCGCAGGTGCTCAACCCGTTCGGCCAGCCGATTCCCGGCCTTTATGCCGCCGGGGAGTGTGGTTCGGTATTTGGTATGCTCTATCCCGCCGGCGGCGGCAATCTTGCGGAATGCATCGCCTTCGGCCGCATCGCCGCGGAGAATGCGGTAAAAGAAAGTCATAAAAATGCCTGAAAGGAGAAAGAGTTGAAACAAGCGGAACTGAAAGGAAAGGTACAGACGGTGCTGGGCCTGATAGAGCCATCGGAGATGGGCATCACGCTGCCTCACGAGCACCTGATATGCGATGCCACGACCTGGCACTATGCCACGGACGAAGCCACGGAACGGAAATGGGCCCGCCACCCGGTGACCATCGATATCCTCTGGTGGATACGGTATCACCCCTTCCAAAACTGGGATGATTTGCAGTTGCTGGATGAAGAACTGCTAATTGACGAAGTCCTGCGCTACAAGGCTTTTGGCGGGAAATCGATTGTCGAGCTAACGGTGCGGGGACTTTACCCCGACCCCAAGGCGGTGGCCCGCATAGCCCGCACTGCCGGCATAAATATCATTATGGGTACCGCTTACTATGTGGAGTCATCCTATCCGGCGACCGGCGTTGATGTCAACGCCAAAAGCGAGGAAGAAATCGCCGAGGAGTTCGTCAAGGACGTTTTCGAGGGCTTTGGCAACACCGGCATACGCGCCGGACTTATCGGCGAGATCGGCTGCTCCTGGCCGTTTACCGAAACCGAGCGGAAGGTGGTTCGTGCTGGAGCGCGCGCTCAGAAGGCCACCGGTGCGGCCATCAACATTCACCCCGGCCAGAATGAGATGGCGGCAATGGAATGCATAAAAGTGCTGGATAAAGCGGGCGCTGACCTGAGCCGCGTGGTTATGAGTCACTGTGACCGCGCGGTAAGGGAAACGGCAAATCGCATCGAGTTGGCCAGGACCGGCTGTACCATTGAGTACGACCTGTTCGGCCGGGAGGGCTACTATCCCACCCGTTTCCGGGTGCTGGATGTCCCCAACGACGCCCAGCGCATCAACGAGTTAAAGGAGCTGGCCGATAAAGGTTTTGAAAAGCAGCTTTTCATCTCACATGACAATTACACCAAAAGTTCGCTGTGCCGTTACGGAGGCTGGGGCTACGCACACATCCTGCGGGATACCGTGCCGGTGATGAAAATCAAGGGGCTCTCTCAGGAGCTTATCGATACCATAATGATTGAGAATCCAAAGCGAATGTTCGCTTTTGTGTAAAAAAAGCAGGGTGTCGGGTAATGGATTCGCCGATACCCTGTCTTTTATTTGAGCTTTTAGATGCTTAGTCGCCGGGAACGCTCTCACCTTTGGGCAGGCCGCTGTGCGGGAAATACTGCAGTGTGCCGTCGGGGACGACTATTGCCCTTGTCTTGCTCCCGTTGCCGTTTTTCAGCGCACCCAGAATCTCGGCCCAGCTGTTCAGGATGGTAATCTTGTCAATGGCGCCTATCCAGTCGAGCCCCGCTTTATCGATGTACGGGCCGAGGGCGAACATCCTATTTACCCTTGGGGGAAGGTTTTTGTGCGCTCCGTAAAGCTGGCCGCCGATGGTCTTGCCGAAGCTGCGGCCGAGGTAATGGCATATCTGCCCCTCCGGGATGTTGCCGATAACCACCAGGTCGCCGCCGGATTCTTTGAGCAGCTTGCTGCCCAGTCCGGCCACCAGTGCCGTCTCATTGGCCTTGGCGTAGGAGTTGGCCACCACGATATCGGCCCCGGGCGGCGATTCGGTGGCGTAGACCTTTCGTGCCAGTTTCACTCCCTCGCGCTGGGCTTCCACCAGGTCGCCGCAGTAGAGCGCGATGGTATCCCGGTCTATGTTCACCAGGGCATTGATGGAGAAATCGAGGCCGGCCATACGGGCGATTTCCTCCATGTCCAGCCGCTGTATGTTATCGTCAACTCTGCCCCAGGTATCGAGTATCATGGCACCGGTTTCGGAACGCATGTTCAGCCGGCCGTGGTTGGCGGTGATGGATTCGGTGCTGGACACGCCGGGGAGTATCATCTTGCCGCCGCCGCCGAAACCGGCGGTGGGGTGGGGTACCAGCGAGCCTATGGAAACCTTTAAATCGCAGGCCATGAATTCGCTGTTAACGGAGACCGGAATGCCGCGCGATGTTTCCCCGAGGTAGGTGCAGTTCTCATAAGGGTTGTGATTGAAGACGAGGTATTTCTGCGGTATATCCGCGCCGAGCTTTTTCTGGAAGTCCATGAGCTTCATGGCGCCGTGCAGTCCGAGCGCAGCGATGAACCGGATGTTTTCGTCTTTGATGCCTCCCNNCAGAACGTGGGGGACTATCTGGTCGGCCTTGGTCGGCCGGGTGAGGTCGTCAAAGATAATGCACACCTCTTTTTTGCCTTTGGCCATTTCGGACAGGCGCGGCGTACCTATGGGCTTGCGGATGGCATCCCGTATCTGCTGGCTGGTAAGTTTGGGTGCCTTCTCTCCCGCCATTCTGGGGACAAGCACTTCCCAGGAATCGGGAAACTCGAGTTCCAGCATGGTATCACCGTACCAGGGGAACTGCGGCACTTTCACAATCATAGTTGTACCTCCTTGCTTTTGTCGGCAATGCGCTATATTAGTTTATCATCCAATAAAGCATCTCGCCCTGTCAAGCCAAATCCGTTATCTGCCTTATAATATCGGGCCGGTGGTATACAGTACCAGCAGCTCTCGATAGCCGGAGCGCATCTCCTGCTTGGTCAGCTTGCCGGAGGCTACCGCGATGATTTCCTGAAAGAAGCGGTCCGCCACCTGGTCAACCGATTCTGTCCCCTCGATGATGGTGTCGGCATGGATGTCAAAGCACTCTTTTTCCTGGATATCTCTCGGCTTGCTCTGATTACTGACAATAACTATCGCCGGCAGTATCGGAAGTCCGCCAGCCCAGCCGGGCAAGCAGCGGAAGGAGGAGGTGAGACCGCCGCCTAGGTTGTAGATATGAAGCTGGACCCCCGCGGCAGCTTCTCCCCCAATCAATTCGCCGGTCATGGCGGTACCGTCCATGAAGAATAACCCTTTTCCTTGGGGCTTTTCCGCATGCTCGAGAACGCCCTGCAAAGGTGAGGTGCCCGTTTTGGCAAAGGCGCCCAAAGATTTCTCCTCAATGGTGGTCAGGCCTCCGGCTATGTTGCCACGAGTAGGTTGCGAACCCCTGATATCTTCCCCGGTGGCCTTAATCCTTGCCTCCATCCGTTCCACCATTTGTTCCAGCTTCCTGGCTACCTCCTTGTTGGCGGCTCGCTTGGCCAGCAGATGGGTAGCCCCGATAACCTCAGTTGTCTCCGAGAAGATGGCCGTGCCTCCTTCGGCGATCAGCCTGTCGAAAACCTGTCCGGTAACAGCATTGCCGGAAATGCCTGAGGTGGCATTTGAGGCACCGCATTTTACCCCTAAGGTGAGATGGCTCAGGGGGAAAGGCTTTCTCTGCATCTGGGCTGCCCGGGATACCATGCGGCGGGCCGTTGCCAGTCCTTTATCCAGTACTTCCTGAAAACCGTTGCTTCCCATAATGGCCAGTGCTTCAGCCGGCTTCCTGGACTTGGCTATTTCCTCGGCGATCTGGGCGGGAGGCGGGTTCTCACAGCCAACTCCGATCACAATGGCTGCGGCGACATTGGGATTGCTGCCTATCCCGGCCAGAATGCGTAACGCCCGTTCGTTATCATCTTTGAGGCGGACGCAGGGATGAGTATGAAGTATGGGCACGGCACCCTGCACGGAATCGGCGATGGTGGCGGCCATTTCGTTGCCGCAGCGGCCGGCTGAGAGCACGGCTACGTGGTTGCGTATGCCGACCGAGCCATCTGGTCTTTCATAGCCCAGAAATTCCATTACCTCACCTCCTTGCCGCCGGGGAGGAGGGCACTCACGACATTGTGTGTGTGAACATGGTCCCCTTTGTTTATCTGCTGGGTAGCCAGGCCAATAACCTCTCCGTACTTCAGGATTTTATCGCCTTTCTTGATATCGACGACAGCCAGCTTATGCCCGAATGGCACCGCCTCTCTGGTGCTCATTTCCCCGACCGGCCCCGACTTTGAGACCAGGCTGATGGTTTCCCCGGCCTCGATATCATTCAGGGCAGTGGCGGTATTGTCGTCGGGATTGATCCTCATCGCTCTCTTCATTGCCTCAAGCCCTCCATGAGTGCCATTCTTTCGACGGTATTTATGGGTGCGTAACTTTCAGGCTTTGCGGGCGAATTTCTGGATTGCCCTCGGTCCCTTGTCGATTTTGAAACCGGTATAAGCGACTTCACCCACATAGATGCTGCCCTGAGAGTCAACGGCGATGGCATGCGGAGCGATGAACAGGGCTTTCTCCCGGTCCGTTCCTTCTGCGGTCCACTCAGAAAGCAGCTCACCGTCAATGGTGCAGATACGGACCCGGTCGGCAAGGTCGCAGATATACACGATATCCTCATCATCGATGAACAGGTCGGTGGGGCGGAGCTGGTCGGTCCACGTTTTGAGCAGTTTGCCTTCGCCATCGAATATCTGGATGCGGCTGTTTTCTCGGTCGGGAATCCAGACCTGCTCCTGTCGGTCCACCCAGATGTTGTGGGGGAGGCGGAACTGGCTCGGTCCGGTGCCCGGTCCACCCCAGGAGAAAAGGTATTTGCCGTCGCCGGTGAATTTATGGACCTGGGCATTACCGTAGCCATCGGCAATATAGATGTTTCCCGATAGGCCTACGGCCACGCCGGTGGGCCGGTTAAATGGCCCGCCGCCTCTGGTGATGGTTACCAGGCTGCAGAAAAAGTCGAATTTTCTGATATACCCGGTATCCGATGGCTTGTCCTCGGTGCCCAGGGTCATGAGCAGCTTGCCATCTTGCGTGAATTTGCGTACGGTGTGATTTTCATCATCGGTGCAGTGGATGTTCCCTTCGGAATCAATGCAGCTGCCGTGTGCTCGCTTGAAGAGCCCTTCACCCCAGGAAGACTGCAAATTTCCCTCGCGGTCGAAGACCATCAGGGGATGCTCACTGCGGTTGAAAACATACACCCTGTCCTGTTTATCGATGGCGATGCCGCCAACATCGAGTATCGACCAATCTTTGGGATACTTCGCCCACCCGTCAACCAGTTCATACGTGTATTTACCGGAACCATAGGCCATAGAATAATACCTCCTCATGTTTTAATATGCTGTGGAATTATCGTGGCTTATCAGTGTTGGTAACTCGCATCACGAAAGTCCGATGAATTATATGCATAATCATAAAACGTTTTGCAAATAAAAGCCTATAGAAGAGGTGTTTCAGAACAGGTCATTCAATAAAGTTAAACCCTGGCTTTCTGAATTTAAATATAATGGGTGATTGTAACTTATTGTAATAAACCTGTAACGGATATTTAACATATTAATATACGCTCTTAACATATTTATAACAACGAATGACTATATTAAATAACAAGAGTCCTAGTAAGAAAGTAATATTGATATCATGGGAGAGATGTGACTAAGATACAGGAAAGGTGTCTCCAAATTCAGGAAATATATTGAACTGATAAAAATAAGGAACCATGTCAGATGGTAAAGGTACATAGCAAAACCACCGAACAATTGGAAAAGCGGTTCATAGCTGACGACGACTGCAAGCAGCGTATCGCCCGGTTCATTGACCAGGAGGGGGATAGCATAAGAAAGGGGGCGGAGCAAGAATCAGCCCACATTATCGCCAAAGCCAGAGAGGAATACAGTCAAAGGCTAAGCCGATTTCTTGAAGAGGAAGGGGAAAGAATAAGAAATCAGGCGAAGCGGGATGCAGAAGAGACTATCACCAAGGCCCTGGAAGAAAAAGAGCGCATTTTCACCGACGCCAGAATAATGGCCAAGTCCCGGGCGGAGGAGATTATTAAAAAAATCAAAATACAGGCTGAGCAGATGGTGGCGATGCATGCTAACATATCGAAGCAAAGGTCTGAAAAAATAGCGGCCAATTATAGAGATGAGTGTAAAAAAAGAGCCGAACAGGAAGCGGCCACCATAATTGACAGCGCAAATGAGCAAGCCATACAGATTATTGCTGAGGCAAAGGAGAGGATTAAACAGCAAGCTGGTGAGGAAAAAGATCTGGAAGTGAAGCGCATTATGGAGTCTGCCAGACTGGAATCGGCTGAGATTATTGCCAAAGCAAGGCAAGCCGCGGAAAAAGAGGCTGAAGAGACCACCAGTAAAATTATCTCTCTAGCTCAACAAAAAGCGATACAGATTTTCAGCGAGACAATGGAAAAGTCGAAAAATGGAGAAGAGAAAGAATTAGCCAAGCTTATGTCTGAGGAAAAGTATAAGTCAGAACGTGAAACGGCGGATATTTTCGCAGAGGTGGAACAAGAGGCGGAGCAGCTCATCAAAAAAGTGATAAATGATACAAACGGACGAGGAGAGGTCGTAGATGAGGATGGTGAGGGCGAGGACGTAAAGGAAATCGCGCCTGTTGTTGAGACAGAAGGGGAAGCGGAGGAACCGGGGATAAGGGAAGCCATACCTGATGGCAGCCAGGTGAATGAGGTAATACCCACCTTCGAGATGGATTCGGTTGAAGAAGATAAACCGTCAGAGGCAGATGCGGCTGAGTTCAGGGAAACAAGCCTTGAAGTTAAAGATGCCAAAATAGAAGAAGAGGCCGCTCAAGAGGGACAGGACACAGAGTCCATCGCAGAGCAGAAGGCAGAGAATCCGATGGAAGTTGAAGAGGAAGAGGCAACGGCAAACTTGGAAGAACGACCGCAGCCAAATGATGAGTTTGCCGTACCTACCTTCGAAATGGATGCGGCTGGAAAAGACAAACCGGTAGAGGCAGATGCGGCTGAGTTCAGGGAAAAAAGCCCTGAAGTGAAAGATGCCAAAATAGAAAAAGAAGAAGCCGCCATAAAGGTAAAGGACACTGAGTCCATCTATACTGGCGAAGTGGAAGTAGAGCTGGGCTTGTCAGTAGACACAGATATTTTGGCCAAGCTATCCGTTTACCTGACACACACTCCCGAGATAAGACTTGTCCGTACGGTTGGTTACTCACACAAAGGAAGTATTATTACGGTGGTGCTGGACAAACCGATTCCGCTGGCGGAGATGCTTTCTTCACATATTCCGGAAGTACAAATAACTGGAGAGCCACCGGACGCAAAGCACAAGAACCATAAAAAAAGGAGAATACATATCTCCCGGAATGGAAGCTGACATTAACCCCGCAGAAGATTCCCAGGAATGACCGGGTCCCAATATTTGCAGCACTTTCTAATTTAGTTTGCTATGTTGCCCGTTCGCAAGCGAGAGCAGTGAACGGTCCTATTGGGAAGGACGTGTGAACTTCAGCATTTTCTCGGTGGCCTTCAGGCCGTGGCCGGTGAAGGCGGAAACGATGGCTTCACCTTGGCTTGAACCGGAGAGGTACTTCTTGATGCCGGCGATGGTGGCCGCTGCCGTAGGCTCAATGTAGTAGCCCTGGCGGCATGTTTCACGCAGAGACCTNNTAGCCCTGGCGGCATGTTTCCAGCAGAGACCTACTGATTTCCTCCTCGCTCACGCTAATGAATTCGCCTCCGGTCTGCCTGACGGCGTCGAGTATCTGCCTGCCCCTTACCGGCCGGACAATGGCAATGCCCTCGGCCAGAGTTTCTTTTACATCTATCTGCGGGACTTCTCCTAAGTTATCCTTATAGGCATGGTGGAGGGGGGCGCAGTTCTCTGCCTGTACACCTATGATTCGGGGCAGGCGGTCGGTAATCCCTGCCCGCAGAAGTTCTTCAAAGCCGATGAAGGCACCCAGCAGCAGCGTTCCATTGCCAACGGGCAGGATAACGGTGTTCGGAGATTTCCAGCCGAGCTGCTCGCACACTTCAAAGGCAAAGGTTTTGGTCCCCTGGAAGAAAAACGGGTTCCAGGCGTGGCTGGCATAGTACATCTTCTCCGCAGCCTGCATGGCTGCCTGCGCTGTGTCCTCCCGGCTACCCGGTATCCGGTGCAATGCCGCGCCGTAAAGCTGTATCTGGGCCAGCTTCCCCGCGGAAGTATTTTCGGGCACGTAAATGTGGCATTTA
>JABAOC010005310.1_pt1 | contig 10615 bp, 7 predicted proteins | sample 7062161 | NCBI WGS metagenome assembly JABAOC01 (sample SAMN14538625, study PRJNA623070) | marine sediment metagenome | biome: marine biome [ENVO:00000428]; feature: marine pelagic biome [ENVO:01000023]; material: deep marine sediment [ENVO:00002113] | place: India: Gulf of Khambhat ...
AGCCGTAGACTGGGCCGCACGGGAACCCTATGCCCTGCAGCCTCTCCAGCCACTCGTCCCTGGGCCTCTTCATGAACTCCTCCTCCAGCAGCGGGATGAGGGCGTCCATGTTCTCGACCCGCAGGGCGTTGGTTGTGAACCGCGGGTCGCCGCCTAGCTCCTCCGCGCCCATGGCCTCCGTGAGCATCTCCCAGAGCCTGTCGTTACCGCAGGCGATGAGTATGTACTTGCCGTCGCCTGTGGGGAACGCCTGGTACGGCGCTATGCTCGGGTGGGCTGAGCCCATCCTCGGCGGGTTGACGCCCGTGGCGAAGTAGTTCCCCGCCGCGTAGGTCATCCAGCTCACCGAGCCGTCGAGCATGGACACGTCGATGTACTGGCCCCTCCCCGTCTCCTCCCTTGTCCTCAGCGCCGCCAGTATGCCTATGACGCCGTACATGCCGGCGCAGATGTCGGTGACCGCCATGCCCACACGGACCGGGGGCCTGCCCTGCTCGCCAGTTAGCCCCATGAGGCCGCCTATCCCCTGTATTATGAGGTCGTAGCCGGGCATCTGGGAGTAAGGCCCCGTCTGGCCGAAGCTGCTTATGCTGCAGTATATTAGCCGTGGGTTGAGCCGGCTCAGGGTCTCGTAGTCCACCCCCAGCCGCGCCGTGACGCCCGGCCTGAAGTTCTCCAGCACCACGTCGCACTTCTCGGCGATCCTGTGGAACGCCTCGGTGGCGTCGTCGTCCTTGAGGTTCATGGTGACGCTCTTCTTGCCCCGGTTGAGGGACATGAAGTAGCTGCTCTCGTCGCCGATGTACGGGGGGAACGCCCTGGTGTCGTCGCCCCGCCCCGGTATCTCCACCTTGATCACCTCGGCGCCCAGGTCGCTGAGGGTCATGGAGCAGAAGGGGCCGGCGAGGACGCGGGTCAAGTCCAGGACCCTGATGCCTTTGAGAGGCGGATAGCCTTTGTTCGGTGTCACGGAGAAAGATCGACTGGTTCCGCTTTTAGTGTTTGCCATTGAGGCTTCGTCCTGCCGGGCCCGACCTCCTTGGTTTATATCCGAGCCGTGGTCGCTATTGCGGGAAGGCGGGGCCCGTTGAGCGCAACGTACAGCTTCTTCTTGGGCGTCGGCATAATAGCCGTGTGCCTCGGCCTGGTGCTGCGCCTCAGGGAGCCAGGCTCAGCCTAGGTTTATATGAACCGCCTCCGGACCTTCTAACATGGCTGAAACTATTGGAGAGAAGATCCAGTCGGCGGACTGGAAGAGCGAGAAACACGTCCCGGTCATCGAGTGCCCAGGCAGCGTCAAGGCCGGGGAGTGGGTGGACGTCGCCGTCTCGATCGGGAAGGAGATTCCCCACCCCAACACGACGGAGCACCACATCCGCTGGATACGGGTGTTCTACGCGCCGGAGGGCGAAAAGTTCGTCTACGACCTGGCGCTGTTCGAGTTTAACGCCCACGGCGAGGGCGTGAAGGGGCCCAACGAGGGGCCTGTGCACACCCACAGCATGGCCAAGTTCAGGTTCAAGACCTCTAAGCCGGGCACGCTGAACGCGGCGAGTTACTGCAACATCCACGGCCTCTGGGAGTCCAGCAAGAAGATAGCCGTCGAGTAACCCCTTTTTATTCTAAACATGTGGCGCCGGTTCATTGAGAATGAATGCAACTACGTGACCTTCCCCGGCTCCGCGAAGACGATCTATATGAGCGACACANNAGACGCTCTATATGAGCGCCACACATGCTGAGCCTTGTCTTCGAGGAGACGCTTCTCACGCACCGAGGCTGTTCTCAGGCAGGGCGAAGCGTATGCTCCATGGGGACGCTAGAACGTCTTTACGTAGCCGGTGAAGTTCTCTTGGGGCTCCGCCGCCGCCGGTATCTCCATGTAAGCCGCCTTCCTGTTCCCGTAGTGGGGCAGCTTACACGAGAACAGGGTATGCACCATCCCTGTGACGCTGTGACCCCCCTCGCAGCTCTGGTGCCCCCTTATGAGAGCCTGGACCCCGGCGGCGTCCAGAAACCTCCCCGCGACGTCAGGCCCGAACATGTACCCTACGCCCCTCATGCTCCTTTCCACCCCCGGCTCGGGCCGTGGGTCGTTCCACAGCACCTGCAGCAGGGTGTCCGTCTCCGGGTGGGTCCTGTGGGCGTACGCCACGTCGTTCAGGCTCCGCGAACCGACAGGCACCCCGCCGTGAAGGATCAACGCCCTCCCCGGGATCAAGGCGGCGGTGAACAGCTTATCCGTGAAGGCCCTGAACCTCCCGTAGACCTCCTGGGAATCGTCGCCGTACAGCCTGTGGAGCACGAAAGGGAAGTCGTGGGGGCTCACCCCCACGTCGCTGGGCCCCTCGTGGTTCCCCCTCAGCAGCACCACGTTCCCCGGGTGCTCCGCGAGGAGCCTTGTGAGCGTGTACAGCGCTTCGACCTGCCCCGGCCCCCTGTCGATGTAGTCGCCCATGCAGACCAGCGCCACGGGCTCGCCGTCCGCAGCCCGCTCCCTGAACCAGGTCTTCGTGAGTATGTACCGGAGGGAGCTGTAGTCTCCGTGGATGTCCCCGACGACGACGGCTTCACGGCCGGTGAGGGTGACGAGCCTGCCCGTGACACCGAGCAGGGACGGCTGTTTCATTGTCAGCGTCTCCGCGGCTTTGTCGAGGGACCGGATGAGCTGCCCGGCGTCTGGGACCGACATCAGGTTGATGGTTTTACGCCACGTAAAAAAGGTTAATGGAGTTGCCGGTGCTCGCCCACGTACTCCTCGACGTCGGCGAGTAGCTCACCGCAGTCGAAGACGGCTCCCCCCTTGACGGTCCACCTGACGCCGCCGCCCTTCTTCACGGTGACGCCGTCGCCGCCGTACCTTTCTACGCCGGTGCCGTACATGACCTTGAAGTTGTCCAGGGGGTTGCCGTCCACCACGCAGAGGTCCGCGGGGGAGCCCTTCATCACGCCTCGGCTCCTCTCCGCGTCGCCGAGGCAGGTGTGGGCGTTAGTGGTGGCTATCCTCACCACGTCGATGGGGTGGATGCCGGCCTCCTGCAGCAGCTCAAGCTCCCTGATGAGCGCGAACCCGAATATCTGGTATATGAACGCGGTGTCGCTCCCCGCCGTCAAAGTGCCGCCGTTCTCGAAGAAGTAGCGGACGTACTTCATCCAGATCCTGTACTTCTCCTTCCACGCGATCTCGTCGCTGGTCTTCCACTCATAGAAGTGGGTGGCGTGGCGGCCCGGCTGTGGGCTGAACGCCTCCCAGAGGTGGCGCACCGTGTACCGACCGTGCCAGGGCATGTTCCTGGCGCGCTCCAGGTCCCTGTGGGCCTCGTACACCACCATGGTGGGGTCCCAGGCGGTGCCGTTCTGGATCATGGTGTCCAGCACGTCCATCACCTGCTCCTCGTAGAGGTCGGCCTCGTGCCAGATGTAGCCGTCCCACCTGAACCTGTCCACCTCGTCGCTGTAGTTGTAGTCGGGCGGGAACTCCTGGCTGCCGGGTAGCGCGGCCTGGGGGATGCCGTAGGTGTGCTCTATGCTGATCCTGTCCAGCCCGGCGTAGGTGACGTCGAATGCGTCCAGCTCGCTGCTCTGGGCGACGTGTATGGCGGCGCCGGCGGGCATGCCCGCCTCCCGGGCCCCCTCCGTGAGAACCCGGAGCATCTCGGGGGTGACGTGGGGCCGCGGGATTATCTTTATTCCGTCCACCCCCAGCTCCTTCAGCCGCTTCACCGCCTCCCGAGCCTCCTCGACGCTGTGGGCCTCCGCCGGCCAGCTGCCCATGACGGCCAGGTTGGGCGCCGTGATCTTGTTCTCGGCGCTGAGGCGCTTGTGCTCCAGGAGCTGCTCGTCGGTGCCGAAGCCGCAGGTCCGTATTGTGGTCACGCCGTGGGCGAGTAGAAGCTTGTAGGCGTAGCCGGGCCCATCTGGGCCGCACTTGTCGTCGTCGATGTTTATGTGGACGTGCATGTCCACGAGGCCTGGGAGCACGTACATGCCCCCGGCGTCTATGACGCGGTCCCCCTCAGGGCGTTCGGGGCTGTACCTATTGAGGCTGATGGGGTCCACGTTCACTATCTCGGCCACCCTCCCGCCCTCGACGAGTATGTCCACGGGGCCGTATGGCGGCGTGCCCCTTCCGTTGACGAGCATGGCTTCCCTTATCACCAGGCGCTCGTACTCGACTCCCTTTGAACAAGACATGGTTTCATGTTGCGTTTTGGGGGCTAAAACGTTTCTCTCAGCCGTAGCTGTATCACGGCTGACAAGCACCGGCATAAGTTAATGTTTTAACATCGCGGTTCTGGTTGTATTGTGATACTATGAACAGGATTGAGGGGCTGGAGGAGGCGTTCAAGGAGGCCAAGGCGGTCTTCCTCACCACCTTCGACAGGGACGGTAAAGAGAACAGCCGCGCGATGACCAACTTCAACGACAACCCCTACAAGGTGATGTGGTTCCCCACCGAGAAAGGCACACAGAAGGTGAAGGACATAGAGGGCAACCCCCGGGTGCTCCTGACTTTCCCGTGCGACGAGTGCGGGGCCTTCTACGAGATCGAGGGGGAGGCCGAGTTCGAGGACCCCGAGGTCGTTAAGGAGAAGTGGAAGTGGTGGTACCTCTCCTGGAGGCCGACCCAGAGGAGACGGTTCTGGTTCCCCCAGGACATGGACGACCCCCGACGCGTCATAATAAACGTACACCCCAAGTCCGTCAGGATCGTGGAAGCCAGAAAGTAGACAGGGATCACCTCTCCGACGCATTTATTAATGCAAGCGCCCCGAGCCTTCCCGGCGCCCCATAAAAATCAAATCCCCGTGCACCTATTCATCACAAACACCAGGATTGCCGCTTCCATGAGTTACTACGAGGAGCTCATCACCAAGATGACTGACACCGGGGACTTGCCCGGCGTCATGCACATCGTCAAATGGATACAGCGGAACGAGGGAAAGAACGACTCCATAGCCGGGCTCCTAGTAGATCTCGGGGACAAGATGAACAGCAGCCATAAGAGGAGGGAGGCCATGCAGCTATACCTCGCCGCCCAGGACATCTCCCAGTCCGACGAGGCGCGTGAGACGGCGGCTGGAAGGGTCAGCGGTTTGCAGCAGCCCAGGCCCGAGCCGAAGGAGGAGCCTGAGGAGGAGCCCCCGCCGCCGAGGCCCCGGCGTCGGCTCAAGGTCTTCCCCGACACGGCCGAGTCCCACCTGATATACGCCAAGTTCTTCGCCAGGATCAACAAACCGGACCAGGCCGAGCACCACTTTTACAGAGCCTTGTCCCACGAGGAGGACAACATAGCCGCGCGCCTTCACTACGCCCAGCTCCTTGTAGACCAGAAGAGGTACGACGAGGCTGAGAGGCAGTACACCCGCGCCTTGGGGTTGAGTCCCGGCGACGCGACCGTGCATAACAACCTCGGCATACTTCTTTACTCGCTGGAGAGGTACGACGAGGCGGAGCACCACTTCAGGGAGTCGATAAAGGCGGAGGTGGACGCCACCACGCTCAACAACCTCGCAAACCTTCTCAGCGACACGGGGCGGGGCGAGGAGGCGGAGAAATGGTACAGGGAGGCCATAGGCATGAACCCTAGGGACGCCAACACCTACAACAACTACGCCCTGTTCTTGTGGAGCCAGGGAAGGGAGGCGGACGCCGACGCGACGTTCAAGCAGGCCATCCAGCTGTCGCCCAGAGAGCCCACGCTGCACAGGAACTACGCCAAGTTCCTGGGGGGCCACGGCAGGTACGTGGAGGCCGAGGCCGAGTACAAGAGGCTGAACACGCTGGAGCCCATGAGCGCTTCCAGCCACCTCCTCCACGGCGTCACCCTGTACAGGCTCGGCAGGCACACCGAGGCGGAGAACCACTTCAGGACAGCGATACAGCTGGACCCGGGCAACGACGAGGCACACCTCTACTACGCCGTGCTGCTCACCCACAAGGGCAGCTACATGACCGCCGAGACCCACTACGCAGAGGCTCTCAGGATGGAGCCCGAATCCTCGACAAACAACCTCGTCTACGGGATTTTTCTGACGAACAGGCGCCGGCTCGCCGACGCCGAGAGGCACTACGTCAAGGCGCGGGACATTGCGCCCCACGCCGTGGAGCCCCACCTGTACTACGCCAGGCTCCTATCGGACATGCAGCGCTACCCGGAAGCCATGAAGGAGTTCAAGGACGCCCTGAGATGCGGCCCAGAGGACGCAGAGGCGCACCTACACTACGCCCAGTTCCTCGCCAAGACCGAGAGCCCCACAGAGGCCGACCGCCACTTCAGGGAGGCCCTGGAGCTGAGCCCGGACGACGCCCGGGCCCACTTCAGCTACGGGGTGCACCTGGCCAAACACGGGATGAGGGACCGCGCCCTGACCCATTACAGGCGGGCCATGGAGCTAGACCCCTCGTACGAGGAGCTCGTCAAGAGGCTAATATAGCGGCTGTATGTGACGGCTTTCACCTACACACCGCTATATACAGATCGCTAAGATGGATTGTTAAACAAGGTGAAAGTTCTTGACCGTTGAACTAGAAGTGGTACCTCAGGGAGTCCCCGATAAGAGCATCGAGGAGATCGCCCGCGACGCCACACCCAAGATAGCCATACTCGGCATAGGCGGCGGCGGCAGCAACATGGTCACGTGGATGGACAAGAAGATGATCGGCGCAAGGACCGTCGTACTCAACAGCGACGCTCAGCACCTCACAACCGCGCAGGCAGATGAACGCGTCCTTCTAGGCTATACGTTGACAGGCGGACTCGGATGCGGCGGATACCCCGAGCAGGGAGTCAAGGCCGCGGAGGAGAGCGCCCCAGAGATCGAGAACGCCATCGGAGACGCCAACCTTGTCTTCGTCGCGGCGGCGCTGGGCGGAGGAACCGGCACAGGCGCATCCCCCGTCGTCGCTAGGATAGCACGAGAAATCGGCGCCCTCACCATAGGCGTCGTGACGATCCCCTTCAAGGTGGAGGGGACGCGGCTCGGGAAGGCCAAGGAAGGCCTCCAGAAGATGCTGGACGTCTGCGACAGCGTTGTGGTCATAGACAACAACAGGCTCAGGAAGGTGGCCGGGAAGCTGCCCATAAGGGAGGCGTTCGCGGTGGCCAACCTGAGGGTGGCAGACTTCATAAACAACATGACTGAGACCCTCAGCGTGCCCGGGATAATGAACCTGGACTTCGCTGACATCAAGGCGATAATGATGGGCGCAGGCGTCTGCGCGGTGGGCTTCGGGGAGGGACACGGAGGCACCAAGGTGGAGGACGCGGTGAACAAGGCGCTGGATAACCAGCTCCTCGACGTAGAGGACGTCAGCAAGGCCACAGGGGCCCTCGTTCACGTAGAGGGCGGCGAGGACATGACCCTCGAGGACATCAACAGAGCCGGCGAGATGGTCATAGAGAAGGTCAGCAAAGACGCCCGCGTCATCTGGGGGAGCAAAGTGAACCCCGACCTGGAGGGTAAGATAAGGGCCACAGTGGTTCTCGCCAGTGTTGACAGCCCGTTCCTGCTCCAGAAAGGCAACACAGTGACTATCAAACAAGACAAGCCNNTCTTCAAGGGGATAGTTATCACCATGGTGGTGCCTGTCTCGCCCGTATCACCAACCTCTATGGAGCCGCCCATGGAGTTCAGGGATGATTTACAGAAGGCGAGGCCCAGACCTGCGTGCCCCTCCTTGGTCGAGTTGAATAGTTCGAACAGCCGATCCAAGGCCTCCGACGGTATCCCGGTCCCTGTGTCCCTTATCTCGATCCTTGCCTTCCCTTGGGCTTCGGTTATCTTTATCTCCAGGGTCCCTCCGTCTGACATGGCTTCCACCGAGTTCCTCACAAGGTTCTCTATTACCCTGAGTATCTTGCCTCTGTCCACCTCGGATACCAGGAGCCCATCCATCAAGGAAAGATTGGTCTCTATGGTCCGGGGGATGAAGATGGACTCCACCACAGTCTTCAGTATCTCATTGATCTCTACGTACTCGTCATCCCTGCTGGACGTCTCTAAGGTGTCTGAAATGATCTCGGCTACTCTAGAGGCGTTTTCCATCCCTATTCCTATCGAGGCTACAAGCTCAGGAAGCATGTCCGGTTGATCTATGAGTATGTCTGACGCGTTCTTGATGCTGCGTAGGCTATCCTTGAGCTGCCCCCTCACGAGGCTGGTGATCTTCTCGGCTTCCTCTAGGCGGCCAAGGGCATAGTCCAATTTCATCGCCCTCAGTGCCTCACCTGATATGCCGCCTTCAACGTTTTGTATCCTGTTTAACGCGAAGGCGACATGGTCTCTGAGGGTCTCAAGAAGTTTTTTATCGTCCTCCGAGAAGTCATCGAGTTCCTGGCTCTCGACGTTGAGTACGGATATGGTCTCACCGAACAGGATCACGGGGACGGCGAGCTCGCTCCTAGACTCCATGGAACCTTTGATGAAGTCCTCATTCCCCCTAGTATCGTTTACGAGTATGCTGCGTTTTTCCTTTGCAGCCTTCACTGTGATGCCTTTGCCATCGAGGGGAAGCTCTAGGTTCAATGGTGGCGCTCCCCTGATGCCCACGGTCCTCAGGACCCCTCCTTCGACTATGTGGAAGGATATGAGCTGGTATTTGAACACGGTCTGCATGATCTCCAGAGTGGTATCAGCAATTGCCTCAACGGTCTTCATCCGTGCAAGCTTTGATGCCTGTTGATGCAGGACCGCTAGGCGGGCTTCCATCCGCTTTCTATCAGTGATATCTCTGAGGAAACATAGACGCGAGCTTTGCCCAATGTAGTTAATGATTGAGAACGAGACCTCGGCCACGCGTATTGCGCCGCTGGAGGTCCGGTAGTTCACCTCGAACAAGTGTGTGGACGTTCCCGTACTTGCAGTCTCTTTCATGTACTCCTCGAGTTTCTGTTCTGTCTCCACCAGTAGATCAAGAATGTTACTGTCGATGAGATTATCGGGGGTACGGTAACCAAAAAGCTCAGCCGCCGCCTGGTTCATGAAAACGATGTCCATGCCGTTAAGTATGATGATCCCGTCTCGGCTATCGTCTACTACTTTTCTATAGAGTTGCTCGGCCCTGAATTTTTCTACGTTCTGACGGACGCGTTTTGCGAGTATCTGGTAATGGCTTGGCTCGGACCCCTTTTTCAGGTAATCGTCGATTCCGGCTTCGAAGGCGTACTGAGCTACCTCCTCGCTGCCCTGCCCCGTGTAGAGGATAAAAGGTACGTTGCTTCTCTCCCTGACCTTTTGAGCCAGCTCGATGCCGTCCATGGACAGCATCTTGTAGTCACTCACTATGCAGTCGTAGCTGTTTCTCTTCTGGAGCTCGATAGCCTCTTCGGGGGTACTGACTGAATCAACAAAGACCTCCTCATCCACCTCCTCGAGGAAAATCTTTGTGAACTCTAGGTGGGAACCTTCGTCGTCGACATGTAGTATTCTTATCGGCTTCTCTTTTTCAACTGGTCCCTTTACCATGAAGCCTCCCCCCTGACTCAACGAACTGTTTCCTAGATACTATGATTGTGATGTTTATTAAAAGATATATTGTTTGTATATAAAATGTCATCGTCAGATACGGCTAATATTATTTGTATATCTATTTGGGTGTATTTTACTCTCTTTTCACCCGTTCGGATTTACAAATTATTGATGTAATGTTCACTTCCACAAGATCATTATTGCATCATATTTTTGGGATGTTATTACACATGAATAAACAAAAAGAAGTGCGACATCTAATAATTGTCAACAAATAACATTCACGTTTTATCCATCACGTTCTATGATCATTAATTAACCCAGAAAATGTCTTTCACGAAAATACCGCAGATTAGCAGGTTAAGTATAAACGCTAAGATGTTAAGGGGAGACCCAACGGAACCGAAATATAATATATCGATTATGTCAAAAATAGATGAAGATATATACAAAAACGCTCCTACGTAGCGGGCAGTACGAGCTTTTCTCATCAAGCCAACGCTCATGAGAATCGTTACGATCCCTATGACGAGGACGACTATGCCAGCGTAAAGATCGTTAAAGTTTCTCAAGTAATTGACGCTGATGGGGACTCCTGGGAGTTGATCGATCAGTGGGAAAAGTATATGTATGATTGTTTGTGTGGATTCTATTCCGGATAATGATAACAGGTTCGTCGCCATCAAGTAGGCTCCAACGGTAAAGAGCATCACCCCGAAGATCATCGAGGCATCCGTGATAACGTCTCCAAAGACAGACACCATCCCTTCCCTTCGATAACCGCCTGTCTCACGAGCCTCTATCGGCGAACCGGCCTCAACCTTATCTTGTATATAACCCTCTTCGCCCTTCTCGTTGGCACCGTTAATACGGTAAACCGCATACTCGGGGGTATGGTTTGAAACATGCGAGGAATCTGGGGCTTGTTCAATCGTGTAATATTTTAACTTTTGTTCGACCCCCTTGGGCTCATCATGATCTATGGCTTCGTCCTCCATAGGAGGCACCACTTCAGAGACCTTTCGATTTTCATCGAATTCGACGGCTTCGGCGCTGACCCGAGCACTCAAATCCGGACGTAAACTGTCAACGTAGCCCCGATACTGCTTCATCAGATTGATTTTATCTAAAATTTCCTTCGAACT
>JABAOC010005699.1_pt2 | contig 10614 bp, 13 predicted proteins | sample 7062161 | NCBI WGS metagenome assembly JABAOC01 (sample SAMN14538625, study PRJNA623070) | marine sediment metagenome | biome: marine biome [ENVO:00000428]; feature: marine pelagic biome [ENVO:01000023]; material: deep marine sediment [ENVO:00002113] | place: India: Gulf of Khambhat ...
TATCTTTTTCACATCGTATTATCTTGCGTATTCTTCTCTCACAAGCAGAGTTTGATTGTGACCCTTATGGCAATTGGCATGTTTGCCATATGTATTATTGCAGAATATGTCCTGAAAATAATGCCCTCAATGAGTATTTTCGCCAAGTCATCTCATGAGCAATATACTTCACCGGTACTGGCGACATTGACAGTGAACTTCTTTGTCGCCATCGGAATATGGATAGTCGTATGGTATCTTGCCTCCCATCTATCGTCAATGGTACGCCGGAGGGATTTCGAACTCGCTGAGACCAACCGCCGCCTCATGGCTGCTCAGGAAGAAAGGTCCCGACATATGCTCGCCACGACCCATCAGCTCAAAGCCCCCTTTGCCGCGATCTATTCCAACGCGCAACTCCTGCTACAGGGATATTGTGGTGATATCCCGGCCGAAGCATTGCAAGTGATACAGCGGATCACGTCGAGATCTCGGCGATTGACTGCAGAAATCCAGGAGATGCTCCAGTTGGCAAATCTAAGTTCAACCAGCCAACAGTCTCTTCCACGGACTAAAATAGTTTCAACGGAATTACTGATGTGGTGTATATCTCAGGTTGATCCCATAGCTCGTGAACACGGTATTGTCTTCAAAGCGGATATATATCCGATAGCCATGATGGGTACTGAAGACCACTTCAAAATGCTGTTTGTCAATCTTCTGTCCAATGCGGTGAGATACTCCCATAGAAACGGGCAGGTACACATCTCCTGCTACCGAGGCCCGAATTCGGAGCCTATTGTCACTATTGCCGATAACGGAATAGGAATCTCAGCGAACAAGTTACCTCGTATCTTTGAGGAGCACTACCGTACCANNTTTGAGGAGCACTACCGTACCAAAGAATCCGTGCAGCACAACAAAGAGTCTTCCGGGTTGGGTTTGGCTATTGTCAAGCACGTAGCTGAATTGTACAGAATTCGTATCCGAGTGGAAAGTCGCCCCGGTTTCGGTACAAAGTTCGAGCTTAAATTCCCTGCCTCAGATGGAATCTCGGGAAGTGATAAGAAAGGAGAAACGAAATGGCCTATCTCTTGATCGTGGATGATGACGAAGACTTTGCCAGTACTACAGCAACGGTCCTACGAAAAGAAGGACACGACGTCCAGATTGAACTGGACACTGATGATGCAGTAAAAAGTATGGAAAACAAGCCTCCGGATTTGGCGATTCTGGATGTTATGTTTCCCGAAGACGCCTCTGCTGGATTTGAATTGGCACGCTTCATGCGCCATGAAAGCGAAAAACTCAAGGATATTCCAATCCTGATGCTGACTGCTATCAATACCAAATTTCCGCTCGGGTTCGGTCCTAAGGATATCGACGACCGTTGGCTGCCAGTGGCTGATTTTCTGGAAAAGCCTGTGGATTTTGATGTTTTAATAAGCAAAGTGGCTAAGCTCTTACAAGAAAATAGCACGGCTGACTGATAACGGACGATATTTGTCGCATATTGGTGAAACAAGTCCTTAATACGGTCGTTGAAGATTGAAAAAACAAATTCCAGCGAACCAGAAAAAGGGGCCATCATACAAAACAGAAAAACATCAACAGAATAAGGTTTATAGTAAATGGGACCGGAGTGGTACGATAAATCCATTCTCATCTTGGGATGTGGCAATGTATTGTTTGGAGATGATGGGTTTGGGCCGGCTGTTGCTCAGCACCTCCAAAGCGACTTCAAAGTTCCCGCTGAAATCTGTGTCCTGGATACCGGAACTTCAGTTCGAGAGATACTCTTTGACACCATACTTGCCGACAAGAAACCATCGAAAATCATTATTATAGACGCGATGGATTGTGGTCGAAAGCCGGGCGAGCTCTTCTCCCCTGACATCGATTCTTTCCCGAAGGCTAAGCTCGACGATTTTTCCTTGCACCAGGTACCCACATCAAATTTGCTTCGTGAGCTCCGGGATCTTTGCGGTATAGAAGTCATCGTAGTTGCTTGTCAAGTGGCTGGCGAATATGAAAGCGTGAGTCCAGGACTTTCAAATCCTGTCAAGGAAGCAGTAGGGCAGGCTGCTAAGTTGATAGCCCGAGAGCATTTCGAATAGCTGCTCAAGGCTTCTTTTTTGCAATTTGAAGCGAAGTGAACTACTCCGGCATAAAAAGTAGAGAACTGCGTTGCTAACGACAATCAGAGTCTCGGCTTTCTCTATAATTCACCTCATAAAATTATAAAGTTTTTCAGGTGTTTTATCTGACAACAGGGATAAAACGCGCCTAAAATTCATCATAGAAGATGTCGCTCGTTCCTTTTTCTTTAAGCACCCTTGTGACCGCCTCAATCATTAGCGGTGGTCCACAAAGAAACGCCTGTCGTCGAACGCCGGGCTCCAGATATTTGTCAACAGACAGATGAATGAAGCCTGTCTCTCCATCCCATTTCTCATCCTCACCAAGTTCATCTGACAATGCGTACACCACATGGAAATTGGGATGCTTTTTGGTTAGTTTCTCAAATTCCTCAAGGTAGAAGACATCACGCGTAGCTCGACATCCAAAAAACAGCCAGCAGGCGCGGTCGGACCACCGCTCATAAATAGTATAAATGATATTCCTTATCGGTGCTATGCCGCAGCCTCCACCGACACATATAATTTCCACGGATGGGTCTTCGTTGAGCCAGAACTCACCGTAAGGCCCAGTGAAATTGACGGAGTCTCCGGGCTTTACATTGTGCAGATAGGTCGAACCGATGCCGCCCGGGACCAGCCTGACTACAAGTTGGACAATATCTGGTTCATAAACAGGGGAGCTGATTGAGTATGCCCTAAAGACCGGGCCTTCCGGCGATGGGGCCTGGACCTGAACATACTGGCCGGGTCGATGTGAAATATCGGGAGGGTCGTTGAGTCGCAAGCGTATTTCTTTCATGTCGTACGTCAGATCAACAGAACTCTCCACCGTAGCAGTGTACATTCTAACATTAAGGAGGTCTTCGGGTATCCGGACGTAAACGTCCTCGCGAATTTTGACCTGACAGGCCAAGCGAATGTTTGACCGAATCTCCTTGCGGGTCAGGTAAGGCGTTTCGGTGGGCAACACGGGCCCACCCCCACCTGTGACGGTGATCTTGCAGTGTCCACAGGTACCTTTGCCTCCACACGCCGACGGTATAAAAACCTCATTGGCGTAGAGACTGGCCAGCAGTGTCTGGCCACCCTCAAGTTCAAGCGGTTTTTCACCGGCGTTGATATCGAGCTTGCAGATGCCGTAGTTTATCAGCAAACGCTCGGCAATCATTAACATCCCTGCCAGTGCCACAGTCAGGCCTGCGAACGATACTACCGATAACAAGTAAATCATTGAATATTCCTATTATTGAATTGATACCATTCCCGCGAAGCCCATAAACGCCATAGCAAGCACGCCGGTAACAACCATTGCTATTGGGACACCTTGGAACGGCTCCGGGATATTACTGTATCTCATTTTCTGTCTCAAACCGGCCAACAGGACAATCGCCACGGCCCAGCCGATCCCTGCGCCGAGGCCAAAGCCGATGGACTGTATAAAACTGTATTTGCGGATAATCATAAACAAAGATGCGCCGAGAATAGCGCAGTTGACTGTAATCAAAGGCAGGAATATGCCTAATGCAAAGTACAGCCGCGGGCTGAATCGCTCGACAAACATTTCGACTAATTGCACGAAGGCCGCAATGACTGCGATGAAGACGATAAACTGCAAATGTACCAGGCCGAGAGGTACTAAGATAAAATGATAGATTACGTAATTCAGTATCGTCGTCATAGTCAGAACGAAAGTAACGGCTGTGCCCAGCCCAAGGGATGTTCTTATTTGGCCCGAGCAGGCGATAAACGAGCACATGCCCAAAAAGTTTGTCAGCAGTATATTGTTTGTAAATATAGCTGCTATAAATATAACCCATGCAGATGTCTCGCTCATTATTTCTTCTCCTCAGGCTCCGGGCCTTTAATAGCGTTGAATATCCCGATGACAATACCCAATGCAAAAAACGCTCCGGGGGCCAGAATCATCAGTTGGTTGGGTGTGTACCATTGACCGCTGAGCACCTCGTATCCGAATATCTCTCCGGCACCTAACAGCTCCCTGAAGAAGCCGATGATTGCCAATACGGCTGCGTAGCCGAGACCGTTGGCTACGCCGTCGACAATGGATAAAACAGGTGGATTTTGCAGGGCAAAGGCTTCGGCTCGACCCATAACAATACAGTTGGTTATTATCAAGCCGACGTAAGGGCCAAGCTGTTTTGACATATCCCAATAAAAGGCCTTTAGGAACTGGTCAAACAGTATAACAAACGTTGCTATAATGGCAACTTCGGCGATCATGCGTATCCGATGCGGCGTACGCTTTCGCAACAAAGAGACAAGCAAATTTGAGCCCACACAAACGAAGATAAGGGCTCCACCCATAACAAGTGAGTTTTCCAGGCGATTTGTCACCGCCAGGGCCGAGCAAATACCTAACACTTGAATCGCCAACGGGTTGTTTGCCCAGGCACCTTCCTTCAGGGTAAGCAGGCCTTTGCCTCCACATAAACCCTTGGGCGAACATGTCATACAAGCTAACTGTTTGTCTGCCATTATTATTGCTTCTCCTCAACAATGCTCTTTATGACCTCGTTAAGCATCGCCTGGACCTTGTCACAGGTCATAGTTGCCCCGCTTATAGCATCGACTTTGTTGGGCGCCGGTTCCCCGCCACTCTTGATGATGATACCGGGATTACCGGCCTCATCCACTATCGACTTGCCCACAAACTGTTCTCGAAACCAGGTTGAAACAATCTCACCGCCGAGACCGGGCGTCTCTTCCTGCTCGTAAAAGGTTATGCCAACTATCGTTTTCATATCCTGACCGAGAGCAAGGAATCCCTTTACAGGACCCCACAATCCGCGGCCCTCAAAATCAACCGCCACAGTTTCAGAACTATCAGAATCCTTGGGCGGGATATATCTGTACATTTTAAGCTCGCCCAACTGCTCCGAACGAACGTTCTCTTCAAAGATTTTCACTAACTGCTGCGATGAGCTTTTAGGCGGATATGGAACCTGCAGAACATTCAGAATATTGTGATTCTTCTCGGCTTCAGCATTAGCATCCTGATAAGGCTCTGTAAAACGGGCAACCGCAGTCAGAAGAAAGGCACAAACGGTGCCCAGAACCCCTGCATAGCAAAGAGTATAAACATTATCCTTCACGTGCCAACCTCCTAAGGCGAATGCCGAAGACAATCTCATCAAGAATCGGAGCAGTAATATTGCCTAACAGAATGGCGAATGTCACGCCCTCTACGTAGCCGGTAAAGTTGCGTATCAGCACGGTCACGGTACCTATTAGTATGCCGTAGAGCCATTTACCGGTGTTGGTTGTGGGACTTGTCACGGGATCCGTCGCCATGAAGAATGCACCAAAAAGTAAACCTCCTGCAAACAAATGCCATACCACCGGGCCAACCGTCTCAGGTTGTGCATGGTGAAGCATACTTGTCAACAACACAAATGAGCCAAGAATGCTCACAACCGTTCGCCAGTTAGCCACTCTTGTTAACAAAAGGAACACACCGCCGATGATAATTGCAATAGCCGATGTCTCACCCGCACTGCCTGAGACACTGCCCAGCAACAGATGCGAAACCGAACAAAGCTCTCCCTGCTTGGCCAAGGCCAGCGGCGTAGCTGAGCTTATGACGTCAACGTTGGATGCATCGACATATTGAAATAATCTACCGGTCAACTGGGTGCCTGGCTCCAGCCAGCTGGCTGACATTGTTTTCGGATAGGCAAGGGCCAAAAAGCAACGGCCTACAAGGGCTGGATTGAATATGTTGCGGCCGGTTCCACCGAATAATTCCTTTCCAATGAATACTCCGAACGCCACGCCGACTGCGACCATCCAGAGGGGTAAAGTCGGCGGCAGAATCAGTGGGAAGAGTATACCAGTAACGAAAAAACCCTCGTTAATGCCCTCCTTGCGCACCATCGCGAAAAGCGCTTCCACCGTTAGACCGGCGGCATACGAGACAATGATCATCAGAAAAAACCGCAGACCGAAAAAGTAAAGAGCCGCCAGTACCGATGGAACCACCGAGATGATAACCATCGACATAAGCCGCTTCAAATCAAGCGGGTCCCGAACATGAGGGGCTCCTATCGTCGTTGTCGACGGAGCGAAGAAGAAATGCTCCAACGCACCGAATACAGGCTTGAAAGCACGCAGTTTACCACCTTCCTCGAAAGTGGGGCGGACCGCTTCAATTATCTTCAGCAATCGTTTCACTCGCTTGTCTCCTCGCCCGATTTCCTGGCCAACTCTTCCTGATGTAACTTTTCCTGGCGTTCCTGTTCCCGGCGTAACTCTTCCTTTTCCTGCTCAATGAGTCTCTTGGCGTCGATGAATTGATTTACAAGGTCAATCTTGGATGGGCAAACAAAGGAGCACAGACCACACTCTATGCAGAGATCCACACGGGCCTGCTCGACCTCCTCAATCAAATCTCGATATAGATACTTGTGTATCAGATGAGGGATGATACCGGCAGGGCAAACTTCTTCACAGAAGCTGCAGGAGATACAAGGCCGACCTTCACCACGCAAACCTGTAGTGAATCGCTCGCTGAACTTTTCTCGCAGTGAGCTTAGATAGCAGGCAGCGTAACAGCTCCGGTCCCAGCCGGGCCTGATGAAACCAAAGAATTCTCTGTCTTTCAGCTCGGGAAGAATCGTTATCCCTTTGCATTCTGTATCAAGCCCCAATGCCTCTGTGCCTAACAGATCTCCGGTTAGTATGCCACCGTTAATCATTCGAGCAACCGGCTCGAATACATACTTATCTCTAATCATTTGTATCGGGTAGCCCGGCATAACTTTGATATGGGTGGGGGAGTTGACCCCTGTCCCGCCAATTGAGACTATCCTTACCAGGCAGGGCTTTGACAATGTCAACGCACGGTCAACCGCCAGTGCTCCTTCGGTCCGGACCGCCCAGACGGGCCCTTTGCTGCGATTAAGGCCGAGCTTGCGTGCGAGTATCGCAAAATCATCATACGGGTAGGTAAGAGGTATCTCGACCATTTTCACCCACGCATGGCCACGTATATGGTTCCGTATTAGATTCGCAAAGTCAGATTTAATGTCGGGCAGAACAAGGTAAATGGGCTGATACTCCAAAAGAGACTGCAATTGTTCCAGACCCCTGGTGAAATTCGACAGGCGCTTGTGGAGCTGGACGTCTCCCCTGGCGAGGAAAGGCTCCAGACTCAAGGTCGAAACGATGATCGCCTGAGGTGTGCCCAGGGGGTCGGGCAGAGCACCCGTATACGCATCATAGAAGAACTGCCAGGCTCCCAATACATGCAATCTATATCGCTTTATGCCCGCTGCACCCATCTCCCTTTCTATGTGCGATAGCTCCTCTTTGGACATATCCACATGCTCTTCGTGCCTGGCAACTTCCTCGAGGACTATATGGCCCTCAACTTTATTCAGCCGAACCACACCTGCTCGAGGGCTCAGCAGACGAACACCATAATTGTCAGGATCTCTGGCTAAGGTATCACCGTTGTTTACACGTTGTCCATCCTTAACAACAACTTCGCTAAACACGAAACGCCGGCTGCGCAACGGAAGATACAGAACTTCCGGTTCCGGCATAACCCGAACTACACCCTCCGGCCGGCCCGACAAAAATATATTATGACCACCTTTAAATTTCATTTGTATGAATCTGTCTTACCACCAGACGATTCTATCCACAGATTCCCTTCTATCAATAAAATCAGTATATAATAACTTTCGTGACTTAATATTACCACAGCAAGCTACGTTATTCAATCCCATATTAAATCATGACCATTCTCCAGTTAATAGTGGTGACTTGCACTCAAAGGAGAGCCGGCCAAAAACACCCAATGGGAGTCACTTAAGTTGCAAATTGTAACGTTTTTAATAGTGCTGTCAAAGATTATTTGTCCCATCTGGTGGTTTTTCGGCTGATGGCCTGATTTATGTAAAAAGATGGTTCATAACAGGCTGTCGAATTCGCTGATAGACACTGGCCTGCCGGATTCCGCGGAAAGGTCGGCAGCAAAGCACACGGCCTGTGTCTTTACGGCGTCTTCAATATCAGGAAACGGCTTTTGGTCGTTGATGATGCAATCAAGAAAGTGAGACACTTCGCCCTGAAACGGGTGATGAGTAACGTCACCGCTGTCTGGAAGGATACAGGGAATCTTTGTGAAATCATTTTGGCCGGGGAAAAGCTTCGGGGCGAAAAGTTCGTTGTTGCGGAGTGTGCCCTCGGTGCCATAGATTCCGATGTTGAACCTATACGGCATCTTCGCGTCAAACGTAGTGGTGCTGCGTCCGATCTTTCCATCCTTGAATTTTACGTTGATTGAAATTGTACCTGGGTATTCTGCGGGATTATCAGTTTTTACCTGATAGGCGGATAATTCCTCAACCTCACTGCGAGCAAACCAGCGTAAGGCATCAATAGCATGACAGCCGGCGGTCAGCAGGGCCGTTCCGCTTATTTCGCGGCTACCGTACCATTTCAAATCAGTTGTCATCCATATCCGGTGCAGATAATCGACCTCCACCATGAAGATGTCCCCGAATGCCTCATCCTCTATCAGCTGGTCGATAGTCATCAGCAACGGATTCCAATGCAACACAAAACTCACTACCGTTTTGACTTTATTCTTTCTCACTGCCTCCCTCTGCTTATGGATATCTTCCGGAGTCAAGGCCAACGGCTTTTCGATAATAATATGCTTACCAGCCTCAGCAGCGGCGACCACATATTCCGTATGTACATTATGGGGCGTGCATACGACTACGATATCCACATCATCTTGCTGAAGCATATTAGAAGCGTCGGTTTCTATGGTGCACTTTAAGTCGTAGCGGTCGCGGTACCGTTCTGCATTTGCAGGATTTCGGCTAACCAGCGCTCGTACCTCGGAGCGCTGGTCTTTTTGAAATGCCTTTACATATTCTTCTGCGACCCAACCACAACCAATAATCGCTGCGCCAAGCTTTTTCATATTTCGTTTCCTTTTGTTAATTGTACACTATTATTTATTTTGTAAACAGACAGAACTATAATACACTAAAGCGTTAAGAATAGAAAGCGGCATATCGTTCCATTGCGTTCATAATCGCCTTTATATTTTCAAGCGGTACGCCCGGATACAGTCCGTATATCATCATTAATCCTCCTTCGGGGCTGCCAAGCTTTTCGACCTCTTTGCGGATTAGTTCGTCAATCTGTTCTGGACTGCCGAAGCGAGTGACTTGCTGGCGGTCTATGTCGAGGTCGATACAGACTCGTCCTTTGAGTTTTGCAGCTATCCAGTCGATGCCATTAACGAGGTCCTGAAGGTTGAGTGCATCTACGCCGCTAACGACAAGGTCGTCCACGAGGTCACGAATGTCACCATCAGAGTGCATATGCACCAGACAGCCCTCCTGTTTAGCAGGTGCCATCAGATGCTCGTAGATGGGTTTGATATACGTTCTGAAGTATTCGGGCGAGAGCATTGGGCCGAGCTGCATACCTAAATCCTCCGGATATCGTATCATCGCGACGCCGAGGTCAATGTAACATTGCACTATCCCCATATTGAATTCTTTGACCATTTCAATTAACCGCCAGAGCCTCTTGTCTCCGTCTGCCATATCGAGCAGGAGATTTTCGTATCCTCGAAGATAGCTGAGCCTCAAGAAGGCGTGGCCATGTTCCAGGCTACCGACACCGTGCTTACCTTCCGCTTTGGCCATTTGAATTTTGTCCTTTATCAGGGCCCAGTTGGTTGCAGCCATGCCGTTTGACTGCGCAGGGTCGGGTGGGATAAAATTATTGAAAGTGTCCCAATCGGCCAGTGGGTGCTTTGTCACCGAGCCTGTGATGCCATCATCAGTTGTTTCCCAGATGCAACCCCATGCATCCGTGTAAGGCTTACCGGCTCGCTCCCAGGGAGCCAATTCAGGTAATACTGCCTCTTCCGAAGTGAAATCGGGGAATAAAATGCAGTGTTCAGCCATTAGCTCAGACAAGGCGTCCTTTTGATAGTGATGCCAGCAAGCCGGATTAATCCAGAAAACCATCGGGATATGCTCGGGCCTTTCAAAACGAATGGCACGCAGCGTGTTTTCAGTTATGGCGTCGGTAAAATCCATATCAGGGACGCTCAGGTAAATGGTGAGTAGTGAGAAGGTCAATTAACCACTCACCAATTAACCAAAATAAAACTTTAGCCGACCTCAATTACCTTGCCCGACCGAGCGGACTCGTAGCAGGCAGTCAGGAGCTTCTGACTTCGCAGGCCCAGTACGCCATTTATGACCGGCTCACGGTCATCTATGATTGCCTGGCTAAACTCTTCGATCTCAGCCTGATAAGTATTTACCGGCTCGGGAGCAATAATTATTCCTTGAGCTTCGGTACGTGCCTGCTGAGCGTCATATTCCTCACTGTCTTGTTTTAGAAAAGCAACCATCTGGCCGGCTGGTGACTGGCCGATGGTTCCCTGAGCCAATATTGAGCCTTTTGAGCCATAAAGCTCGAGTACGTTTTTGCT
>JABAOC010010295.1_pt2 | contig 10612 bp, 10 predicted proteins | sample 7062161 | NCBI WGS metagenome assembly JABAOC01 (sample SAMN14538625, study PRJNA623070) | marine sediment metagenome | biome: marine biome [ENVO:00000428]; feature: marine pelagic biome [ENVO:01000023]; material: deep marine sediment [ENVO:00002113] | place: India: Gulf of Khambhat ...
AGAGGTCACCATCGGATGCATGTTCATATTCGGCGGCCTGGCGCTGGTCATCTACTATGCGATTGCCAACAAGACGATGGAAAAGCACAAACGGGAGAATTCGAACACGAAGCCGCAGTGATGTCCACCTCTTCTATCTCTTGGTCCCACTCTCCGTGCAGTGGAAAGGGGGAAAGGAAGGGGTCAGTGCCGCCCCAGCTCCCCTCTTTTCGCCAATCTTGCTTACGCCAACCCACCAGCTCCTTTAGTCCTTGACTTGCAACCCCAAGATCATTACATATACTCGATCGCGAGTTCGGGTTTCTCGCAAGGGTCATGTGTTGATCTTGTCTTGGGGTTGCCATGAAGATCAGAACCATCACCACCGGCATCTCGCTCAAGTCCCTGGCGGATTTGGAGAAGATCGCGCCGGCGGCCGAATTCAACCGGAATGCCAAAGCCCTTTTTGAGAAGCAAGGGTACGAGGTTCAAACCACCAGGATAGCCACGAACCCCTGGGAGGAATATCTGCCGGCTCTATCATCCGAGGAGATCCTGGGTGACGTCAGAAAGATCGAAGAGAGATGTCGGGATCTGGGGGTGAGTTTTTTCAATATCGGCTATGCTGGTAACCCGGAGCGGATTCGGCTTTGCTCACAGATCGTCAGGAACACTTCTGTCATCTCCTGCTCGGGTAAGATCGGCGACTTTGAGAGCGGAGTAAACTACGAGAATGCGAAGTGTTCGGCAGAGGTGATCAAACGCATATCCGAAGAGACCGAGAACGGGGAGGGCAACTTCAGGTTCTGTGCCTGGGCCAACTGCAAGCCCGGGATTCCGTTCTTTCCGGCCGCATACCATGAAGGCGAGACCTCTTTCTCTATTGGATTGGAGTGCAGCGATCTGCTGGTCAGGGCGTTTTCGAAGTCCGGGAATCTTTTTGAGGCAGAACAGGAGTTGAAATCTACGGTGGAGCAGGAACTGAAGAAAATTCAGGATGTCGCCCAGCGGGTTTCGATAGAGTTCACAGTGCGCTTCAAAGGGATTGACGCATCGCTGGCTCCCTCACTCCAGAAAGAGGAAAGCATCGCCTTCGCCTACGAGAAGATGCTCCCTGGCAAATTCGGCGATCCGGGCACGCTTGCCATCTCGTCGGTGATCACTGGCGTCCTCAAGAATCTGTCTGTGAAGACCTGCGGCTATTCGGGTCTGATGCTTCCGGTGTGCGAAGATTTCGGGCTGGCCCAGAGGGCAGGTGAACGAACGTTCAATCTAGCCAATCTGCTTTTGTATTCTGCGGTATGCGGTTGCGGGCTGGATGTGGTTCCGCTTCCGGGCGATATAACGGTGGACAAGATCGAAGGGATATTACTCGAAGTGGCGACCTTGGCCATAACGCTCAACAAACCCCTCTCCGCAAGATTGCTTCCTGCTCCCGGCAAGAAAGCCGGAGAGATGACTTCATTCGATTCTCCATACCTGGTTAACTGCAGAGTATTCGACGCGGGTTGAAACCGGTTTGTGGATTGTCCCTGCTTGCCATAACACGAGTCGCTGAATCTGCCGACCTTTTTGTCGTCCTGACGAAACCCTGGCCAGGACGAAGGAGCGCGTTCATCCTGTATCACATTGTCCAGTTAAGCCGTCGCTGGGCATTAATCGGCACAAAAGCATCTTTTCCCCCCGCCTACATATTTGTCGCCACCCGCTGGAACAGGTGCGTCCCACAGTTGCTCAGCAAAGAGGATGAAAAAACACTCGCCTTTCGACCTACACTTCGCTATAATTAGAGAGAAAGCCGGAGGGAAATTCCATGAATGGGGAAAGGAAAAGAATAGACTGGTCGGAGAAGTGCTGGAAGGAGATGCTTATCTACCAGCGCAAATCCATGTGGCTCCAGGACACTTTGGATAAGCTGGCTGCATGGCTGGGCTCATGGCAGGGGATGACGACAGTCGACGTGGGGTGCGGATTGGGTTGCCTGGGTGAAACCTACTGGCCCTATTTCGGCAAAGGCGGACGTTACTTCGGCGTAGATATCTCCCCCGAGCTGGTCAGAGACGCGGAGAAGGGGGCGGAGGAATGGGCAATAGACGGGGAGACGCGCTTTCTCACAGGCAATGCATATAAGCTGCCTTTTCCCGACGATTTCGCCGACTGGGTCATGTGTCAGGTTCTTCTAGTGCACCTGGAAAAACCAGAGCTGGCCCTATCCGAGATGATCCGCGTGACCAAACCGGGGGGATTGATCACCTGCAGCGAGCCCGACAATCTTTCTACCATGCTGGTGAAGTACAACTGGTCGCTGCCGGAACTGGACGTAGAGGAACAGCTTCTATTCGCCAAGGTGGCGTTAGTCTGCAACAAAGGGAGGATCAAGTTGGGCCAGGGAGATGGCAGCCTGGGGGTCAAGGTACCCCACATGATGAAAGAGCTCGGTCTTACCGAAATCGGCATCAGGTGCAACGACAAGGTCCATTACCTGGAGCCGCCGTATGAAGGCCCTCTCCAGCAGTATGCCCTGGAACACGTGAAGAAACAGTGGCTGGACGAAGAGAGGCGCACAGCATGGATAGATCGGGAAAAGACGGAGTTTCTGGCAGGAGGCGGAGGCGCCGAAGAGTACCGGCGCTATCGGGAGTTAGCTGACAGGAATCTGCGCGTCTTCCGAGAGCAGATCGACGCGGGCGAGTATTTCGCCTGCGGTGCTGGTCACGCTTACGTGATCAAGGGACGAAAACCTTCACGCGCGTGAAGAATCGGCTGTTGATTGAGGCCGTGCATCTTTGGATCGTCGAAGCGACAAGGGTGAACCAAATACTTATAAGCTGAAACACAAGCAATAAACAGAGGAGGGTACGCGATGTCCGACAGACATATGTTGAGAAGGGATTTCATCAGATCCCTGCTGGCAGGCGCCGGCATGCTGGCGCTTGATTGGAGCCTTTTTCCCACCGGGGCCGGTGCAGAGTTAGGAGAAAATGAATATGACGCGGTGATCATCGGCTCAGGTCTGGGTGGGTTGAGCTGTGCCGCGGCTTTTGCCCGTCAGGGATTCAAACCGCTGGTCTTGGAAAAACATGATCGGCCAGGAGGGTACGCCACGACATTCGAGCGGCCTGGCGGTTTCGTCTTTGATGTTTCCCTGCACTCCACAGCGGTCGGGGAAAGGGAGGGAGTACACAATCTGATACCGGGTTTCCCTGAAATCGAAGAGGTGGAGTTTGTTCCCCATAAGAACCTGTACCGGGCTATCTTCCCCGAACACGACCTTCGCGTGCCGCAGCGAGACCTGCCAGGATACGTTAGCATGCTGGTGGGATACTTCCCTGATGAGAAGGAGGGGATAGAGAAACTGATCGAGGACATGACGGGAGTGGCCACCGACATTCAGAAACTGTCCGCTGCCAGAGGCCAGGTGGATATGAGCAAGTTTCCGGTCGAGTTCCCGCACCTGTTCAATTCCTACACCAAGACCTGGGGGCAGATGATGGACGTCCGCATCAAGAATCCGAAGCTGAAAGCCATCGTCTCATCCCTTTGGGGATATTTCGGCCTGCCTCCGTCCAAGCTTGCCAGCTACTACTATGCCATGCCGGTGATAGGCTATCTCTACCAGGGAGGCTACTATCCGGTGGGCAAGTCGCAGAAGATGAGCGACGCCTTTGTGAAGTTCATCCAGGACCGGGGCGGCAAGGTGATGCTCAATTCCCGGGTAGAGGAAATCGTGGTGAAAGATCACACCGCCTGTTGTGTTAGGGCTGCTGACGGCAAAGAGTACAAAGGCAAGGTGATAGTGTCAAACGCCGATGCCCACGATACCTTCCACAAGATGATCAAGGGCCAGGAGGAACATCTGAAAGAATACCTGGCCAGGATGGACCAGTTCAGCGTCAGCCTATCCAGCTTCCAGGTGTTCTTGGGCTTGAAGAAGGACTTAGTCGGCGAAATCGGAATCGAAGACACCGAGATCTTTTGCACCAGCGGATACGATCCCGAGGAAGAGTATCGGGCTGCGCTTGAAGCAGACGTGCACGGCGGCTTCGGCTTGACGCTGTACGACAACCTTTACCAGGGCTATTCTCCGGAGGGGAAGAACACCGTCAACATCATCGCTTTGCAGGGGTATGATCACTGGAAGAAGTTCGAGGCTGACTACTTCAAAGGTAAGAAGGAGGCCTATCGGAAGGAAAAGGAGCGGATGGCGGATATCCTGATCGATCAGGTCGAGGATATGCTGCTGCCGGGACTCAGGGATGCCATAGAGATCAAGGAGATCGGCACGCCACTGACCAACCTGCGCTACACCGGCAACACCCGCGGTGCCACATACGGTTGGGATCAGACCCTGGACAACTNNCTGGCACATTCCACCCCCATTGAGAATCTTTACCTTTCGGGAGCCTGGACGCAGCCAGGTCACGGCTACGGCGGGGTTCTCTACAGCGGCCTGGAGTGCTTTGGCGAGATCATGCAGAAATGGTAAACTCCGTTGGCGGAAAACCGCGCGGAAAGTGTGAACCGGTGAAACAAATCCTGGCTTGGCTCGTCTGATAGGGTGATAGATCACAGACGGTCTTACCGTTTTTTCACGCCATTTTGGGAGGTCCCGTGTCAAATGCTAGAGTCTCGGAGCATTGCTCGATCGCCAAGATTCTGATTCTCGTTGTCGTTGCAGTTCTCCTGTTTGCCTTTTTTGCGGACGCTCAGGCTGCCAAGCTGGAGAAGCAACTGGACGACTACCTGACGGCTGCGCACAATGTCTGGAAATACCACGGCGCGGCTCTGGTGGCCAAAGATGGGAAGGTTCTTTTTGCCAAGGGCTACGGCATGGCCAACATCGAGCTGGGCGTGCCCAACACGCCGGAGATGATATTCCAAATCGGCTCAATCACCAAGCAGTTTACTGCCGTGGCGGTTCTTCAGCTTGAAGAAAAAGGGCTGCTCAGCGTGGATGATCCCATAACCAAACATCTACCCGAATATCCGAAGGAAACCGGAGACAGAGTCACCATCCACCATCTGCTTTCCCACACATCGGGAATCCCCAGCTACACCAGCATGCCTGGCGTCATGGAGAACACGGCGCAGGCAACCTCGGTCGAAGATCTGATGGGGATATTCAAAGATGAGCCGCTCGATTTTGAGCCGGGGGAGAAGTATGTCTACAGCAACTCCAATTATGTGGTGCTGGGTGCCATAATCGAGAAAGTCTCCGGCAAGAGCTATGAAGATTACCTGCAGGAGAACATCTTTGGGCCGCTGGGCATGAGGAACTCGGGCTACGACCATCGAGACGTTATAATGAAAAACCGCGCTGCAGGATACAGCCAGGATCAAGAGGGCGAGCTGGTCAATGCCCAGTTCGTGCACATGTCCACGCCGTATGCGGCAGGTGCGCTCTACTCCACGGTAGGAGACATGCTCATCTGGGATCAGGCGCTTTACACGGACAAACTCCTAAGCACCAGCTCCCGGGAGAAGATGTTCACGCCTGTCAAGGGAAACTATGGTTACGGCTGGGTGATAGACGAGGTCTACGGTCATAAGCATATCTGGCACAACGGCGGCATCTTCGGCTTCTACACCTCTTTCAATCGCTATGTGGACGATAAGGTGTGCATCGCGGTGTTCAGCAACAACGATTCGGCCCCGGTGGATAACATGGCCGCCGGGCTGGCCGCTATAGTCTTCGGCGAACCTTACGACCTGCCGGTCATCAAGACTCCGATCGAGGTCGACCCTGCCATCTTTGCCGATTACGAGGGGGTCTATCAGATCGAAGAAGGCACCTACCGTTTCATCACTCCGGAGGACAGCATATTGTACTCGCAGCACAGCGCCGGTCCACGTTTTCAAATATTCCCCGAAGCAGAGGACAAGTTCTACTTCGAACATGATCATATGACCACGCTTACGTTTGTGCGGGATGAGAGCGGAAAGGTGATCAGGCACGTCATTCACAAGCCGGGCAAGGATACTCCTGCCGAAAGGCTGCCACCAGAGGAAGCGCAAAAAGTTCTGGCGGAGAGGGAGGAAAAATGNNGGTTCTGGCGGAGAGAGAGGCCGAGTGGGAAATCGCCGATGTCGATCCGGCGATCTATGAGAAATACGTGGGCGAGTACAAGCTTCCCATCGGGCTGAATCTCACAGTGAGAACCCGAGAGGGAAAGATATTCACCCAGGGGACCGGCCAACCCGAGGCAGAGCTATTTCCCAAGTCGGAAACCGAGTTCTTCCTCAAGGTGGTGGATGCACAGATCACCTTCGTGCTGGATGACAACGGAACCGTCACCGGACTGGTTTTGCACCAGGCCGGACAGGATTTCCCGGGGGAGAAGATCAAGTAGCCAGGAGAATACACCAGGCAGTGGAGATAATCGATGAGACGCGTAGCATACGTTCTGGTCGTCGACGGCTTCGCTGATTGGGAGCCAGCGCTAGCTCTATGTGCGATTAACGGGCATGACGAATTAAAGGTTGTCAGCGTCGGGTTCTCCAAGAAGCCGGTCATGTCCATGGGCGGTTTGAAGGTTGTTCCGGATATCTCCTTGCCGGAGGTGCGAACGGATAACGCCTGCATCTTCATTCTTCCCGGCGGCGAAATTTGGGAGCGAGAAGAGTACCCCGAAGCTCTGAATGAACTGGTGAAGAAGCTCAATGGGCATCGGGTTCCTATCGCCGCCATTTGTGCGGCAACCCTGGTTCCGGGCAGGCTTGGGATGTTCAAGGGAACGCGGCACACCAGCAACTCAAGAGAGTACCTCGAAAAGGCATTGCCGGACTACAAGGACGGGGATTTCTATGTCGACGAGATGGCGGCCAGCGACAGGGGCATAATAACGGCAGGCGGAGCCGGAAGCATCGAGTTCTCTATGAAGATCGCTGAGGCGCTTGGCATTTACAGCGACGCTGAGCTCAAGGCATGGTATGATCTTTTCAAACGCGGAATCCTACCACCGGAGGACATGATGTAGTGGCGTTTCTTCAGCCCGGGGGATTGGAAAGATCAGCTGATACGCGGCGAGGATGTTTTTATTCTCGCCGTTTTTTCGTGGATAATAGCGTCCACCAGAAGCTTAGAGACTTGACCGCCAGCGGATATGTGCTATATTAGATCTAGGAGACATCCGAGAACAAGATTTCTGACTGGGTCCTAAAATCGTTAAACAGGGGATCGATCTTGATTAGAATCCGACCCCGTGCAGGGGGGTTGCTTGTTGCTGCCGTTCTCGGCTTGGCGTGGGCCGACCCGATCCACGCGCAGTCGATAGTATTAAGCGGCGGGATTTACGACTGCATCGATCCGCCAAAGCCCACCTGCCTGGCGGACCGGACGGTTGATTATAGGTACTCACTCGGAGCGGAGATATATTTCGACCATATCTTAGGTGCCAACAGAAGTACTCGACTCGGATTGCAGGCTTTCTCCCTCTGGGCCACAAGCAAACCGGTGAGTTCGAACGACAGCACCTGCGACTACCGGTTGATTTCCTATCTGTTCAGCTTGCAGAGAAGGGTCTACCGGAAGGACTTCTTCCACCTGTTGCTCGGCCTGTCCGCCGGCCCTTGCTGGAGGAACTGGTCCGGGCCGAATGAGCGCTATAATCCCTTCCGTAATCTGAGCCTTGGGTTCAGCGTTCAACCGGGCGTCTATTGCATTTTCAAACTCTACAAAACAGTAGGAATCCAGATAAACGGGCGGTTCAACCACATCCTGACCGGGAAGGATTTTCATCCGTTCTCGTCGGGATTCGATCTTCAGGCAGGTTTGCTATTGGTTATCGCGCCCAGAAAGTGAGCGAGCCATGTTTCTTTTGCGAAGGCGAAAGCTTCCGGATGGAGTTCGTCTGGTGGGATGGTCATTGCTGGCTGCCACAGTTCTCGCACTTGTGACAGCCACTCCCGCGTCTGCCCAGTCCCTGGTGCTGCGCATCGCGGAGCACCAGAAGGTAAGAGAGGATAGGAATTACATTCCCGATTTTGTGGCCCTGAACCAGAAACCATCTTATGGTTTCGAGTTTTACCTTCACAGCATCCTCAAGACCAAGAGGGCTTATCGTTTCGGCATTGGCCTGTCGTCCTTTTCCGTGAAGAGCAAGCTAAAAGAGCCGTACTCCGAGATTCCCGTATCCGGTCGATTGCTCGACTTTCGGCTGACCACCCTTTCGGTCCGCTTTCAGAGGAAGATTTTCGGTGAAGAGTCCGTCTACTTCCTGGGAGGTCTGTCTGCCGGCGTTTGCTTCAAGAAGGCTGAGTTTGAGGTCTCGACATACTACTTTCGCGACGATTATGTCTGTTTCAGTTTCCAGCCAGGCTTCTGCTATGTACTACGGATTTACCGGAACATAGGCGTCCAGCTCTCCGGCCGCTACAACTTTCTGACCGGCAGAAAGCAAGACCTTTACCCGTTTTCACCCGGTTTCCTGGCGGAGGGCGGCTTGCTGTTTGAGCTGCCGATCGGCGAGCTATAGGCGGGGGGCAATCTAGCCCGGTCTGTCCTCCTTTGCGAGAGAACTTGCCAAACCTGGTATATCTTGAATAAACCACCGACGATTCTGAGTATATCGAGAAAAGCGTGAAAACCAAACCCCACACGGCAGATCGCCGCGGGCATTACTTCGCTTGGATTGCAGGTGGTCGAGTGCGATGATAGGCCCGGCCCCGCCGACGCCCAGATCACCCGCCCTTTGGAGGTATTCGATATGAGACACGTGTTCAAAAATGCGCTGCTAATTGTCTTTGTTCTTGCTAGCTTCAGGTTGGTGCATGCAAAGATGTGTTTCAGGGGAAGTCCGGCGCCGAAGTGCAAATCATTCTTCATAACGGAGGTTGGAATAGGGCATAAGATTGGCAAACTGAGCTTTCCTAACGGGGGCCATTTCACCTTTGAGCAGGGCATCATGTTCAATCTCAATGAGCAGTATGCTCTTAGGGCTGCCAATTATGTTGTCTTCGACGAAAGGTATTCCGACTTCCGCGGTGGGTTGAAGGTGAGACTGCGGCGGTGGTTAGATCACGGACTCAGCGCCAATGTCTCGACCGGCCTGATAATATGGGGCGATTCATACGGAGAGAGGCTTCCGGAATTCGCCGGGGATGTGGGACTGAGCTATAAGGACTGGATTGCCTTCTACGTTGGGCTCGATTACTTACGCTTGATGGAGACTGACCGCCTGAACGGGGCAAACTGGCACATGGGATTGAGGTTTGGATCGTATCCCGGCGGCGTTCTGACTGGCGCGGCAGTGGTACTTGGAGTAGCTGCTGGCATAGCCAATGCAGTCGCTGGATGAAGGGTTGGGTTGCATACAACGTCAAGTGGCGTGTAGTAAATTGCGAGGTGCGTGAGTGTGGAAAAGGAGAGTCACAGATGAACAGAGGTCTGTATCTGATTTTGGCGTTTTTGCTCGCTATCTCTGGATTCCTTCTGGCTTGTGCCAGTGTAGACTCCGAAGACGAGATAGAACTCTGGCCGGAGATCGAGCCGTTCGAAACCGGTTTTCTCCAGGTTTCCGACATACACCAGATCTATTATGAGCTTTCTGGAAATCCGGAAGGCAAACCGGTTTTTGTGCTCCACGGCGGGCCGGGAAGCGAGTCGTCGCCTTTCATGCGTCGATTCTGCAATCCAGACAAGTTTCTCATCGTGCTGCACGATCAGCGCGGGTGCGGCAAGTCCACTCCCTATGCAGAGCTTGAAGAAAACACCACTCAGAACTTAGTCGAGGACATCGAGCGGCTGCGAGAGCACCTAAAAGTGGGGCAGATCATCATCCTGGGGGGCTCGTGGGGCGCAACGCTGGCTTTAGCTTACTCTGAAACTTATCCGGAGAACGTTGCCGGGATGTTGCTGCGCGGCGTGTTCTGCTGCACCCAGGAAGAGCTGGATCACTACTATCACGGTGGAACCCGCAAGTTCTTCCCCGATGCATACGACAAACTGCTTGGAATGCTGCCCGACCCAAAGAGGCGCCCTTTAGCGGACTATTTCGTGGAGCTGCTCCAAAGTGCCGACTCGGCGGAGCGGATGAGAATCAGCAATGCCTGGGTCAAGTACGAGGTGAAGATCGCATCGCTCGAGGTGTCTGACGCGTGGCTGGACAGCGTGTTTGGAACCGAGGGCTCGGAAGAGGGTTTTTCCATGTCGCTTCTGGAGAACTACTATCTTGCCAATGGCTGCTTTATGGAAGAGGGGCAGCTGCTGCGGGATACAGACAAGATCGCCCATATTCCCATCACTCTGGTGAATGGGCGCTACGACATGATCTGCCCGCCCATTACCGCTTACCGCCTGCACCAGAGATTGCCGAAATCCAAACTTGTCATAGCCGAGGGCGCTGGGCACTGGATGGGCGAGGATGCTGTGCAGGAAGCTCTGCTCAAGGCGATGCGGGAGCTTGAACAGGACTGACCAGGATGACCTCTCCCCCTGGGGTCCCCCTCTCCATTCTATGGAGAGGGGGACAGATAGGGGGTGAGGTAAGGCGGCCATTGGATGGGAGACGAAGGTGTGAGGGATGCGCTGCTTGCGGCGATGCGGGAGTTTGAACAGGACTGACCAGGATGACCTCTCCCCCTGGGGTCCCCCTCTCCATTCTACGGAGAGGGGGACAGATAGGGGGTGAGGTAA
>JABAOC010025503.1_pt1 | contig 10611 bp, 10 predicted proteins | sample 7062161 | NCBI WGS metagenome assembly JABAOC01 (sample SAMN14538625, study PRJNA623070) | marine sediment metagenome | biome: marine biome [ENVO:00000428]; feature: marine pelagic biome [ENVO:01000023]; material: deep marine sediment [ENVO:00002113] | place: India: Gulf of Khambhat ...
TGATGCGGCAGGAGTTACATGGCTCCGGAGTTCATGTCACAACCATTTTTCTAGGGCAGAATCGACACTCCGATGATTGAGAATCTCCAAGTGCCTTGGATTTCACGTAAAATTCCACCCGAGAAGGTAGCCCATGCGATTATTCGAGGCATTAAACGTCATAGAGTTGAAGTGATTGTGCCAGGCATCCTCGCTCCTTATGTGCTTCTAAATACGCTTTTTCCACGCTTTATGGATTGGATTGTTCGGGTGTTCCATCTTGAGGGATGGGAGGTTAATAAAGGCTAAACAAAAATCTTTTTTTGTTGCTTTTTTGAAATTAACGTGTTATAATTAGTATCCAGCAAAAAATACGAGAAATCCGTAACGCAAGTCATCCTTTGGATGATCAATTAATGATAAGATTTACCAAAGGGATACTTCTTGCTTACAATTTGAATATTAAAGTCAGCCAAAATTTCTATAACAAGCTGGAAGCTTGTGTTACGTTTTCCGACGGACGCCTATTATAAAAAATTCAGCTATTATATAAGAATACGACTGATTATGCTCGGTGCAATTGCAGGCGATATTATCGGCTCGGTTTACGAACACGATCCGATTAAAACAACAGACTTTCCGTTATTTGATCATTACTCAAGGTTCACCGACGATACGGTTTTAACTATAGCAGTAGCCTACGCCATCTTAGAAAAAACAGACTATGCCACCTCGCTTAAATATTTTGGCAGAAAATACCCTGATGCAGGATATGGAATGTTTTTCTACAGATGGATGTTTGCGTCTCATTGCGAACCATACAATAGCTGGGGAAATGGGTCTGCTATGCGAGTCAGCCCAGTGGGATTTGCTTTTAATTCAATTGAAGAAGTCCTGGATGAAGCAGAAAAGAGCGCCGCAGTGACTCACAATCATCCTGAAGGGATCATCGGAGCCCAGGCGACTGCCTTAGCCATCTTTTTAGCCCGCACAGGTAGCAGCAAAACAGAAATCAAGCAGGAAATTAGCACACGCTTCTTCTATGATCTCGATCGAACGCTAGATGAAATTAGACCTTACTATTCATTTGATGTGTCCTGCCAGGGCACGGTGCCTGAAGCCATTATTGCTTTTTTAGAATCGACGGATTTTGAAGATGCAATTCGAAAAGCGATTTCGCTTGGCGGCGATAGCGATACTTTAGCCTGCATCACCGGTGGTATTGCCCAGGCGTTTTATAATTCAATTCCACAAATGATTATCAAAGAAGTTTATGAGAGATTGCCCATAGAGTTTCAGTCGATTCTCGATGAATTCAACTCCCGATACGACTGTGAAAGTTATTTACTGAAATAAAACTTTGTGGTTAAAAATTGTTTCAGTAAGAATAACATGAAAAAGGAGAGAACCATGAACCAGACAAGACTCCTAGGAATCATGGCTTTAGCATCGCATGTGGAATTGATGACACTTATGTCTCAAACCACGGGAGAGTTGATGGCACATATTTCTCAGATAAGGGAAGATTTTTATAAAACAAGAACCGATTTAATAAAATGGATGTTTATTTTCCGGGTTGGATAGGTAGGTGTAATACTGGGAATTTTGTTTGCCTTTTTTAGGTAAATGCATCCTTTTCAAATTAGAAAATTATTATTTGGATAAATAGCCGATATATTGGAAATATTGGAATTGAAAAAAAGGTGAAAGTACTGATTACTTTCGCCTTTTTATTTTTAGCTTGACTTTTAGCAATATTTTATTAATTTTATATGTACGATTTCTCTACACATGTATGGAAATGTTCTACATGTATAATAATTATTTGATGAAAAAGATCCCTTATTTCTGATTTTCAAACCGTGGATTCTCCTTATTTGCACATCCAATTCATAACTGCCACCCTTTAAATGGAGGTAAAAAGATGATTGGCACCAGATTATTCACTATCTCGTACAAAAAAACTCGGCGAAGGCGGTATGGGCGTCGTCTTCACCCCGTGAGATAAAACATGGAAAAGTTTCGCTTTTAACAATGAAATCAAACAAGGTTACATTATTGAATTAAAGGCTAAAAATGTTTATCATAAAAATGAGGACAAAATGAAAAAATCATTTACATTAGCATTGTTATTTCTAATCTTCGATACTTTATTTACTTATGCACAATATCCTAATGATTTTACATTTATAAAAGTTCCAGATCCATTGTCAGGTACTAATCCACCTTATTCGTTGGTTAACAAAGCATTACCTAATTTAGGCGAAACATTTTTTGATCTTAGTTTTGGGACAATGATTACCCGTACTACGGAGGCTAATTATATTCATGGACGTCATGAATATTCTCGTTTTGATCCTTTTAATAAAGATAAATCTATGATCATTCTAGATCCTGATGCCCTCTGGAATATTTATAGCACAAACTCATTTCCATATAACCACCCGAGTAATTTAATAAGGACCATTAATTTAGAAGAACCAAGATGGGATCCCAATGATAAGAATTTGCTTTGGGGAACCGAGGAATTTTCCATAAAACTGGTCAATGTCGCAACGGGACAAACAACTTTAGTAAAGGATTTTTCTCAGGATCCTATTGTCAGCCCGATTATTAACCAGGGAAATGTTTATCGGATCACCATGATGGACGAAGGTGAATCTTCAATAGATAAACGATACTGGGTATTCTATCTCCAGGGAAATGAACAGGTAGATTATAATCAACTCTATATTTTTACCTGGGATAAGGAGACGGATTCAGTATTAGGATTATATAAAATACCTGCGAATGAAACAAAACTCGATTGGATTGGCATGTCTCCACTGGGGAATTGGGTTTTAATTGGAGGTGATTATGATAATGAGGGCAATCTTGCCGGACTTACCATGGCGAACAAAGAGCTTACGCAGTTTCATAGATTGGATTATACTACTGCTCATTCAGATGTTGGTTTAGATATAGCTGGAAATGAAGTTATAATCATGCAAAATACGATGACAGATTATATCGATTTGATTCCGATTGACCTGAAAACTCGACCAATTTTAGAAGCTGGAGGCAGTTATGATAATACAAATCGTACACCTTTAATTCGACTTTTTTACTCAAATGAATCACCTTATGGAATGCGATCAGGTATCCATATCTCATGCAATGTCCCTGGATATTGTGTGGTATCTACATTTATAGAACCGGATCTACAGGAACAAAATTGGTTAGATCGAACAATTATTTTAATCAAATTGGATATACAGAATCCGGAAGCTTATTATTTAGCGAAGCTATACACCACTGCCGGCAGTTATTGGGAAGAGACACAGGCTACAATTTCAAATGATGGTTCAAAAGTCGTTTGGGCTTCAAATTGGGGACAAGACGTTGGTAATGAACAAGTTTTCTTAATGCAGTTAGACATGCCATCTAATTGGAAGGAGTTAATTACATCGATTAATGATAAACAGGAAAAAACATTTGACAGATATAGACTTAATAAGAATTACCCCAACCCGTTCAATTCATTTACAACGATTCAATACCAACTATCGAAATCATCCCAGGTTTGGTTAAAGATTTTTGATGTACTCGGTCGTCATGTAAAAACGTTGGTGGATAAAAATCAGACTGTGGGCAGCTATTCGTTTAACTGGGATGCCAAAGATGAACTCGGAAAAGATGTAGCCAGTGGTGTATATTTTTATCAATTGCATGCTGAGAATTTTGGTAAATCACGTAAAATGTTATTATTGAGATAGTATCAAATGATCCAATATCGAGCTATCGGTTTAAGAAATTGTTAATATTACGATTAATTTGATAGCCTGATTTTTACTCCCAACTCTAACAAATATCATAGAATCCTGCAAAATGGAGAAATCTGTCATTCCGAGTGAAGCGAAGGAATCTCATTATTCTATAAATACCAAAGGATTGCTTCGTCGTAAACTCCTCGCAATGACTCGCTAATTTGATATTTTACAGAAGCCTATAACAAATATGACGGATTGGATGTTTGGGCTTAACTGAGGATAAACTTATTAATGATATCTATTACCATACAAGGCAGTGTTTCAACCAGATCGGTTAAGTAACGAAGCAATACGTGAATACCTGAGACCAGGACGAAGTAGCTGGAAAAATTTCAAACGATTTGAAAAATTCCTGTTAGATGGAGATTTAAAATCACCATTGTAGTTAATTAACATCGCTATTTCACTCCGTTAGGAGTGTGATGTTTATAGCATAAGCATCGCAAAACCAAAAAAACTCCATAGGAGTGACATGTATGTTATTGCAAGGAGATGAACATGGCAAACACATATACCCAGATTTATATTCATAAAAAGAAAAAAACATTCACAGAGGAATATTTAGAGATACTTAGGAAATCTAATGTGGAATATGACGAGAAATATCTTTTTAAATGGATTGATGATGAATGAGATAGAAGATCATAAGCATGTCACTCCTACGGAGTTCAAATCGTTTGGGCATTATTTTGCTATAAACATTTCATCCCTACGGGATTATTGGAATTTTTAGCAAGTCGATCCATTGAAAGAAAACCGAAAGGCGTATAAAATGGTTGGCAAAAACATCTATCATTTACCCAGTGCGATAAAGAAATCAGAATTTTAATTGATAATTAAATGGGAAGAAATAATAATGATCATTAACCTGAATAATAAATTAGTCCTATCTCGCGGGGCGAACAAAATTAAAAATAAAAATTTGAGATGACAATGATAAGAACGAAGATTTCTCATTATAAAATCCTCGAAAAACTCGGCGAAGGCGGTATGTGGGTCGTCTTCACCCCGTGAAATAAAACATGGAAGAGTTTTGCTTTTAACAATGAAATCAAAGAAGATTAAAGTTATTGGGAGAATTCAAATGTAGCATTATCTCACGGGGTAAAAAGCCGAGGACACCAGACTGGAGCGCACAGTCGCTTTAAAAATATTACGTCCTGAAGTTATGGAGGATCCTGAAGCCAAAACACGCTTCATCCGTGAAGCCAGGGCTACCAGTGCGCTCAGGGGGTGGGATAAAATACGCTGCCCATTTCAAAAGAATAACCAATTGTTTTTCAGCAGCAAATAATTTCCAGATGTCCAGATTAATTTATCCCACCCCCTGAATCATCCCAATATCACCACCATTCACGAAATCGATGAATGGCAGGGCGGGATTTTATCGTGATGGAGTATGTGGAAGGCAAAACGGTGATGGTGATGGATTTTGGCTTAGCCAAGCTCAGAGTGAAAAAGATCATGACCAACGCGTGTACGACGATGAGACCAGTGACTTATGTGTCTCCTTAACAAGCGAAGAGAAAACAAGATCAGAAAGATAGAGAAGGAAGGATTTAAAAAATTTTTTAAAAATTAAATTTAATGAGGAGGTGAGATAAATGGTTAAACTACTTGTATTGATTGAGATTGTTCTGTTGTTGAGCTTTAACTTTTCTTCAGCCGTATGTGATGTCGGATCTAAAGAATCTCAACCGGATTCTTCCCTTCACAAAGAGACAGTATCGAACTATATGGTAATTCGATATGTGATCGGTTCTGGGGGTATCCTCGGTTCGACTAATGCCAGTAACATTCATTCCGCAACAGCAGGTGAAACTTTTGTCGGTTTCATGCAAGGAAACAATAATTTACTATTATCAGGATTCTGGCAACCAGGAATAATTTTTACTGATGTGGATGAGAAAGCAGAGGTTAATCCACCGAAAACATTTGCGCTCCATCAAAATTTTCCCAATCCTTTCAATCCAGGAACCGCAATACCATACGATCTACCTGGTGAGTATCATATTAGCATTGAGATATTCAATGTCGCCGGTCAGAGGGTACGATTATTAATGGATAATAAAATTCAGGGACCAGGAGCGATGGAGACGATTTGGAATGGCTTGGATGATGCTGGTGATATGTTGAGTTCTGGCGTGTATCTATGCCGCATTCATTGTCGATCGACTGAGAGCAATAAAAACAACAGCATAAAAGAATTTCATGATACGATAAAAATGCTTTTAGTTCAGTGATGAACTTTATTATTTATCTGTATCGGAATTTCAAAGTTTATGTAAAAAATACTTGAAAAAAACCTTACAAGGAGCAACTACCCTTTGGGCACAGGGGGGTTAAAGGATATTTTTCGAGCACAGGGATTCACGGAGAATTTTTTGGAAGTATTATTTGGCGGTTATAAAACTCCGCTTAAACTCTGTTTCTTCCACTTCTTCTTGTAGAGGAATTATGCCAGGAAGATAATTTATAAAGCAATGAAAAAATAATCTGTGAAATCTGTGCACCTTGTGGATGGTTGCATTTCATTAATTAATTGGCATAGCTATGTTCTTAATCCAAAATGATCTTAAACTGATTCCATCGCTTAGAGCGATGGAATCAGTTTACTTCAGTGTATTTAATAAAATCTCAGGAGGCTGTCATGAAAAATTTATTATTGGCGTTATTCATACTCATACTAATCGTTAGTATTTCACAATCAGAAATACCGAGAGTGATTAATTACCAGGGAATGCTTTTAGGTTCTGATGAACAGCCCGTTCCAGAGGGACACTATAGAATTACATTTAGTCTCTATGACGAACCTGGTAATTTGCTATGGTCAGAGACTCACAACAACGTGTTTATTGCTGGCGGAATGTTTCAGGTCCTGCTGGGAACGGTAAATCCTTTAGGCATCCCATTTGACCAGCAATATTTTTTAGGGATCCAGGTCGGGAACGAACCGGAACTTCATCCACGCATGTTGCTGACCAGCGCTGCCTACGCCATTAGAGCTGAAGATGCCGATAAACTTTCAGGTTTCAGGGTAAGTCCAATTCCCCAGCCCGAGACAATATTACCTCTAGATCCTAATGGCAAATTTCCTGCCAGCGCCCTACCCGCTGCGGCTGGGGGAAATTATCTTAAAAAACATGAATCAGATACTTCGAGAGCGGCAAGTGCAGACCCATTGTTATTAATATCAAATACGGGAACCGGTAATGGTATAGATGGTCGAAGCAACCAGGGAATTGGTGTTTCGGCTCGTAGTGAGAATAATGACGCAGTTGTGGGCTGGACTGGATCGGGTAATCGTAGTGGCGTATTTGGCCATTCGACCGCTGGTAAAGGTGTTACGGGACGAAGCGACCAGAATGATGGCGTTGTTGGATGGACAGGTGCGTCAGATAAAAGCGGTGTTTTCGGGCATAGCACCAATAGCGCTGGCGTTACCGGAAGCAGTGTAAATAATTCTGGTGTTGTGGCAAGAAGTGATAACAGTCATGGACTTTCAATCCCTTATGCACGAGTAAATGGGATTGATGTTGTGAAAGCCGATAAAAATGGAGTGAAAGTGTACGAATCGAAAGAGTCGGCAATCTATGTTCAAACGGCAGGACATGACGGCGTACGGGTGACCCAGGCGAATTGGAGTGGCGTTTATGTGGAGAATGCTGGATATGATGCGATACGGGTTCAAAACGCTGGCAGGGATGGTTTGCGGATATTTGATGGGGTTGGCAGAGACTATTTTCGCGCTGGCAGCGATGCAAATCCTGAGTTCAGGTTTAATACCGGGGGCGATGCCTATGCCGATAGTGGCTGGTTTTCCAATGCCGATTTCGCTGAATTAATTGAAGTTGAAAATAATGTTTCTAATTATGAACCAGGCGATGTTCTGGTTATTAGCAGTGATAAAAATAGGGCTGTAACACTATCCTCAAAACCTTACTCAACAGCTATTATTGGTGTCTATTCCACCAAACCAGGATTTGTTGGCACAATACATCCAATGAAAGGGAAATCTGAAAATGAAATCCCGGTTGCGATAACAGGAATTGTACCGTGCAAAGTATCCACGGAAAATGGGCAAATCAAAAGAGGAGATTTGCTGACAACATCGAGCACTCCTGGATATGCAATGAAAGCAACTGATCCCCAGGTTGGCACCATTCTGGGTAAAGCCCTTGAATCTTTGGAAACTGGAAGGGGTAAGATAGAAGCGCTGATTATTTTGCAATAGAAATTACCTTCCAGGTAAGAAATATTGAATTGTATCGGAATTTCAAAGTTTTGGCAAGAAAAGTAAAACCACAGATTTCGCAGATGACGCAGATTTTTACACTCTGTGCGTCCATTGGTCATCTGCGAAATCTGAAATTTTTAATTTAAAAGTTATTCAGTCAGTAGATAAAACGATATTTTTACCTGAAAGGACATATTACGACATCTACGATTGCTTTTTATTAATTAATCCACAAAGCAATGTTCTAAAAAGAGAGGGAATCATGAAATATTACTATTTTATCTGGAAAGTTTTTATATTTCTATGTTTACTTAGTATGTTAATTAACACACCTCAGATTTCTGCACAATATAATAGTGAGAACTGCGCACTCATCGGTCGTTGGGCAAATGGTCGCTGTTATGGGATCGCTGTAGAAGGAGATACGGCATATTTTGGCAATGGTGCCTATTTAGAAATTGTAGATTTTACCGAACCATCAAACCCTGTGGAGTTAGGTAAGGTATTGCTGCCAACAGTTGTATCAGGAGTCACTATTTCCGATGGCTATGCTTATGTGGGTGACGGTAGAGATGGTCTGCGAATAATTGATATCTCTGATCCTGCTTCACCCTCTGAAATTGGTTCTTTCGATACGAGAGGGCATGCAGGACGTAGCGCTATCTATGGTAATTATGCTTATGTTGCTGATAGCTGGTACGGTCTTCGCATTTTTGATATATCCGAATCTGATTCTCTTTTTGAGGTTGGCTTTTTTGATGAGATGCGATATGCACTTGATGTTGTTGTGGTTGACAATTATGCTTACGTCGCAGCAGGGGATTCTGGTTTTAGAATTATTGAAATATCCGATCCTAAATCACCAGCACAGATCGGTTATTTTCAGACTGAAAATAATGTCCAAAGTATAGATGTTTCCGAGACATACGCTTTTTTAGCTAATCACCGAGGCGGATTACGCGTAATTGACATATCTGATCCCACTCTGCCTAATGAGGTTGGATATTTTATGACGCAAAGCAAAGTCCAAGATGTCGCGGTTTCGAATGGCTATGCTTATGTAGTTGATGAAACAGATGGTCTTATATTGATTGATATATCAGATCCTGCCTCACCTTCTGAGATTGGATCTTTCAACACAGGAGCCTGGGCATATCGCGTTTTCATATCAGGAAACAACGCTTATGTATCCGATATTAATGAAGGATTGTGGGTTATCGATGTCACTAATCCTGTTTCTCCTATTAATATCGGTTTTTTTGACACAGGAGATTGGGCTTATGACGTAACCGTGGCTGGGAACTATGCTTATGTTGCTGATAATAACGCCGGTCTTCGAATACTTGATGTATCTGATCCTGAATCGCCTTTTGAAACTGGTTTTTTTGATACAGAAGGTGAAGTTATTAATATTGCAGTTTCTGATAGCTATGCCTATTTGGCAGATAGTCACCGGGGACTTCGAATAGTCGATGTATCTGATCCTGCATCTCCATCTGAAGTTGGTTACTTTGATGAAGGGTCATATGCTACAGGAGTTACTATTTCAGATAGTTATGCGTATTTAGCTTATGGAAGGCTTGGACTTCGAATCATTGATATATCAGTCCCCACTTCACCTTCTGAAATTGGATTTTTCGATACAGAAGGATATACAAATGGTGTCGCTATTTCAGGTAACTATTGTTACGTAGCTGATGGAGACTCGGGACTTCGGGTGATCAATATATCCGATCCTTCAAATCCATTTGAAGTTGGTTTTTCAAAAACAGAGGATAATGCATATAAAGTCACGGTTTCAGATAATTATGCTTACGTTGCTGACTCGTATGGCGGGATTCGAGTGATCGATGTATCAGATCCCACATCGCCTGCAGAAATTGGCTTTTATAGTCCTGGGAGTAGAGCCTACGATGTAGCAGTATCAGGTAACTATGTTTATTTAGCGTATTCCAGGTGGGGGCTTGAAGTTATAAATGTTACCGATCCTGCGTCACCCTATCGTGCTGGATTTTTTGAAACGGGCGGTTATGTTTACGGCGTCGACTTATACGGCGATTATGCTTATGTGGCTAGTGGTGAGGAAGGAATTTATATCATTGAATTTAATGAACAAGGTGTAGGTGTGACTAAGAATGGTCAGGAGATCATTAACAGCTTCGATTTAATCCAGAATTATCCCAATCCATTCAATTCTTTAACTCAAATCAATTATAATCTTCACATATCATCTCATGTAATGTTAAAAATTTATAATGTTCGAGGACAAGAAATAAAAACACTTGTTAATGAATTTCAAATTGCAGGAAGAAAAACAGTTGTGTGGGATGGTTTGAATGAGCTGGGTCAAAAAGTGTCATCTGGAATTTATATTTATCATATTGACATTGGTAATGTCTCAAAATCAAAAAAGATGATTATTATTCAATAAGGATATCAGTATGATTGGCAAAATAATTTCTCATTATAAGATTTTGGAAAAATTAGGTGAAGGTGGAATGGGAGTAGTCTATAAAGGTCATGACACCAGATTTCAGCGCACCGTCGCGATCAAGGTGTTAAAACCCGAAGCCATCGGTGATCCTG
>JABAOC010002846.1_pt2 | contig 10609 bp, 8 predicted proteins | sample 7062161 | NCBI WGS metagenome assembly JABAOC01 (sample SAMN14538625, study PRJNA623070) | marine sediment metagenome | biome: marine biome [ENVO:00000428]; feature: marine pelagic biome [ENVO:01000023]; material: deep marine sediment [ENVO:00002113] | place: India: Gulf of Khambhat ...
GTGCAGGTGAGGGCGGTCGAAGACGCGGCGTTTTTGGGTTACGACGCGGTAGTTTTGGAAGGTGGGCGGGGTCTACCGGTCGCGCCGGGGCAACCGGCGCTGCCCGCGGTCGTGGCGACGGTATCTTTGCCCAAGGGAACGGAGATCGCGTCGGTGGACGTCTCGTACGCCGACCCCGTCGTCTTGCCGGGAACTTACCGCGTGATGCCGATGCAGGAGCCGACGCCGTATAGTTCCGAAAGGGCGCGCGTAACTCCTCCCGACGCGAAGGTCTACTCATCTTCGGAACCCTTCCCCGGGAAGTTGGTTTACGCTTTCGAGAGCGGGAACATGGGCGGATACGGCGTGGGGAGCGTCGTCCTGGCGCCGGTGCAGTACGTTCCCGCGACGGGGAAGTTGATGGTGTACGACGTCATCGATTTCGACCTGAGGCTTAAGCGGTCGGACGGCGACGTCGCCTATCCGAAGGTCCGCCTCGAGTGGGTCGACCGCGACATTCGCCGAAATCTGGCGGCGTCGGTTATCAACCCGTGGGAGATAGTGCCTCCGAGCGGCGTTAAGCTCTTGGGTGGAACCGACGGCCGGTGGGAGGACGTATTTCCCTACCTGATAATAGCCGACACGACGATGGCCGAGAAGGCTGGGAGCTTGGCCGAGTGGAAGACCAAGAAGGGCCTTAAGGCCGCGGTCGTAACCACGGCCGACATCGAGACCGGTTATACGGGCCGCGATTTCGAAGAGAAAGTGAGGACCTGCATCAAAGACTACTACGAGAACAAAGGTACCCAATACGTTTGCCTCGTCGGCACGCACGCCGTCATCCCGGTACGCAAAGTCTACGACCCGCAATACAGCACGCTGGAAGGCGACCACCTCGTCCCGACGGACAACTACTACGGCTGCCTGGACGGCGACTTCAACGCGGACGGCGACGATAACTGGGGCGAGTACCTCGACGACAACGTAGACTGGGTATACGACGTCTACGTAGGCCGGATCCACGTGGCCAGCGTAGAGGCGCTTCAAGAGGTAATCGATAAGACCCTGTGCTACGAGGGCGCGAGCGCGTCGTCCGAGGCCAACCCCTATGACTACCAGAACCTTTGCATCTTGGCAGGCGCTTGGGCCGATGATCAAACCAACCTGAAATTTATGATGGAGTATCTCCGCGATACCTATCTGACCTCTACCCACTGGACCTTTACCGAGCTTTGGGACGAGACCTACCCGGGTGGAACCGGCTTCAACTCGTCCAACTTTATTTCCGCGATGAACAGCGGCCACGGCTTCATCGCCCATATGGCGCACTGCAATACGAAGGTGTTGGGTACGAATTCGGGCGGCGTAACCAACAGCGACCTTTACGCCTTGACTAACCACCCCAAGTTCTCGGCTTTCCTCTACACCGTCGGTTGTTACCCCGCGAACACCGACTACGACGATAATTGCGCGGCCTATTTCGTCGCATCGCCCGAGGGCGGCGGCGTGGGCTTCGCCGGCAACACGCGCTTCGGCTGGTATTCGCGCGGCGACCCCTTGAATCATTATTCCCAGGAATTCATCAAGGAATATTTCAACCAGTTCGCCGCGAACGACGTCTACGTCGCCGGTAAACTCATGGCCTACCACAAACACCCCCTGCAAAGTTACAACAGCCAGGCGATATATCGTTACATATACTTCGAGCTCCTTCATCACGGCGACCCGGACGTCTCGATACCGAACGACGATATAGGTACGCTGAACGTCGTCTACGAGGAGGAGATACAGACCGGGTCGCAAACGTACGAGGTCCACGTGGGCGACGCGCCCGAGGGCGACTTGGAGGGCGCGCTGGTGTGCGTTTGGAAGGGCGACGAGGTATACGCGTCCGGGACGACGGACGCGAACGGCGACGTATCCTTCGACGTCGAGCCGACGACGACGGGGACGATGTATCTGACGGTGTCGGCGCACAACTACAAGACGTTCGAGGCGGACGTTGCGGTGGTGGGCAGCGGCATCGCGTTGACGTCGTTCACGGGTCGGCGGACGGAGGCGGGGATAGCGCTGAGCTGGAAGGTGAGCGGGGCGAAGGACCTGGCTTACTTCAACCTCTATCGTCGCGCGGCGGCGGCGGTGGCTGCGGTAGGGGGTGGAGCCGGCGTGGGCTTATTGCCGGCGGCGTCGGCTGAAGGCAACGTTGCCGCGGCCTACGGGGGCGGCGACGGCTGGGCGAAGGTGAACGCGGAGCCGATCGTGGGACGTTCGCCGTACCGTTACCTGGACGCGGGGGTGGCGGCGGGCGTCTTCGAGTACAAGTTGGAGGCGGTGCTGAGGAAGGGCCCGGCGGAGCTGGGCACGACGAGGGTAGGGGGGAGCGTGCCGGCGGCGTTCGCGTTCGAGGTAGCGCCCAACCCGGCGAGGAGGACGGCGAGGCTCAGCATCAGCCTTCCCGCGGCGGCGGGGGTGAAGGTGAGCCTGTACGACCTGGCGGGGCGCAAGGTGGCGACGGTGGTGGACCGGGCGCTGAAGGCGGGCGAGAACGCGTGCCTGCTGGACGTGAGCGGGACGGCGGCGGGGGTATACATCCTCCGCCTCGAGGCCGGCGACCGGGTGGTCGCGAAGCGCGTCGCGGTGGTGCACTGAGGCGTCGATACGCGGCGTCAGGGCGGGCCTACGCCCGCCCTTTTTTTAGAATTAGGGCGCGAGTTGTACTATTCAACGCGCGGGCCATGTTAACGTGTACGTGCGGGGGCTTTTGCTCGGGCGAAGGCCGGCGTTCGGGCGCGAAGGCCAAAAGTCGAGAGGTTTTTGGTTTTGACACCGGCGTATCGTTGTGTTAGCATTAAGTTTAAGATAAGACATTGGCTAAGCGGAGGATAAGATGTCCGAAAGTGGCGGTGTTTCTAAGAGGAGTGCCACCGCGGTTTTGGTCGCGGGGCTGGTCGGTTTGTGGCCTATTCTATTTATCTCGATAATTTTAGTGCTTATAAACTGGGGCTGGTCCGAGGGCGAGTTTTCGCTCGCGCCGCGCGACGTGACTAGGAACCGCGTTTTGCTGGCGGTGGGAATAACCGCGACCTTGCTCTTGGATATCGGCGCGGTCATTTTCGGGATAAGGAGTTTCGTTCGCCGCGTTGCCGCACGCGGCCGGGCGCTCGCCGGCGTCATCATGGCCTCGGTCAGCGGTTTAACTATCGTATCCGTCTTCGTATTTATAGGAATACTCTTCGGTTTCGGCGCAATGTTCGGCACGCGGGGGCGCGGTAAGCTGACGCTCGAGCAACGCGTCGAGAAGTGTCGTCAAAACCAGGAAGAGATTGCGATTATGTTGGGGCCGGATATGTGGCTCTTCGACCATCCGGAGGCCACGCCCGAAGATTTGAAAGAATTAGATTTGTCGCCGCGGGGAGATTTGATCGAGCCGGAAGACGGGACCGCGTACACGACGGACGCGACCGTTCTCGAATGCCCGGCCGACGACGACCCAGGTAACGTCGATTACGCCGTGGATATAACGCCCCAGGGCGAGGTTAGGATCCGTTGCATCAATCCGGCGGGTATCCGGGAAGGCCACAACCCTTAGCATTTGGCTTTTATGGACGAGGCGAAAAGGGCGGATAGCGAGCTGCGAGCGTTCGATACGGGGGTCGCGCTAGGCGATTACCTCCGCGTCGTAACGCGCCGCAAGTGGGCCGTCGTAATTATATTTTTGACGACCGTGGTCCTGGCGACACTCGTTAGCCTCCGCATGCCCAAAGTTTACCGAACGGCGGTTACGGTGAAAGTGAGCCAACGGTTTACGGGCCAAACCCTCCTGCCGACTTTTTATTACGACCCCTTCTTTTTGGAAACCGAGATCGAAATGATTCGTAGCCGGGCCCTTTTGACCACGGTGGCTAACCGCCGCGGGATGACTTATAAGGTCGCGGCTTCGCCCCCCCGGCTTCGCGACGCTCTGGCCGAGGTCGACTTGTCGGAGGGTACGCCAGTGGGCGAGCTCGTTGTTACGTTCGTCGACCCCTCCTCCTTTAACGTCGTTTTCGAGGGAAAACGTGCGGGCTCGGGCCGGGTGGGGGAGGTCTTTCGAGCCAATTTCGGGGCCCTGCTCGTAAACGCGGAACGCGCGCGGCCCGGCGATAAGATAGTGCTCAAAGTGCAAAAAGTCGACGCCGTCGTCGGCCGCCTAATGGGTTCGATACAGGTGAGGCCGGTTGAGAACGTGAACATGTTGCGCGTCGTCGTGAGGGGGCGCGACCCTCAAGGGGTTGCCGACCTCGCCAACACCGTGGCCGACGTTTACGTCGAGACGAGCTTGGGGGAGAAGAGGCTCCAAGCGACTACCACCCGGATGTTTATTGAGGAACAGATCGAAAGAACGGCGAACAACCTCCGAAAGGCCGAGAAGGAACTCGAGACCTTCAAGCGCGAAACGGGCATTTTGGATATGAGCGCCGAGACCAAGCAATACGTTGCGTTGCTCGGCAATCTCGAGTCGAAACTTCTGGAGGAGAGCCTGGACCGGCAAATCTCGGCGGTGGAATTGGACGTGCTTAAGGGAAGGGGGCAAAAACTCTCGGGCGAGGAGGAGACTTTCCCGGCGGAAGAGGTTCTCGTATCGGGTTTCGCGGCCGGCAGCAAGCTTCAACAGCTCGAGAGCCGCCTTATCGAACTGCGCCGCCGCCGTGGCGAACTCGCTCGAACGATGACGCCGGAACACCCCGCTGTTAAAGCGATAGACGAAGAGATCGCCGCGGCCGGGGATGAACTTCAGCTCGCGCTCTCCAACGCGCTCGATTACGGCGAAACGGCGACGGGCGTAGGATTGGCGGACGAGAAGATGGCGATGCTGCACGAGGCCTTGGGGGACTACCGGGAACGTACGGCTTCGCTGCCGGAAAAGGAAATGGTGCTCAACCGCCTCGTCCGCGCGTACCAGGTCAACGAGCAAGTATATACGATGTTGCTGGAGAAACTCCAGGAGGCCAAAATAAACGAGGCGATGCGGACGGCCGATATCAGGGTGGTCGACTACGCGTTGGTACCCAAGGTTCCCGTCAGCCCGAATTACGGAAAGAATATTTTGGTGGGAATATTGTTGGGGATTTTTTTGGGGGTGGGGGTGGCGTACGTCCTCGAGTTCGCCGACACCTCGCTCAATACCGTGGAAGAGGTAGAGCGGCGATTGGGGAGCCCGGTGATAGGGATAATTCCGCGGTTGGGCGCGGGCGGCGCGGGCCGGCTGGTACGGCGGCCGGATAAATTCGATACGTATTTTATAACCCACACCCACCCCAAGTCGCCCATGGCCGAGGCTTTCCGTACGCTCAGGACCGCCATCCGCGCTTCGGGCGTGGACGTCGACGTCAAAAAGATTTTGACGACCGGTACCGGCTTGGGCGACGGGAAGACGATAACGTCGGTCAATTTGGCTATAATATTCGCCCAGGCGGGGGACGCCGTCGTACTGGTGGACTGTGACCTCCGCCGCGCGACGGTCCACGACGCTTTCGGTCTGGAAAGGGTGCCAGGGTTGGCGGAGGTCATCATGGACCGGGCCGACCTCGGCGAGGCGCTGCGGCCTACCGCCGTGGAGAACTTGGCGGTTTTGCCGAGCGGCGTCGTTCCCCCGAATCCGTCGGAACTTTTAGGTTCTAAAAAGTTCGAAGCGGTGTTGGATGAACTGGGTAACAGGTTCGGCCGCGTCGTTATGGATGCGCCGCCGGTGCTGGCGGTGACGGACGCGCTCGTCCTGGGGAGCTTGGCGGACGGCGTGTGTTTCGTCGTGTGCGCCGGCCGTACGGACCGGAACGCCGCTCGCCGCGCTTTGGAATTGTTGAAGCGCTCGGGGTGTAGAATATTGGGGGTGGTCTTCAACCAGGTGGAGATGTCACGCGTTTTCGGCACGTACGGTTATAAATATTATAGTCAGTACTATAAGAGTTATACGGACGGGGAAGGTGAATCGTGACGGGCTTTTCGGCGCGTCTTCTCGTCGCGCGCGCTTTGCGGGGAGACGTGGTCGACGTAAGCGCGCTGGTTGCGGCCCGGCAAGCGTGCGGCTCGTGGGACGTGCTCGGCCGGCTCTTGAGGGCTGAACGACTCGCGCCGCTTTTAGCTTACCGCCTCGGCGAGCGCGATTTCCCGGCCGACGGGAATTTTAAAGAAGCGCTGAGGTCGGGGGCGCGAGAAGTCCTCGCGGCGAACTTGGTATGGCGGAAGGTGTACGAGGAACTGGGGGATATATTGGGGGCCGCGGGCATCCGTGCACTTCCAATCAAAGGTGTGGATGTAGCATTTACCGTCTATCCGAGTCCCGCCTGCCGGCCTATGGCCGACATAGATATACTCGTTTCGCCCGAGGATTACCGGGGCGCCGAGGAAGTCCTCGAGCGAGAGGGGTTCGTCCCGTTATCCCGAGTGGCGCGTTGGTGGCCAGGAAGAGATTTTACGCGCAAGGGCGCGACGGTGGACTTGCATTGGAGCCCGGCCGCGGGGGTCCCGGCGCGGCGGGCGGTAGCTTCGTGGTACTTCGCCGGTGACGAGAAAACGGTAGGGGATGAATTCCGTTTACTCGTATCGGTGTGCCACCAACAAAATCATTTCTTCTCGCTGACCCTGCTCGATTATTACGAAGCATTGCTTCTAGCGCGTCGCGTCTCGTGGCGACGCTATTGGCCTTTGGCGCGGCGGTGGGGGGCGGCGCGGGCGACGCGGTTCGTGCTCGCCGTAGCGCGGTCTTTTTTCGGCGGTATGTCGGGTGCGGGTAGTTTTAATATATTGAAGACGTTGGCTGGGCCCGGCCTCTCCGGCACGGACCCCGGGCGCGGCGCGCGCGCGGCCGCGGTTTACGCACTATCGTTGGACAATCCCGCGGCGGCTTTCGGCGGGGGCTTGCGTCGGCCTGCCTGGGCAAAGGAGATCTTGACGCGCGGTTTTCGTTTGCGGTCGTCTGAGGATAAGCGTAAGGAGAAAGTTCGTTGAAATTGCGTGAGTTTTTCGACCGCGCGGTTGCTATAGGTCGGGCCAACGACCCGCGAGGCGAAGACGGCCTCTTGGCCTACCTTGCGAAAGAGCGGCGCACCTACGAGGCGTTGGCCGAGGACGCGAAGGACGACTTCGACGTCGAACGGTTGACCAATCCCTATCACGACACCCGCGTGCTCAACGGGCCGGACGACGCCGAGATAAAGGCGGTTATGGTAGGCATAGATTTCGAGGTGGGCGAGTTGGTCTTGGCCGACCGCCTTCGCGAACGTGGCGCGCGCGTCGACTTATGTATAGGCCATCACCCCGAGGGTTACGCTTTGGCCAACCTCTACCGCGTTATGGAGATGCAACCCGACATCCTGGCGAAGTGGGGGGTCCCCATCAACGTCGCCGAGGGCATTCTCGACCCCCGCCTCCACGAAGTCAAGAGGCGCGTGTTGGTTCAGAACCATACGCGCGCGGTGGACGCGGCCAGACTTTTGGGTTTTCCCTTCGTCTGTTTGCACACCGTCGCGGATAATTGCGTTACCAAATACTTGCAGGACCTCTTCGACGCCGAGAGGCCCGAGACGGTGGCGGACGTAACGGCCTTACTTAAGGCGCAGCCGGAGTACGTCGAGGCCAAGCTCCACGATAGCGGCCTCCAAGTCCTCGCGCGTTCGATTGAGTCCGAACACAACGTGGCGCGCATCCGGGCGGGCGAGGTCTTCGTCGATATGACGGGTGGCACCGGCGGCTCCAAGTGGATGTTCGAGAAGTTGGCCACCAACACCAAGGTCGGCACTTTCGTAGGGATGCACATCACGGAAGAGAACCTCGAAATCGCGAAAAACAATCACATTAACGTCGTAATCGCGGGTCACGCCCCCTCCGATTCGTTGGGGCTGAACCTCCTCCTCGACGGCGTTATGGCGGACGAGGAGTTAGAGGTAATCGCCTGTTCCGGTTTCCAACGGGTGAAACGTACGTAAGGCCGCGCGAGCGGCCGAGGGAAAGGTGTGCTATGAAAGACTTAATCGGCGACGTGTTGGACCTGGTCAAGGCGGAAGGGGCTGTTTACGGGGACGTCCGCGTCCTGCGCCGCCGGAGCGAAAATCTGGAGGCGAAGAACGGCAAGCCCGAGAACGTCACGGTTACCGAGACCGAGGGCTTCGGGGTCCGCGTCATCGTGGACGGCTCGTGGGGTTTCGCCGCGTCGTCTCGGCTCGATAAAGGGGAGATGCGGCGGGTGGGTTCACAAGCGGTGGCCATCGCCCGCGCGAGCGCGCGCTTCAAGGCCCACGACGTAACTCTGGCGCCCCAGGAGCCGGTAGCGGACTCTTGGGCTACCGGCGTCGTCGAGGAACCGTTCGCCGTCCCCCTCGAGGAACGGATGGACCTCTTGATCCGCGCGACGGAGGAGATGGGCCGCGGCGACCGGATAAAAGTCGCCGAGGGGTTCCTCCAATTTTGGCGGACGGAAAAAACGTTCGCGTCGACGGAGGGGTCTTACGTCGACCAACGGATAGTCGAGTCGGGGGGCGGCATCGTCGCCACCGCCGTCTCCGAGGAGGACATCCAGACCCGTTCCTATCCCAATTCTTTCCGGGGGAACTTCGCGACCGCGGGCTACGAGTACATCCGTGGCCTGGACCTGCTCGGCCACGCTCCCCGGGTCGCCGACGAGGCGGCGCAACTTTTGACGGCGCAGGTTTGCCCCACCGCGGAGACGACCCTCATCATCGGCAGCGCCCAGCTCGCGCTGCAAGTTCACGAGTCGTGCGGCCACCCCATCGAGCTCGACCGCGTCCTGGGACAAGAGGCCGCGTACGCCGGTACGTCCTTCCTGACGCTCGATAAACGCGGCCATTTTAAATACGGCTCAGCCATCGTAAACATCGTCGCCGACGCGACCGTCCCGGGCGGCCTCGGCTCCTTCGGCTACGACGACGACGGCGTCCCGGCCCAGCGTACGGACATAGTGAAGGAGGGCATCTTCGTCGGCTACCTCACGAACCGCGAGACGGCGCCGGTCCTCGGGCCGGACGCGCGCTCGAGCGGCACGGCCCGCGCGGAGTCGTGGAACAATATCCCCATCATCCGCATGACGAATATAAACCTTCTGCCCGGCGATTCGTCGCTCGAGGAGATGCTCGCCGGCACCGACGACGGCCTCTACGTCAATACCAACCGCTCCTGGTCCATCGACGACAAACGCACCAACTTCCAGTTCACGACGGAGTGGGGCCAACTCGTCAAGGCCGGTAAGCTGGGCGCCGTCGTCAAAAACGCCACGTACACGGGCAAGACGCCCGTCTTCTGGGGAAATTGCGACGCGATAGGTAGCGAAAGCGAGTGGTACATGTGGGGGACGCCGAACTGCGGCAAGGGCCAGCCCGGGCAATCGATGCACGTGGGCCACGGCACCGCGCCCGCCCGCTTTCGCAACGTGAAGATACAGGGCTCGTAGCGCGTTTATATGAAAAACAAAGGGCCGGGTTTCCTCCCGGCCTTTTTTCGTGCGATATTATGGCGCGTATCTACTCGTTATAGAGAGGTATTATGTCCGGTTACGGCAGGCTGCCGAATCGTTATTTTTAACCGGGTTGATGTCGACGCGCAATTGAGCTATTATATAAAAGTCGAAAGGGAGGTTCGCCATGCTTACGAAGAAGGGAGTCTTCATAATTGCGGGGGCCTTTGCGTTCGCGGCTTTGTCTTCCTGGGCCGGACCGGGGTCCGTGATAAGTTCTTTCAAAGTAAAGGAGCCAGGGGGTCCTCCGTTTGGTGCCTACCGCGACGCGGACTACGTTTACGTTATTCACGGAATGGGGTCGCCGGGTCACTTAGCCATGAAATATACGCCGACGGGGAGCTATGTCGGGGCTTCGAATTTCCAGAATTGCCGTTTCGTTCCCGAGGACCCCGACCACAGCTACCTCGGGTCCTCGTACATAACCCTCGCCGCAGAAGCGGGAGTGGTAACTTACCGGAAAGCGGGCGGGTCGCCCGTCCGGTGGGACCACGTCGACCTTAAAGAGACGCTCGGCTACGCCCACCGCCCCGGGAGCCCGTATTACTTCGTCGGCGTCGCGCCCGAGTGGAGCGATTACGATTACGTCGTCTACCGCTTCAGCACCGGCGGTAGTCTGGTTAGCTCCTTCGTTTCGAATTACGGCTCGAAATTGGCCGCCACGGACCGCTTCGCGCGCGTTGCCGGCGAATATTTAATAACCTTTGGGGGGTACGGGACTTGTGGCGTCTACGACCCGGGCGGGTCGTTGGTCGCGACGTTCGACCAAAAGGCCGGGTGGATTTACGGCGGCACGGCGGGGCCAGCGTACCCCGCCTTTTACGGTACGACGCTGTGGGCGCTGGCCATGCAAGGCCACCGCGATAACGTCGTTTATCAAATAGACTTGGGCAACTGGACCGAGGCCGTAGCGCCGGCGTCTCTCGGCAGGGTAAAGGCGTTGTTCCGCTAAAGGACCGTGTACGCAACAAGGCCGGCGTATAGCGCCGGCCTTTTTCGTAGGTCCGTCGATAGTCCCGGGTTAGTGGCCGCTTAGTAGGCGGCCCGGGTCACAAGACGCCCCCCAGCACCTCGCCCGCCTTGCCGCGCCAGCTCTCGTCGGCGAAGGGCGTGAGCGGCGTCTCC
>JABAOC010004791.1_pt1 | contig 10608 bp, 7 predicted proteins | sample 7062161 | NCBI WGS metagenome assembly JABAOC01 (sample SAMN14538625, study PRJNA623070) | marine sediment metagenome | biome: marine biome [ENVO:00000428]; feature: marine pelagic biome [ENVO:01000023]; material: deep marine sediment [ENVO:00002113] | place: India: Gulf of Khambhat ...
TTTCAATTCTTTCTTGACTTCGTCCTCCATCTCCCCAGGGGAAAACTCGAATAACATCCCCGCCTCCTCCGGAAAATCGGAAAAGCGGTCCACGCGCTCTGCGAGCACATCAACCATCTTCTCAAGCCATTCCCATTGAACCTCAGACATTTTTTCAGGGAGGAACCCCGCTTTTCGCAAATGGGGAAAGGCCATCTCGGCTTTCTGACGAGGTGCGAGTTTTTTTATATGTTGACGATTGATCCAGTTAAGCTTGTCATAGTCAAAAATTGCAGAAGACCGGCTGACCTTCTTCAGGTCAAAGAGTTTCACCAGCTCATCTTTGGTCAGCACTTCCTGCCCTTCAGGAGGGGCCCAACCCAGGAGTGACAGGTAGTTGAACAGGGCCAAAGACAAAACACCGTCTTTTTCAAACTGATCAACGGCCGTGGCTCCATGGCGTTTGCTCAACCGTGAGTTGTCTTTGCCCATGACCATAGACAGATGGGCAAACTGAGGAGGGGAAAAAGACAGCGCCTCGTAAACGAGAAGTTGGCGAGGCGTGTTGGAGATGTGGTCCTCTCCTCGTATAACATGAGTGATCTTCATCAGCGAGTCATCCACGGCCACGGCATAATTGTAGGCCGGGAGTCCGTTGGAACGTACGATTACCGGGTCTCCGATCAAACTTAAATCAAAGCGGAGAGGACCTCTGACCAAATCATCGTAGCGGATGTCGCCTTTGCCCGGCGTCCGGAGTCTGACCGCCGCCGGCTCGCCTGAATCGAGTCTTTGCTGGGCTTCCGCCAAAGAAACAGACCGGCATTTACCGCTGTAAACAGGCATTTTCCCAGACGCAATGGCCTTTTCTCTTTCCTTTTCAATCTCCTCAACAGAACAAAAACAGTGATATGCCTTCCCCTCGTTCAGTAATGTCAGGGTATGGCTTGCATAAAGCTCAAGCCTCTGGGACTGCCGGTAGGGGCCAAAGTCTCCCCCCGCATCAGGCCCTTCATCCCAGTCCAGTCCCAGCCAGCGGAGGTCATCTATCAGGCTCTTCTCGTATTCAGCCGCAGACCTCTCTCTATCAGTATCCTCGATCCTGAGCACGAAAACTCCGTCTCTCTTGCGGGCAAAAAGCCAGTTGAACAGAGCGGTCCTCGCGTTTCCCACATGGAGAAATCCAGTGGGGCTGGGAGCAAACCGGACTCTAACTGTCATGGGAACATGCCTCCATTTTCTGTATTATTTTATAATTAATCTCTTATTTAATCCATGACAATTATTTCCTGGAAAGTATCCCTAAATCCGTGATAACAGCATATACTATAGATCAGACTGAGTGCATCGAAAACACGCAGCCTTTGCCCCAGCGAGTCAAAGCCTGCTCGGTTTCAGGCTCCGCTCTCCTCTCCTACGGAGAGGAACCATGCCCGCTCCGCCTTCAAACGGTTTTCTCAACACCCAGCCTGATCTTTCCAAAGACTCCACCCTAGCTTTGTCCGTCACAAAAATAAAGAGGCTTCCTATTTCCTGAGTGTTGAGCTCTCTACGGTAACTATCCTCCCATCTTAAGGCGAATGAATAACGCGTGTGCTGTCGGTGCTTTATGGAGAACAACCCGATTGTTGTTTCTGTTAAAAGTGGAAAACGGAGACCTGTAGGACTTGCTTTTTACTGCGGCAGCATTTTCATCGTGTCATTGCGGGCGGCGCACGGCAATCCCACAAAGTGAAATAATTTCACAAAGGTCTCTGATTTTAGAAAAGGTACCGTCTCAATCGAAAGTCATTACTTTTGCCGGACAAGCACCTGAGCCCAGGCCGCGATGGCTTCTCCCTCGCCTATCGCATCCATTCCCTCATTCGTTTTCGCCTTTATCCCTAAATCGTCCTGTCCCACTCCAAGAATCGGGCCTATTGTCTCCTTCATCTGAGGAATGTACGGAGCGAGCTTTGGCTTCTCCGCAACGACAACCGAATCAACATTCAAGATCTCCGTCTTTCCCTGTCTCATCAAATCCATAACCCTCTTCAGCAATTCAGTGCTCCGCACATCCTTGTACTGGGGATCTGTATCCGGGAAATGCTGACCAATACCCTCTTTTCCTGTGGCGCCCAGGAGCGCATCAATAATGGCGTGAATCAAACAATCTCCGTCAGAATGGCCGCTTAGACCTTTCTCAAAATCAATCTCTACTCCTCCTAAAAAGAGCCTCCGTCCTCCCTCCAGCCGGTGAATATCATAGCCAAGCCCCACTTTAATCTTCAATAAAAGCCTCCGCAATTTGAATATCTTCGGGAGTGGTGATTTTAATGTTCCTTGGATCTCCCTGGACGACATAAACCTTTTTCCCTGTTTTTTCCACGAGAGCGGCCTCATCTGTTCCATAAAAATCTTCCTTTCCGGCGTGTTCAAACGCAGTTTTCAACACGGAGTACAAAAAACCCTGAGGAGTCTGCACGCGGAAGAGTTTTTCCCTCTCCAGAGTCTGTTTCACCTCCTGCCCATCGACTCGTTTCACTGTATCTTTGAGAGGGATCGCTGGAACCACCGCCCCTTTTTCTTGAACAGCTTCAATGATCCGGCCAATCAATTCACGGCTGACCAAAGGTCTCACTCCGTCGTGGACCAAAACAATCTCTGCCTTCGTTGAGTCAATCTGGCGAAATCCGGAGAGGACCGAGTCTTGTCTTTTTTCTCCGCCTCTGGTCACAGAGACAATTTTTGCGAACCGTTGAAGATAATCTTTTTTCCTGGAATTATCCCTAAGAACAAGAATCACTTCGGCCACATCTTCATGAGCCTCGAATACCTCCAAAGACCATTCTAGGAGCGGTTTTCCCTTTAAAAGTGCATACGGCTTGGCACCCCCAAAGCGCCTTCCCTCGCCAGCCGCAACAACAATTACAGAAACTCTCTTCATCGAGACTCTTCGTTGTAACGCCCGAATATCATCTTCCCGACAGTTGTTTGCAGAACAGATGTAACGGTGATCTCGATGTTCTGTCCGATCATCTTCCTTGAATTGTCGACGACAACCATGGTGCCATCATCCAGGTAGGCGACTCCCTGGTCCTTTTCCTTCCCTTCTTTCAGGATAAAGACTTTTAACGCTTCCCCGGGCAAGACTACCGGTTTTAAAGCATTGGCGAGCTCGTTGATGTTCAGCACAGGAACTCCTTGAAGCTGGGCGACCTTATTGAGGTTAAAATCATTGGTGATGATTTTCGAATCCAAGTGTTTGGCCAACTCGATGAGCTTGGAGTCCACATCCTTAACTTCGGGAAAATCAATCTCGGAGATCATGGTGGCCACCTGGGACGATTTCTGGAGATGATCCAAAACCTCTAACCCTCTCCTTCCCCTTTGTCTCTTGATCCCATCAGGAGAATCCGCAACAAGCTGAAGCTCCTTGAGAACAAATTGGGGAATTACCAGAGTTCCTCCGATGAAGGCCGTATCACAGATGTCCGCGATCCGTCCATCAATAATCGCACTCGTATCGAGAACCTTATAGTCGCTGCTCGGGCTCCTCTCTTTAAAAAATTGCAAAAGATAGGGAGGCTCGAGCCACTCGAATTTACGGGTTCCGACCAAAAAACCGATGTAAGGCATGATGAGCAGGAAAAATATCCTGATGAATATCGAGGTGGAGCTGTCGCCTGCAACCGTCTGATAGATCGAGCCCAGAGCCCAGCCTAAAAGAACTCCTGCAAGAGTCCCGATTGTCGAACTCCAGATGATCTTGAATTGAGTTTTCCGAATCCGTGTTTCCAGATAGACAATAATCACACTCAGAACAAAACCGATCCCCGCACCGACATAGGGGTCGAGGCGAAAAGGAGGGAAAAAATATCCCGCCAAAGTTATGAAAGCAATAACAATAAACCGAAAGATAAAAATAGCCATGAATAAATCCTCACAATATGAATCCTAATGCTTGTTTGATATTTTGAGCGCCCAGGAGGTTTATTTCCGGAATATCCTCCTTCTCTAGATGAGAGAGGTTCCCCTGGGGCATTATGACATTTTTAAAACCTAGGGAGCCGGCTTCCTTCACACGAGAGAGAGGCTGGCTGATGGAGCGAATTTCTCCGCTCAGTCCGACTTCTCCAAAGACAACAAAATCGTGGGGAATCGCTTTGCTCTTCAAACAGGAGACCACTGCGGCGACCACTCCCAGGTCTGCGGCGGGCTCATCCAGAGTCAATCCTCCAGCCACGTTGATATAGACATCTTCTCCGGCAAAACTGAATCCCAACTTTTTCTCGACTATGGCCAACAGCATGGCCACACGAAAATGATCAAGCCCGATAGTCATCCTCCGCGGATTTCCCGAGAACAAGGTTGACGAGACCAGGGCCTGGATCTCTGCCAGCAAGGGACGGGAGCCTTTGATGGTGCTGACCACCACACTCCCCGCCTCTTCTGTCGGCCTCTCTTTCAGGAAGAACGCGGATGGATTGGAAATGGCCTGGAGTCCCTGCGTCCCCATCTCAAACAGAGCCAGTTCCGAGACAGGCCCAAACCTGTTTTTCAAGGCTCGCAGCACCCGATGACTGTGGTCCCGTTCTCCCTCGAAATAAAGAACCACATCCACCATGTGCTCAAGAGACTTGGGGCCGGCCAATGATCCTTCTTTTGTTATGTGTCCGATTAAGAACGATGAAATCTGACTTTTTTTAGCCAACCTAAAGATCTGATTGGCCACCTCTCGGACTTGGCTGATCGTCCCTGGACTCGAAGAAAGCTTCGAGGAGAAGACAGTCTGAACTGAATCCAGCACTAAAACTTGAGGCTCTAATTTTTCCGCATGGGATAGGATGCGTTCAAGGTTGGTTTCCGCTAAAAGATACAGGCTCCCGTTTCTAAGGCGAAGTCTCTCCCCTCGAATTTTGATCTGTTCCAGAGATTCTTCTCCCGAGACATACAAAACCTTTTCTCCCTGAAGAGCAAAGTCCCGGCTCATCTGAAGCAGAAGCGTCGATTTGCCGATTCCAGGCTCTCCGCCGATTAAGACCAGTGAGCCGAGAACAACTCCACCTCCGAATACAGGATTCAGCTCTTCGATGCTGGTCACGATTCTTTCTTTTTTGGCCTCTTTGATATCCTTGTAGAGAACAGGATCAGAAGGGGGAAAAGAAAATTCAGCCGGAGCCTCTTCTTCCACTTCTTCGATCAGCGTGTTCCATTCCCCGCAACCCGGACATCTCCCCATCCATTTCGGTGAATGGGAACCGCAATTCTGGCAGATAAATACTGTCTTGACTTTCATTTGAATCCAATTGCGAGGCCGAAGAACACTTCTCTGTTTTCAGCAAGGGTGAAATCATCGACTCCGAGAATTAAATATAAATATTCAAAAGGGGCATATCTTGCGCGAAACCTGACCTGGGGGGATTGGTTCCTGTAGAAATCCAAGCCCTCCAGGCTGAGCCTTAATCTATCCTTTAGGGTGTAGTAATCGATCCCTGCGCCAATCTTCGATTCCATGATCCCGAGCCTTGGAGCGAAATTCCCCCACCGCAGTCCGCCTTGAGCGGAAAACAGAAGTTTTTCACTCCAGGGATCATAGACGATCTGGGATAATACGAACCTGTCATCTTTGGGCCATATCTCGAGAGAAATAGCTCCTTTCAGCATATCGCTATTCGGATAATACTCCGCGCTGAGCCCGCCCGCAAGAGTCAATTCTGAAATCGGGTTAATGATGTTTTCCAGATCATCCATTGCGCCTTCTGCCCTCTCGTATAGATCAGGCTGGTGAATAAGCTTCCCTAATGTTCCTTCTCCTTTGTTGATCTTCTCTAAAGATTCATTTAAAAGGTTCAGAGATTTATCGATATTTTTAATCAATTCCTTTATGCTTTCCATGTTTACCTTGATGTCTTCGCGGCTTTCTTCGACCGCCTCTTTAAGAACAGAGATCAACTCATCCAGATTCTTTGAGACCTGCTCAACACTCTGTTCGAACGTCTGGACAGCTTGCTGAGAACTCTGGAGTCCTTTCCGAACTTCCTCTTTGTTTGTGTTTAAGAAGTCATTCAATTCTTCAGAAAACGACGCCAGGTTTTCGAGAGTATCCCGAAAATTATTCCTCGACTCTTCCCCGCCGATCATCTCACTGATGATTTGAGCGATTCCTTTAAACTCGTCCCCAATGGCCAACAGAGTCGTTCCCATCTGGTCAAAGCTTACAGGGGGGGTACCGGATATCGTATCCCCCGCCTTAACGAGTTCTTCCTCTTCGCCGGGCAATATCTCAATGTGTTTTTCTCCTAAAAGCCCGATTGAAGCCATGGTGGCTTCCGACCCCACGGGGATCGGGATTCCGAAGTTGATGATTAACTCCACCTCCGCTTTTCTTCCCTTAAGCTTGATATCCTTCACGTATCCCACTTTCACCCCTGCCATCCTGACCACGGCTCTTTTCTCGAGTCCGGTCACAGTATCGTACATCACAAAGATAGAATAACCGGGCTTCCTGAACAGCACACTCAAGTCTCCCACAACAAATATAAAGGTGGCGACTATAAGCAATGCGATCGTAACGAATATCCCGATTTTTATTTCTCGTTTCATGATAATCCTCTTAAGAGAGAAATTCCGGCACCATCACCTTTTTACCATCTTTTCTTACCAATTGACAATAGGCCCCTCAGCACTTCCGTGAATAAACTGGTGGACAACCGGATTTTTCGTATTCTTGATCTCTTCGGGAGTTCCCATCTCAATGATCGTTCCTTCATAAAGCATGCCGATCCTGTCTGCAACTTTGTACGCGCTGACCATGTCATGCGTAATAATGAGCTCGCTCGCGTTCATTTCCTTTTTCATCCTGATGATCAAATCATTTATGGCATCGGCGCGTATGGGATCAATCCCCGTGGAGGGTTCATCATAAAGGATGATATCCGGGCTGTAAGCGATGGCCCGAGCCAGTCCGACTCTCTTTCTCATGCCGCCGCTGAGTTCAAACGGCATGAGATGTTCTATTTTCCTTAACCCAACCTTGGCCAGATTTTCTCTCACCATTTCTTTAATCTTTTCTTTCGAGTAATCCGTGTATCTTTCCAGGCCAAAGCTGACATTCTCACCGACTGTCAGGGAGTCAAAAAGGGCAGTACCCTGAAACAGCATGCCAAACTTCCGAGTTATTTTATGAAGCTCAGGCTCATCAAGGACAGTGATATCCACTCCATCCACATAGACCTTTCCACTGTCAGGCTTGAGAAGTCCCATGATATGCTTGAGAAGGACACTCTTCCCGCACCCGCTCTGGCCGATAATGACGAGAGTCTCTCCTTCTTTAAGACGGAGGTTCACTCCTCGCAGGACTTTATTGTTACCAAAAGACTTGTGAAGGTCGACGATTCGAATCATTATCCAATATCCGCAGGGAGAGCTTTGCTGAGAAAAAAGTTGACGATCAAAATAAGGATGCTGGCAATCACGACTGTCCGGGTTGTCGCTCTTCCCACACCCTCTGCTCCCCCCTCTGTTTTTAGCCCCTGCCAACAGCCGATTAACGCTATGATTATGCCGAAAATTGAGGCTTTAATGAGACCACTGAACACGTCCCACAATTCCATATAGAGCATAATATTCCTGATATAAAGAACTCGATTCACTCCCATCAAATACACATTGTAGAAAAAACCCGCCGCCATACCGATGATGTCTCCGTAAATCGTCAGTAAAGGAAGCATCACGAAGCAGGCGATGGTTCGAGGTACCACGAGGTAGCGAATCGGATCGGCCCCCAAACTGAAGAGGGCATCGATCTGCTCAGTGATCTTCATCGTTCCGATCTCGGCAGCCATGGCCGATCCCACGCGGCCCGTGACCATCAACCCAACAAGAATTGGAATCAGTTCTTTTGATAGTCCGAGGGAAATGATCGGTCCTCCGTAGGTTTCGGACCCGGGCCCGATGTATCGGTGAAAGCCGATATAGGTCTGGAGCCCAAAGACCAATCCACCAAAGGCCGCGGTCAAGGAGACCACAGGCAGAGACCGGACTCCCACCTCTTCAAGCTGCTGGATGAAGATACCTTTTTCCCATGGTTTTTTAAACAGGCTTTTGAATGTTCTAAACGTGAGCAGGCCGACCTCGCCCATTTCCTCAAAAAAGGCATTGATGTAAAAAAGCGGAGATTTTACTCGTGGAAACATTTTAGCTCTGAAAAGACTGAAACTCCATATCTGCAAAACGTGCGTACTCTCGTATGAAAGCAAGGTTTATTCTTCCTGTGGGACCATTCCTCTGCTTGGCGACATTGATGTCTGCAATCCCACGGATGTTCTCATCATCCGGATGGTAGAATTCTGGACGGTAGATGAAAATCACCACATCGGCATCCTGCTCGATAGCCCCCGACTCTCTCAGGTCAGAAAGCAGCGGGATCGGCTCGCGCCGTCCCTTCTCAGGAGCACGGCTGAGCTGTGAAATACCGACAACAGGAATCTTGATTTCCTTTGCCAGCTCTTTTAAAGACCGCGAGATGTAGGACATTTCCTGAACTCTGTTCTCAAATCGGCTTCCGGGGCGCATGAGCTGGATATAATCGATGAACACCAAATCAAGATTCTGTTCCATTTTCAACCTTCGCGCTTTGGCCTTCATTTCCATGACTGTCAGCGCAGGAGTCTCGTCCACATATATCTTGGCTCGTGACAGGGCTTCCGCACTCAGCTTCAGTTTTTCGAAATCCCTTTCTCCAATAAAACCAGTCCTGACTTTTTTGATATCCAGCTGGGCCTCGGCACACAGCAATCGAATCATGAGCTGTTCCTTGGCCATTTCAAGTGAAAAGAATCCAACCGTATAATCCGTTTTGAGCCCTGCATATTGGCAAATATTCAAGGACAACGCCGTTTTTCCCATCGAAGGCCGTGCGGCAATGACTATGAACTCCGAGTTGTGAAACCCGGAAGTCAAACCATCCAGGTCCCGGAATCCCGTAGGTATCCCGGTCACTGTTTCTTTCCTGTCATGGAGGATTTTAATCATATCCAATGTGGGAGGGGCTAATGATTTCACTGAAACAAACCCTGGCTTGACACGCTGCTCTGCGACTTCAATGATCGCGGCTTGAGCCTCATCCAAAAGCTGATCCGCATCCTCTCTTTGTTCATAGCTCGAGGAAATTATCTTTGCCGAGGATAAGATGAGCTGCCTGAGAAGAGACTTTTCTTTGATGATCTGCGCATAGAATTCGATGTTCAAGCTCTTGGGAACGCCATCCAACAGAGAAGAAATATACGAAGCTCCCCCAACTTCCTCAAGAGCCTCTTCTTTTTGAAGTTCTTCGCTCAAGGTCACCACATCGACCGGTTTGCCTTTATCGACCAAGGCAACAATTTTCCCGATTATTTTGCGATTGGCGTCCCTGTAAAAATCCTCCGGAGTAATAATGGAAAGAACAACATTAAGATTTTTGTTGTTTAAAAGAATCCCCCCCAAGACAGTCTTTTCAGCCTCGATACTCTGAGGAGGAGCTTTCTTCAGCAACATGGAGTCGACTTCCATTATCCTCTCCTTTACTCCGTTGAATCATTTATAATAAGGGGGCAGGCCCCATTTTTGGAATCTCGGTCAACTCTTCTTCTTTTTTTCCTTTTTTTTCCCTTTCTCTTTTTTCGCCTTCTTTCCTTCTGGCTCAGGAAGTTCGTCTTCAGCGGCTTCTTCTCTCGCTTCTGAGGTTTCTTCCTGTTTTTTTGTCTCTTCCTCTTTCACTTCTTCTTGAGTTTTCTCTTCTACAGGCTCCTCCATTTTCTCTTCGATAATTTCCTTCGCTTCTTTTTTCTCATCCTCTAATTCAGCCTGCTCATCCTTTTCCGTCTCTGGAGCGGCTTCTTTCTCTTCGGCCTCCCCTTCCTTTTCCTCGATTTTCTCTTTGTCTTCTTTTTCCTCCTTGGGGATTTCGAGCTCCTCTTCTTTTGGCTTTTCTTCTGGTTCTGTCTTGGCCTCCTCCATTTCCTCCGGCTTCTCCTCTGTGGCCTTTTCTTCTTCTTTCATCTCCGGAGCTTCTTCTCCCTCTTTGACCACTTCCACTTTTACTTCTGCCCGGTCCTCATGGAAGATTTTAATCGGTACCGTGTAATTGCCCAACCGTTTTATCGGTTCACTCAGTAGAATCTTCTTTTTATCGATTTCAAAGCCTAGCTCATGAAGGGAGTCCTTCAGATCCGCCGAACTCACCGAACCAAAAATGATGTCTTTCTCTCCGGTTTTCCTCCTGAAAGAAAGGGTTGTTTCATTGAGTTTCTCAATCAGGGTTTGATAGGACGCTCTTTCCTTTTCCACTTCTTTTCTCAATGCCTGCTGCTCGATCTCGATCATTTTCATGTTCGACGAGGTCACTTCCAGAGCTATTTTTTTGGGAATGAGGTAATTCCTTCCATATCCAGGGGCGACATTGACAATATCCCCTTTTCTCCCGAGATTTTCCACATCCTGCTTTAAGATGACTCTCATTTTTCCTCCGATTCCATACTATCTCTAATCTTCTATAAAAGGAAGCAGTGCGAGTATGCGAGCTCTCTTTATCGCAGTCGACAGCCTCCGCTGATGATAAGCACAGGTCCCTGTGATACGCCGAGGAGAAATCTTGCCTCTCTCCAG
>JABAOC010011161.1_pt1 | contig 10606 bp, 13 predicted proteins | sample 7062161 | NCBI WGS metagenome assembly JABAOC01 (sample SAMN14538625, study PRJNA623070) | marine sediment metagenome | biome: marine biome [ENVO:00000428]; feature: marine pelagic biome [ENVO:01000023]; material: deep marine sediment [ENVO:00002113] | place: India: Gulf of Khambhat ...
CCACGCCGGACGCGCCCCTGTCGGGCGCTTTGCTCGGGGCGGTTGACCCGAGGGACGTCACCGACCCCGCCAGGCGCGGACTCGGGCCCGCGCCGCGCGAGTATCGGGATGAGGAGACAGGTCGGCTGCTTGCCCGGGACTTCTGGGTGCGGGTGGAGCTGGGGGAGACGGTCCTGCTGACCGACGCAGAACGCTACGCCGCGCTGCAGCCGCTCGAGGTGCGCAAGGTGCCGGCGGACATCCCCGGAGGCCGGGTCCGACTTCTGCTGGAGCAGCCCATGACCGAACTGCTCACCGTTCGCTGGCGGTACTGGCCCAAGGAGCGGGCCGACTGACCCGCCTCCGGTTGACAGCACCGGGGAGGCGCGCTAACTTGCTTCCCTCCATCCCGGCCTCAGTATGAGTTGTGAGCCCCATGGCAGCGGAGAAACAGGACTGGCAAGCCTACCAGGACATCCTCTCCCGCCTGGAGCCGCTTGACGAGGAGGACATCTTCCGCCTGCTGGGGGAGGTGCAGGACGCCTGCGGCTGCATTCCGCGCGAGGTCCTCGAAGACGTGAGCGTCCGGTTTGGCCGCCCGACGACCGAACTCTACGGAGCCGTGACCGCCTATCCCGGCTTCCGGCTCAGTCCCCCGGAGGGCGACCAGTGAGCGCGGTGCAGACAAAGGTCCTCACCCGGCGTATCGGCGCAGCGGCTCCCTTTGACCTGGACGCCTACCGCCAGGACGGCGGCTATCGCGGCCTGGAGAAGGCCCTGGCAGCAGGTCCACCCGCCATCATCGAGCAGGTCAAGCAGAGCGGACTGATTGGCCGCGGCGGAGCGGGCTTCCCCACGGGACTGAAGTGGGAGCTGACCGCCGGACAGCAGGCTCGCCTCAGGTACCTCATCTGCAACGCCGACGAAGGCGAACTGGGCACCCACAAGGACCGCTTCCTCCTGGAGGGTGACCCCTTCCGCGTGCTGGAGGGCATCACCATCGCCGCTTGCGCCGTGGGGGCGGCGAAAGCGCTTGTCTACTTCAACGAGCGTTTCCGCGAGGTCGCCAGCCAATGGGAGGAAGCCATTCCGGTGGCCGAGGACGCCGGCCTGCTCGGGGAGGGGATACTGGGCTCGGACTTCCACCTGGAAGTGAAGGTGTACCTGGGCCGCGGCCTCTATGTGGCGGGCGAGGAGATGGCGCTCATCGCTTCGCTCGAGGGCCGGCGACCCACAAGCCGCGACAAGCCGCCCTTCCCCACACAGCAGGGCCTGTTCGAGCGCCCGACCTGCATCAACAACGTCGAGACTCTCGCAAACGTGCCCGACATCGTGGAGCGCGGTCCCGAGTGGTTCCGTTCAATGGGCACGGAGGATGAGCCGGGCACTCGGGTGATAAGCCTGAGCGGCGACGTGCGGCGCGAGGGCGTTTGGGAGGTCCAGGCAGGTTCGTGTTCGCTGGCGGAGGCAATCGAGACCTTCGCCGGGGGCACGCCGGACGGCAAGCCCATCAAGGCCGTCCAGCCCGGTGGAGGAACCAGCGCCTTCCTGCCGGCGGGATCACTCGGCACNNGGCCGTTCCATGGTGGACGCCGCGGCGGAATGCATTGACTACTACGGGCACGAGTCCTGCGGACGCTGCACGCCCTGCCGGGTCGGTTCGGTGCGGATGCTGGAGATCATGCGCCGGCTGCGGGCCGGGGAGGGCAGGCCGGGCGATCTGCGCCGCCTGCGGGAGAGCGGTCGCGCCTGCCTGGCGGCTTCGACCTGCGGGATGGGCCAGTCTTTTCCGCTTCCGGTGCTGTCGGCATTGAGGCTGTGGCCGGAGGAGTTCGAGAGCAGGTTGCTGGAGGCACCAACCCCTGCGAGGTAGCGATGCCGGAGGATTCCCTCCAACTGACCATGGACGGACGCGTCGTGACCGCCGTGGAGGGGCAGAGCGTCCTGGAGGCCGCCCTCGCCGCAGGCATCGAGATACCGAACCTTTGCTACGATCCCCGCGTGAAGCCGGCCGGCCAGTGCCGCCTGTGCGTCGTGCGCATTGACGGTCGCCCCGACCTGGTCACCGCGTGCACCGAGCCCACCCGCGACGGCATGTCCGTAGTCACTGAAGACGACGAGATACGACAGGTGCGCAAGACCATCCTCGAGCTGATGCTCAGCGAACACCGACTCTCCTGCCAGACCTGCGAGAAGGACGGCGAGTGCGGGCTCCAGGACTACGCATACCGCTACGGCGCCGACGAGCGGGCTTTCGGGCTGCTGGAGTTCGACCGCGACCGACCCAACTACACCACGCCCCACGAGGCGATCGGGTACGACCCGACAATCTGCATCCGCTGCGAGCTGTGCGTGCGGGTCTGCAGCGAAGTTCAGTGCATGGATGTCCTCACGATGAAGAACCCGGGGTACGACGAAGAGGTCACCACCGCCTTCGACGCCCCTTTGCAGGAAACCGTCTGCGAGGCGGATGGGAACTGCGTCGGCGCCTGCCCTACCGGCGCGCTGTATGACAAGCCTTCCCGCGGGATGGGACAGATCAAGGACCTGGACCAGGTGATCACCACCTGCCCCTACTGCGGAGTGGGCTGTCAGCTCACGCTCTTCCTCAACCGGCGCCTGGGAGGGATCGTTCGGGTCGGCAGCACGGTCGGCTGCGTCCCCAACGATGGCAACCTGTGCGTGAAGGGGCACTTCGGCTACGAGTTCGTGCACTCCCCCGACCGGCTTACCACGCCCCTGGTAAGGCGCGACGGCCGGTTCGAGGAAGCCACGTGGGAGGAGGCCCTGGACCTGGTCGCGCGGAAGCTGAGCGCCATCCGCGCCGAGCACGGGCCGGATGCCCTGGCCGGCCTGTCCAGCGCCAAGTGCACCAACGAGGAGAACTACCTGTTCCAGAAGTTCATACGCGCCGTCCTCGGCACCAACAACGTGGACCACTGCGCGCGGCTGTGCCACGCCTCGACCGTCGCCGGGCTGGCCCGGGCCTTCGGCAGCGGCGCCATGACCAACTCCATCGCCGAGATCCCGAACGCCGACGTGATCTTCGTCATCGGCAGCAACACCACCGAGTGCCACCCTGTGATCGGCACCATGATCCGCCAGGCGGTCCGCCGCGGACAAGCCCGGCTCATCGTCGCCGATCCCCGCCGCATCGAACTGACCGAGCGGGCCGAGTTGCACCTGCAGCAGGCCAGCGGTTCCGACGTGGCGCTCGTGAACGCCATGATGAAAGTCATCCTGGAAGAGGACCTCTGGGACCGTGCCTTCGTCGAGCAGCGTTGTGAGAACTTCGAGGAGTTCCGCCGGGAAGTGCTCAGCGCCGACCTCGAACAGGCCGCGCGTGTTGCGGGCGTTCCGGCGGAGGACATCCGCCGGGCGGCGCGGCTCTACGCCTCGGCCGACCGCGCGACCATCCTCTACGCCATGGGCATCACCCAGCACACCACCGGCACGGACAACGTGCTGTCCCTGGCCAACCTGGCCATGCTCACCGGCAACGTGGGCAGGGANNAACGTGCAGGGCGCCTGCGACCTGGGCGCACTGCCCGACGTCTATCCCGGCTACCAGAGCGTAGCCGATGCGCAGATACGGGCCAGGTTCCAGAGCGCCTGGGGCGCCGACCTGTCCCCTGAGCCGGGCCTGACCGTCGTCGAGATCATGGACGCCGCCCACGACGGCCGCGTCAGGGGCCTGTACATGATGGGCGAGAATCCCGTGCTCAGCGATCCCGACATCAACCACGTGCGGGAGGCACTCAGCGGCGTGGAGTTCCTGGTCTGCCAGGACATCTTCCTGTCCGAGACCGCCGAACTGGCCGACGTCGTGCTGCCCACGGTCTGCTTCGCCGAGAAGGACGGCACGTTCACCAACACCGAACGCCGGGTGCAACGGGTCCGCAAGGCCCTCGATCCCCCCGGCCAGGCGCGGCAGGACTGGGAGATCGTCTGCGGACTGGCNNCCATCCGTCGGAGATCATGGACGAGATCGCTTCGGTCACGCCCATCTACGGCGGCATCAGCTTCGGGCGCATTGACGAGGTGGGTCTCCAATGGCCGTGCCCGGACGAAGGCCATCCCGGCACCCGGTTCCTGCACGAGGGAACCTTTGCCAGGGGCAAGGGCCGCTTCCATGCCGTCCCCTACCGTCCGCCCGACGAAGTCCCGGACGATGAATACCCCATCGTGCTGACCACCGGGCGCATGATGTTCCACTGGCACACCGGCACCATGACCCGCCGCGTGCACGTGCTGGACTGGCTCGTGTCGCAGGGCGAAGTGGAGATCTCCCCGGATCTTGCGGACCGCTACGGCATCAGTGACGGCGAGACGGTGCGGGTCACGTCCCGGCGCGGGAGCGTCGAGGTCCCAGCCCGGGTGGTGGACGTGCCCCGGAGCGACAGCGTGTTCATGGCGTTCCACTTCCGGGAAGCGCCCGCCAACGCCCTGACGAACCCCGCGCTCGACCCGGTGGCCAAGATACCCGAGCTGAAAGTCTGCGCCGTGCAGCTGAGCAAGAGCAGGCAGCAGCAGACGCCGACGGCCGGGTGAGGGGCGCCTGTGCGCCGCTGCCCGGTTGTGTTTTTTTGGCAGGCGTTGTGCGCAGACCGCATAACGCCTGGAGCCGCAAGCGAAGGGAGATCCGGGTATGGGCCGAGCCGACCGCTTCCACAAACGGGCAACCGTCATCACCGTCAGCGGCAGTCGCGGCGGCTGCGGCAAGACGAGGGTGGTCCAGATGCTGCTCCGCCTGTGCCCGGGCGCAGTAGCTGTGAAGGCGCGCACGGACGCAGCGCCGGTCAGCCGCCTGGACGAGTCGCCGGAATCGGCCCCGGCGGGCAAGGACACCGCCCGCTACCTGGAGGCCGGCGCGGGGCGGGCCCTGCTGCTGACCGGCCCGGCCGAAGAGATGATTCCGCTGGCTCAAGCCCTGATCGAGGAAGCCGCGCCGGGGGTCATCGTATTCGAGACGAACGCCCTGGCAGAGGCCGTGGAGCCGGACCTGGCCGTGTTCGTGGAAGCCGACGGGGAGCAGAAGGACAACGCCGAATCGTGCCGTCGGGCCGCCGACCTGCTGGTGCGCCTGCCGGGGCGATCTCCGGATGCGCAGGTCCGCCGACCTCGCCGGACAAGGCCCGGCGAGACTTGTCCTCCGTAGCCATGGCGGAGGACGGACGGCGCGCCTGCCAAGTGAGAGAGTAAGTGCCGCCGGGCAGTTCCTGGCGGGGAGGAGCAGGGATGAGCGAGGAAGGAAGCGAACAGATACGGGCAGCGGTCCGCGAAGCCGCCGAGAAGGGACGCATCGAGTGCGCCCGCGCGCTGGCCGTCGCCCGACGGCTGAAGGTCGAGCCCCACCGGGTGGGCGAGGCGTGCAACGCGGAGCGCATCAAGATAGTGCGCTGCCAGTTGGGATGCTTCGGATGAAACTGCGTTGGAAGATATGGTTCGAGCAGGAAGGCGAGGCCGTCTTCGGTCCGGGCCGGGCGGCCCTGCTGAGCGCGGTAAACCGGGAAGGCTCCATCCAGGCCGCCGCACGGAGCCTGGGCATGTCCTACCGCCACGCCTGGTCCATGCTGAGGGCCAGTGCAGAGCGCTGTGGCCGTGAGCTGGTGCGCACCCGGCGCGGCGGCAAGGCCGGCGGCGGCGCGGAGCTGACCGAGTTCGGCCAGGCACTGCTGGACGCCCACCAGCAACTGGCCGACCGCTTTGACCAGGCCCTGAAGGAGGCCGGCGATGAGGTACCTCTGCCTGGCGATTAGCGTGCTCGCGGTGCCGTGGGCTGCCGGCTGCGGCCGAGCCGCGCCGACGGCGGTCAAGGTCTTCCACGCCGGCAGCCTGTCCGCGCCCTTCCAGGAACTGGAGCGCCTGTTCGAACGGCAGAACCCCGGCGTTGACATCCAGCGCGAGGCATATGGCAGCGCAGCCGCCGTGCGCCAGGTGACCGAGTTGGACCGCCCGGCGGGCGTGATCGGCTCGGCGGACTACAGGCTGATAGACCAGCTCATGGTCGGTTCTGAACCGGCCCACGCGGACTGGAACGTGCTGTTCGCGCGCAACTCAGTGGGCCTCGCCTACATGGAGGGAACGCCCGCCCCGAGCGACGCCGACTGGTCGGAGCTGCTGCTGGACGAAGACGTGCGCGTGGGCATGTCCAATCCCAACCTGGACCCCTGCGGCTACCGCAGCCTCTGCTGCTGTTGGCTGGGGCAGGAAGTCATGGGCAAAGACGGCCTGTTCGACGGACTCGTGCTCGCCAACGCAAACGTCTCGGTGACCGCCGAGGGCGACACCGCGGTCATCGAGGTGCCCGAGCACGTGCGGTACACGGGCCGGCTGGTGATGCGTCCGAAGGAGACGGACCTGCTGGCGCTGCTGGAGACGGGCGCGATTGACTACGTGTTCATCTATCGCAGCGTGGCGCGGCAGCACGAACTGGGCTTCTACGAACCGCCCGAGGAGGTGAACCTGAGCAGCGCCGCGCTGGCCGAGCCCTACGCGCAGGTGGCCGTGCGCCAGTTCGCCGACCGGGCCGAGCAGGCGACGCTCATCGGCGCGAGCCCCATCGTTTACGGCGCCACCGTGCCCCGCGCTGCGCCGCATCCGGAGGAGGCCCAGCGGTTCGTCCAGCTTCTGCTGAGCGAGGAGGGGCGGCGCATCCTCCGGGACAACGGCCAGCCGCCGCTGGTCCCTCCGGTGCTGTCCCCCGCCAGCCGCGAACATGCTGTCCCGACGTCCATTTCCCGTTCCCTCGAACAGGAGGCCCCGCAAGGCGATGCGTAAGACGCTGCTGACGCCCCTGTTCGCGGCTGGCGGCGCGCTCTTGCTGCTGTTCTTCGCGCTGCCGCTGGTGGCGATGGTCGCGAAGGAGACGCCCGGCACTCTGTGGGAGGCGCTGGGCGAGGGGGAGGTGCGCTCGGCGCTGTGGGTCTCTGTCAGCGCGGCTGCGGCGGCCACGGGCATCGCGCTCCTGTTCGGCGTGCCGCTGGGTTACGTGCTGGCGCGACGACGCTTCCCCGGCCGGGCGCTCGTGCAGGGGCTGGTGGACATGCCCATCGTCGTTCCCCACACGGTGGCCGGCATCGCCCTGCTGGGCGTGCTGGCGCCGGAGGGGGCGGCGGGTGCGGCGGCCGGGGCGCTCGGCATCCGCTTCGTGGACGCCTTCCCGGGCACGGTGGCGGCCATGCTGTTCCTGTCGGCGCCATTCGTGGTGAACGCCGCCCGGTCGGGGTTCGAGGCGGTGAGCCCCCGGATGGAGAACGTCTCCCGCAGCCTGGGTGCCGGCCCGTGGGGCACCTTCGCGCGCATCTCGCTGCCGATGGCCGCCGGCCCGATAGTGTCCGGCGCGGTCATGTGCTGGGCGCGGGCGGTCAGCGAGTTCGGAGCGGTCATCATCCTGGCCTACTACCCGCGCGTGGCGTGCACGCTGATCTACGACCGGTTCACCGCCTTCGGCCTGTCCTCGTCCCGGCCGGTGGCGGTGCTGCTGGTGCTGTTGTGCCTGTTCATCTTCCTGCTGGTGCGGCTGGGGGCGGCCCGCCGGGCGCGTCCTCCGGGGGAGGTGACCGGTGCTTGAGCTGCGCCATCTGAGCCGGTGCTGGCCGGGCTTTGCGGTGCGGGACGTATCCCTGCGGGTGGAGCATGGGCAGTACTTCGTCCTGCTCGGCCCGAGCGGGGCGGGCAAGACGCTGCTGCTGGAGCTTGTGGCCGGCTTCCACCGGCCTGACGCAGGCAGCGTCCATCTGGATGGGCAGGACGTGACGAGCCTGCCGCCGGAGAAGCGCCGGATGGGGTTCGTCTACCAGGACGCCATGCTGTTCCCCCACCGGAGCGTGGCGCAGAACATCGCCTACGGCCTGCGCACCCGCCGGCGCCCGGCCGCCGAGATACGCGGGACGGTCCGGCGACTGGCCGAGATGCTCCGCATCGGCGCCCTGCTGCACAGGCGGCCGGACACCTTGAGCGGTGGGGAGCGGCAGCGCGCCTCGATGGCCCGCGCGCTGGCTGTCCAGCCCGAGGTGCTGTTGATGGACGAACCGCTGGGCGCCCTCGACCCGCTCACTCAGCAGGCCCTGCGGGCCGAGCTGCGGCGCGTGCACAGCCTGACCGGCGTGACCGTCGTCCACGTGACCCACGACCAGGACGAGGCCCGCGAGCTGGGCCAGCGGGTGGGCATCCTGCGCAACGGCAGTCTGCTACAGGTCGGCCGGCCCGAGACCGTCTTCGAGCGTCCGGGGAACCACTTCGTCGCCCGCTTCACCGGCTCGCGGAACATCTACGGCGGCCGCGCCCGGCGGGAGGGCGGCGTCACGCTCATCCGTTGCGGCGAGGCGGAGCTGGTCTCCAGCGCGGACCTGACCGGCCCCGTGCGCGCGGTGATCCGCCCGGAGAACATACTGATCAGTCGCAGGCCCGTGCGCACCAGCGCCCGTAACCAGCTTGCCGGCCGGGTCACGCGCGTGGACCGCGAGGGGAACGTCTATGCAGTCACGGCTGACTGCGAGGGACTGGAGATGACCAGCGTCGTCACCGGCCAGGCGCTGCAGGAGCTGGAGATAGAGCCCGGCGCCCGGGTCCACTTCTCCTTCAAGGCAAGCAGCCTGCACCTCATGCCGACAGAGGAAAGCGATCATGATTGACTACGCGGAAGCACGCGAACTCATGCTGAAGGAGGTCCGCCCGCTGCAGGCCCAGGAAGTGCCCGTGGCCCGGGCGCGGGGGCGCATCCTGGCCCGCGACCTGGAGGCCCGCATCTCCAGCCCGCCGTTCGACAAGGCCGCTATGGACGGCTACGCCGTTCGCGCTCAGGACGTCGGCGAGTTACCCGTCGTCCTGGCAGTCGTGGGCGAGGTGTTCGCCGGCCAGGCGCCGGACTTCCGGGTCGGACCCGGCCAGGCCGCCGTCATCACCACGGGCTCCCCCGTGCCGTCCGGGGCGGATACGGTGGTCATGGTCGAGCACACCGAGCGGGCCGACGAGGGCCGGGTGCGGGTGCTGAAGCTGAGCGGGTCGAACGTATGTCGCGAGGGGGAGGACGTGCGGCGGGGCGAGACAGTGCTGAGCGCCGGCACGTTGCTGACGCCGCTGCGCGTCGGGGTGGCGGCCTCGGCGGGTCATGCTCGCTTGCCCGTCCGCCGGCTGCCCGCTGCCGCCTTGCTCTGCACCGGCAGCGAGGTGGTCGAGCCCGGCTCCGAGCCCGTCCCGGGCTGCATCTACAACGCCAACGGGCCCATGCTGCGCAGCCTCATGGCGCCGCGATGCGCAGAGGTCCGCTACCTGGGCATTGCGGGGGACGAGCCCGACCGCCTGGCCGCGCGCATCCGGGAAGGGCTGGCTGCGGACGTGCTGGTCATCACCGGGGGCGTCTCCATGGGCCAGTACGACCTGGTGCCGGAGACGCTCGAAGAGGCCGGCGTGCGCGGCATCTTCCACAAGGTGGCCATCAAGCCGGGCAAGCCCACCTTCTTCGGCAGAACCAACAAGACGCTGGTGTTCGGGATGCCGGGCAATCCGCAGTCGTGCTACGTCGTGTTCCGCATGTTGTTGGACGGGGCGCTGGCGGCGATGGGAGGCGTACAGGAGCTGCCGCCGGCCCTGGAAGTGGGTCGTGCCGGCGAGAGCTTCGCCAACAGGCCCGCGCGCATGAACGTGATACCGTGCATCGTCCAGCGGGGGCCGGACGGGCCGGTCCTGCGCCGCCAGCCCTATAACGGGAGCGCCGACGTCGTCGGCCCCAGCCGGGGCGACGGGTTCTTCATCGTCCCCCCAGGCGCCGAGCGCGTGAGCAAGGGTCAAGAACTGAGGTTCTTCACGCTCTGATGGCAGACGGACCCCAGTACCTGCGGCTCTCGGTCACCGGCCGCTGCGCGATGCGCTGCATCTACTGCCGGGGGACCGGCTCCGTTGCCGGGAAGCAGCGAGAGCTGACGGTGGACCAGCTCCGCCTGCTGGCCGAGTGCGCGGCGGCCGAGGGGGTGCGCAAGATACGACTCACCGGGGGCGAACCCCTCCAGCGGGACGACCTGGAGCGGGTAGTGGCCACTGTCGCCCGGGGGAACGGCGTGGACGAAGTCTGCCTGACGACCAACGGGGTCGGCCTGGCGGAGCGCGCCGTGGCGCTGCGCCAGGCGGGGCTCGACAGGGTCAACGTCAGCCTCGACACGCTGCGCGCCGATCGGTTCCGCGCCATGACGGGAACACCCCTCCACGCGGCCGCTATGCGCGCGGTACGGGCAGCGGCCGACGTTTTTGCCTCGGTCAAGCTGAACGCCGTGCTGCTGCGCGGGGTGAACGAGGACGAAGTGGCGGACCTGGCCCGCTTCGGAGCGGACATCGGGGCGCGCGTGCGATTCGTCGAGTACTACCGGGTCCACGACGGCGCCGAGGACCTGGAAGGCGTGCCGTCGGAGGTGGTGCTTGAGCTGCTCAGGGACGCATTCGGGAAGCTGGAAGCGATGCCGGCGGAGGCTCTTAGCGTGGAGGAGGTCTACCTCGTCCCGTCCCTCGGCGGCGCCACGGTGGGGATCGTGCGCAGCGCCTCCAGCCCGCCGTGCGCGCGATGCGCCAAGCTCCGGGTCGCAGCGTCGGGGGAGCTGCTGGGATGCTTGTTCGCAGAGTCGGGGCGGGCGCT
>JABAOC010012933.1_pt1 | contig 10600 bp, 9 predicted proteins | sample 7062161 | NCBI WGS metagenome assembly JABAOC01 (sample SAMN14538625, study PRJNA623070) | marine sediment metagenome | biome: marine biome [ENVO:00000428]; feature: marine pelagic biome [ENVO:01000023]; material: deep marine sediment [ENVO:00002113] | place: India: Gulf of Khambhat ...
GAAGCTGCCGGCGGGCTGGGAAATGCAAACGAATCTGGCCGATTTCATCAAGCATACTGCCGACGGGCGAACCGCGGACAGCATCCTCAGAAAGTGCGTGCACTGCGGTTTCTGCACGGCCACGTGCCCGACTTACCAGCTGCTCGGTGACGAGCTCGATGGACCGCGCGGCCGCATCTACCTGATCAAGGAAGCCCTCGAGGGACGAGCGGTCACCGGCAAGACCCGCCGTCATCTGGATCGCTGCCTCACATGCCGCTCCTGCGAGACTACCTGCCCCTCGGGCGTTCACTACTCCCGGCTGCTCGATATCGGTCGTCATGTGGTCGAGGCACGGGCGCCGAGGGCTCTGCCCGAGCGCTTGCTGAGGGGCGCGTTACGATCGCTGCTGCCTCATCCCGGGCGGTTCGCACCGCTTCTGCGCTTCGGTCAGCTGCTGCGTCCGCTGATGCCGGCGGCGCTGCGCCGGCGTGTGCCGAAACGCCAGTCGCCCGGGCACTGGCCGGCGCCGCGACACGATCGTCGCATGCTGTGCCTGGCCGGATGCGTGCAGAGCAGCATCGCCCCGAACATCAATGCCGCGGCTGCGCGCGTGCTCGATCGACTCGGTATATCGCTCGTATCGACGACGGCCTCCGGCTGCTGCGGTGCCGTGAGCCTGCATCTGGCCGCCCGCGACGAAGCGCTCGATTTCATGCGCCGTAACATCGATGCATGGTGGCCGCAGCTCGAGCAGGGAACCGAGGCCGTCATCACCGGCGCCAGCGCCTGCACGGCAACGATCAAGGAATACGCCGAGCTGCTCGCCGACGATCCGCTCTACGCCGAAAAGGCAGCCCGCGTCTCGGCCCTCGCGAAGGATCTCTCCGAGGTTGTCGCGGGGGAGAATCTCGCAGCGCTCGGCGAAGATACCGTGCTGTCGCGCCGGGTGGCTTTTCACTCGCCCTGCACGCTCCAGCACGGGCAATCGATCCGAGGCACCGTGGAGTCCATACTCGAGGCACGCGGCCNNCGAGTCGCCGATGCGCACCTTTGCTGCGGCTCGGCCGGGACGTACTCGATACTTCAGCGCAAGCTTTCCAGGCGACTTCGCGACAACAAGCTGACGATGCTCCAGGCAGACAAGCCGGAGCTCATCGCCAGCGCGAATATAGGCTGTCTCGTGGAATTACAATCGGCCGCGCAGGTGCCGGTCGTGCACTGGATCGAACTGCTCGACGAATGATCGCCTCGAGTTCGTGATTCAGCGCGAGCCCAACATCTCCGAGATGAGCTGATCCTCGAGCTCGATGCGTACCGCCAGCTCTTCTCCGAGCTTGTCGAGCATCTTGGTCAAGACACCGCCTTTGTCTTCTCCGTTCGACTTCTCGTAAGCGTCGTTGAACTCGACGGCCACCTGCGTGGTGTTGGCAATGCGCGGGTAGAGCTGCTCGGCGAGCTCGACCACGCCGCGCCGGCGCTCCTTGCCCTCGGAGATGCGTTCATAGAGGCCGAAGTGACCGGAGGCAATGTAGTCGACAAGAATCTGCGAGAACTCCTGCAGCAGCTCGCTGTTGGGCATCTCGTCGGCGTAGGGTTCGACACGTGCGACTCGCGCGAACAGCACCAGCATCTGCTGCCGCTCGCTCAACATCTTGTCGATTAGCGCACGGGTTCCGCTCCTGCGCTCGTGCTGCGCCTGCTTGGGGGCCTCAGAACTCATATATGACTCCATCTCGGCGGTACCCCCGGCGGGCCGGGGAAATGGCGCGCATAGATAACCATCACTGTCGACCAATGGCAAGCGCGCGATCTCAANNCCCGCCGGCGCCGGGGCCGACCCCACGGGCGCCGGGCTCAGGGTGTCCAAGCATCGGCCAAGTTGATAAATTAGCCCGCGATTCAGACGCAGTGGCCTACCCGCTCTCATGAGGTGCCGCATCCAGGCTTTCAGCACACAGTCACGGCTGCGCCGACCCCGTTCGCTGGCCGCGCTCATCATTGTCTGCTTCATCAGCACGTCCGCTGCCGCGGTCACCCTGCCCGAGATTCGGGCACTCGCCGCCGATCAGCACTATGCCGAGGCGCTCAAGCAGCTCGATGCGTACCTGGTGGAGAACGGCGACGACGTCGAGGCGCGGCTATTCAGAGGGGTGATTCTCACGCGTCAGGGGAACATCGATGAAGCCATTGACGCTTTCGACGAGCTCGCCAAAGCGAGACCCGAGCTTCCGGAGCCGCTCAATAACCTCGCCGTGCTTTACGCTGCCCAGGGCCGATACGAAGATTCCCGCAAGGTGCTCCTGCGCGCTATCGAGCTCGAGCCGCGCTACGACACGGCCCATGAGAATCTGGGCGACGTTTATGCGAAGCTCGCCAACATCGCCTATGAGCGAGCCTACACGCTCGATCAGAAAAACACGGCCGCAAGAGACAAAGCGAGCTGGATGACGCGCGTGCTCGACACCGAGAACGCACAAGCCGCCAAGACTGCGCGCGAAGTCGGCGCGAGTTCGCCGGATACCGAGACAAAAGCATTGGAGCAGATAGAGCCTCGCGCCACGAGTGAAGCGGAGATCGCCGCCATTCACAAGCAGATCGCGGAAACCTGCTACGCAGTGAACGGTATCGAAAGCTACCCGGCGGCACGCTCGGTCGTAAGCTGGTTCAGCGACAGAGGAGTCGCCGCCGCGGAGCAGACGCGCGCGGTCGAGGAGAGCATCTTCTACGAGGTCTACNNCGTTCCGCCGCTCGAGAACCGCGAGGCAGCCGGCGAGGAACTGCGGCGAATGCGCGAGGACGGTTTCGTCGACATCATGCGGATCAACAGTGGTGAGCTCCAGAACGGTATCTCGGTCGGCGCTTACCGCGAGCTCGCCAATGCCGAGCGGCGCGTCAAGACCTTCAGAGCCAAAGGCTATGCGGTTGAATTCAGACCGCGCGACAGGTCGCGCCGGACCTACTGGGTCGCCGTGAACGCCGGCACGAGTCGCGAGCTGAGAAACGAGTTCACCAGCGCATTTCCCGCTTAGCCATTGAGCGAGTCGACGTGTCGCTAGACACGGAGCCGCTCGCATATTTCACCCCCCCGCCCGAGGATTGAAGAGAAATGGCCTCACCCACCTTTCACCGGTTCGACACCTTGAGCCTGCACGCGGGGCAGCAGCCTGACGCCGCAACCGGCGCTCGCGCAACGCCCATTTATCAAACCACCTCGTTCGTGTTCCGTGATACCGACACGGCCGCAGCTCTTTTCAACGCCGAGCGCGCCGGTCACGTCTACTCGCGCATCAGCAACCCCACCAACGCGGTGCTCGAGGAGCGCATCTCGGCGCTAGAGGGCGGGGTCGGTGCCATCTGCACCGCCAGCGGGCAGGCCGCCATGCATCTTGCCATCGCGACCATTCTCGACGCGGGATCGCATATCGTATCGTCGCGATCGCTCTATGGCGGCTCCCACAATCTGCTCGCCTATACCATGCCGCGCTTCGGCATCGAGACGACATTCGTCGACCCACGCGATCCGGATGCCTTTCGCAAGGCCATTCGCCCCGAGACGCGCCTTTTGTTCGGAGAGACTCTCGGCAACCCGGGGCTCGACGTGTTGAACATCGAGGCAGTCGCCAAGGTCGCGCACGATGCCGGGCTGCCGCTGCTCATCGACTCCACCTTCACGACACCTTATTTGTGCCGGCCTTTCGACCATGGCGCGGATCTGGTGTTTCACTCCGCCACCAAGTTTCTCGGCGGACACGGCGTCGCCATCGGTGGTCTGCTCGTCGACAGCGGGCAGTTCGATTGGGAGGGCTCGGGAAAGTTTCCAACCCTGACCGAGCCGTATCCCGGCTTTCACAACATGGATTTTGTCGAGGAGTACGGCCCGGCCGCGTTCATCATGCGCGCGCGCAAGGAAGGCGCGAGGGACTTCGGTGCCTGCATGAGCCCGACGACGGCATTTCACATTCTGCAGGGCATCGAGACGCTTGCGCTGCGCATGCAACGCCACGTGGACAACACCCGCAAGGTGGTCGCCTTTCTCGACAGCCACGACGCCGTCGAGTGGGTCGGCTATCCCGAATTGCCGACGCACCCGGACCACGAGCTCGCGAAGAAGCTGCTGCCGCGGGGTTGCGGCGCCGTGTTCAGCTTCGGCCTCAAGGGTGGGCGGCCCGCCGGCCGGCGCTTCATCGAACGCGTACGCATCTTCTCTCACCTGGCCAACGTCGGTGACGCCAAGTCCCTGGTGATTCACCCTGCCAGCACTACGCACCACCGCATGGACGCCGAGGCGCTCGCGGCGGCCGGAATCGGCGAAGGCACCATACGGCTCTCCGTCGGCCTCGAGGACGCCGACGATCTCATCGAGGACCTGAGCCAGGCGATCAGGGCGTCGCAGCGGATCGGCGCCTCGGAGCGCGCGTCGTGAATCTCACCGTCGACAATCAGCCTGTTTATGCGTACACGGGCGCCAGGGAATTCGACCCCTCGCAGGACGCGTTGATATTCGTACACGGCGGCGGCCTCGACCACACGGTGTGGTTGCTGCAGAGCCGCTACTTCGCCCATCACGGCCGCGCGGTGCTGGCCGTCGACCTCCCGGGCCACGGAAAGTCCGGCGGACAACCTCTGTCGAGCATCGCCGACATGGGCGACTGGATCGTTCGACTGATGGATGCCGCCGGCGTCGAGAGCGCAATCCTCGTCGGCCACAGCATGGGCGCGCTGGTCGTGCACGAAGCTGCCGCCCGCCACCCTGAGCGGATTCGCTGCATCGTCACCATCGGCATCTCGGTGCCCATGCCCGTCAGCGATGCGCTGCTGTCTGCCGCCAAGGCCAATCAGCACGACGCCTTCGACATGGTGAACATCTGGGGACACGGCTCGCGCGCGCACATGGGCGGCAACCAGACCCCCGGCATGTGGATGATCGGCGCGGGCGTGCGGCTGCTGGAGCGATCCGGGCCGGGAGTTCTGTACGCGGATTTGAACGCCTGCAACGAATACCGCGACGGGCTCGAGAGCAGCGCGCGCATCGAGTGCCCCGTGCACGTCATTCTCGGCGCCGATGATCGCATGTCGCCAGTGCGAGCGGCTCGGCCTCTGCTCGAGACGCTCTCTGATCCGCACGTGACGGTTCTCGAGAACTGCGGTCACATGCTGATGGCCGAGCGGCCCGGAGAGGTGCTGGATATTCTCATCGCCGCGCTGGAGCCTCGGCGCGGTTGAGGCGTCTGGCGCTGAGAAACGTGAAGAGTAGCACGGAAAAAACGCATTTAGGAGGGTGGATGGGCCGGCATCGCGCGCGCTAAATTGTCCTTAAATCTGTGAAATCAATTGGCACCCGTTTGCAAGAGTGCCAAATGGATCACAGAGCGCTCGAATAGAGCGGCCAGCTCAGGTCATATACTTTGATATGAATGAGCTCATGCAGGAGGTGCGCGGACGTCATGGTTACGCATACTCGTGATGAACAGCTGATCACCGAGACCAGTCTCCAGGAATATTTTCAGAATTCGGTATCGGATGCGCTCGAGAATCAAAAGGTCGAGGCCGCAGCCGACACCATCCACTATGTGGTCAACCTGCTGACCTCGTTCTCCCGGGCCGAGGCTCTGTTCGAGCGCACCCGCGACGGTGTCATGATCAGGCCGCTTGCTCTGCTCTATGCCGAGGCTGCCGAAGGCGTGACGCCCGAGGAACGCAACCGCGCGCTGCGCCGGCTCGGCGACGTAGCGCTGTTTATCTCCGGCGTATTCTCCCAAAGCCTCAATCGCTGCGTGGTGGACATCGACTACTACGTGGCGATGGGCGGAAGCGCGTACAGCCATCTCTCGGAGACCATGCGCGCAACCAACCATGGCCGGACCTTGAGCGAGATTTATTGCGNNTCAGCGAGGTCAGTGAGGGAGCCGGCTGCAGCAACGATGCCGACGTGCTGCGGCAATACGAAATCTGGCTTCGCACCGGCAGCGCGAGAGCAGCCGAAAAGCTGCGGGCGGTCGGCATCCACCCATCACGAAACGCATCGAGCCGGTTGCGACACTGATCGCCGAAGGATCCCGGGTACGTGCTCACGACTCTGCAGGACCAGCTCGAACGGATATACGAAGTAGAAATTCCGCACAGGGTCGAAGATTTTCTAATCACCGACCCGGAATTTCTCAGCGCCGTTCAGGGAAGCGACGATTCCAGCCAGCCCGCCGTTGAAGAGCGACTTCTCGTGGTTCAGGATGGGGACAGCGTGGACGTTGCGCTTTATCTCGACAACGAGATTATCAACCGGCTCGCCGACGACGATCCGACGTCGAAGCTGCACGACGGGAATCTGGCCGACTACTGCACTGCCATGGAGGGCGTGAGCCACTTTCTCTATCTCCTCTGGAACGCACAGCACGAGCGCGGAGTGTCGCTCCTCGAGCTGGAAATGCAGGCGGAGATCGACAAGTACGTCAGCATGGCGTTTCTTTTCAGCCAGCAGGGATGTGGAAGGGTTCCTGCGCGGCTGCACGACTGGCTGTTCGCCAAGCCGACATTCGATGCCTCCCTGGACAGGCCGAGCCTCGAGCGGTACCGGGATGCCAATTACTACGCCGGCCGCTACTGCGCCCGGCTGCAGAGACGATATCTCGCCAAGAACGGCCGCGCGGGCTTTTTCCAGGATTTGCGCCGCCTGTACCGCCTGACCAACCATGCCAAGATAAGCTGCGTCGTCGCGGACGCGTGAGCGCGGGGCGGCATGGACAGCCGCAGCCAAATGACAGAGCATACCTGTGATGAAGGTCGACGGCGTCCACACCCGAACTATCTGGCTGAATGACGACGGATGGTCCGTCGAGGTCATCGATCAGACATGCCTGCCCCACCGCTTTGCGACGCGGCGCCTCGAGCGCGTCGAGGACGCGGCACTGGCGATCAGCGACATGATCGTGCGTGGGGCTCCCTTGATCGGCGCCACGGCCGCCTATGGGCTGGCGCTGGCGATGCGCGCTGACGCAAGCGACCTGAATCTCGCGAACAGCACCCGGATGCTGCTCGGCACACGGCCCACCGCCATCAATCTGCACTGGGTGGTAGAGCGCCTGCGCGACGTCCTGGGACGTGCCCCCGCACAGCGTCGATGCGAGCTTGCCTACGAGCAAGCCCGGCAAATATGCGACGAGGACGTGGCTATCAACCAGGCCATCGGCCGTCACGGCCTGGCGCTCATCGAGGAGCACCGGCGCAAGAGAGCATCCGGCGCAGTCAATATCCTCACCCACTGCAACGCCGGCTGGCTGGCGACGGTCGACTGGGGCACGGCGCTCGCCCCCGTGTACATGGCCCACGACGCCGGAATCGACGTGCACGTGTGGGTCGAGGAGACGCGACCGCGCAACCAGGGCGCAGGCCTCACCGCCTGGGAGCTCGGCCACCACGGTGTGCCCCACACGGTGATCGTCGACAGCGCCGGCGCCCACCTCATGCAGCGGGGCAGGGTCGACCTCTGCATGACGGGCACCGACCGGACGACGGCAACGGGCGACGTCTGCAACAAGATCGGAACCTATCCCAAGGCGCTCGCCGCCCGCGACAACGGGGTGCCGTTCTACGTCGCGCTGCCGGGCCCCTCCATCGATTGGCGCATCGATGACGGCATCGAAGGGATCCCCATCGAGGAGCGCGACCCGCAGGAGGTCACGACGGTCGTCGGACGCTCCCCGAGCGGAGAGCTCACCGCGGTTCAGATAACGCCGGATGCCTGCGCCGCCGCCAATTTCGCCTTCGACGTCACGCCGGCGAGGCTCGTGACCGCGCTCATCACCGAGCGGGGTGTGTGCCCGGCGACCCCGGCCGGGCTGCGATCGCTGTATGGACAGCCGGCGGGCGGGATCGGCGAGAAAGCGCTCTCCGGGTGACCGGGGGCGGCGCGCATGCCTGGCGCCTTCGGGCCTGCCGACCCGTCTTCAAGCTATCGAGGCCAGGCCACCTTCATGGTGACAGCGCCTACATGGCGGGAGCCGCCAGATGCTGGTAGTAAGCCCCACCAGCCGCGGCGGCGATCACCAATCCTACGATACTGCCGACGACGAAGGAGTACTCGGACTCCTTCATCAGGAACTTGAACAGGATGACGGTTGCCCCCCAAGCAGCCAGACATACAACCATCAAGACGTATACTTCCACTTGGCCTCTCCAGTACAGCCCCGAGTTTTTTTACGAGCAGGAAATGGTAATTAACCTCATTGTAGACCTGATCCTGCGGATTTCACCCAAATCCGGCCGCGGCGGGGCCACCCGGGCACCCGCCCGCTGACGACCGATTTCCTGAATCCCATCACAAATCGCAAAAATTGTCTCTTGCCCGCGTGAGACCTGCGTCACGGCTTCGCTGCGCCGGTAAAGAAGCCCGGCTTGCCGGACGATACGATCAATAGGGAGAGAGTCCCAAAGCGCCACCCGACGAGGGCTTACGGGGCGCCTTCGAATCTGAAGAGCTGAGGAAAATCGGCCACGCGAACGAGGGTGACCAAGCCGGTCAGCGCCATGAATAGACCCACGCAGAGCAGTGCTGTGCGCCAGGACGAGCTGGCGTCGAGCCCATCGGCCGGAGAGCCGAGCAGGGCGTCAGCGCTCATCAATCACTGCCGAGAGCTCGCCTCGTCGGCCCTCATCGATGCCCTGCCCGTGGTCATGGACAAGCTCGACGACTCGCTGTTCGAGCTCGCCAACCGCTCCGAAGACAACCTGCGTCGGAGCACGTACTTCGAGTCGATGCGCCAGGTACGGGTCAAGCGCGCCAGCATCGAGACCGAGTTCAGGCGCATATTCAAAGAATCCGTCCAGTCCATCGTCGAGCGTCTCGAAGGCTGCGTCGGTACCGGCAGCTTCTCGGACGTCTCGAGCGAGGACATGGATCTGGTCGAGGAGAAGGATCTCGAAGAAACGCTCGCGGTCACCAACATGGTCCGCAAGATCCGCACGAGCTGCAAGCAGCCACTGTATGCGCTCGAACGGCGTGTCGCGGCCCTGCTCAATATCGACGAGATCGAGCCGGAGCATAATCCCTTCGGTCCGGAGGCCCTGTGCAACGCCATCAAGGATGCATGCGCCAGGATAGACGTGGATGTCGAGGTACGCCTCATCATCCTGAAGCTCTTCGATCAGAACGTCGCTACCGAGCTCGAGCGGCTCTATTGCGACATCAACGACTATCTTGTCGGCGAGGGCGTGTTGCCGGCAATCCGTCATCACGTGAAAAGCCAGCCGGCCACCGCGGCGCAAACCGGGGCTGGCTCGGACTCTTGGCCGGACGTGGGTACACCCTCCCCCACTGCCCCTCCCCAGGGGCAAGCCACCCTCGTTGCGCCGAACACGGCGAGCTTGCTCGATGCGCTGCGCCAGATCATGGACGTGAATTTCGTAGCCCAAAACGCCGCCCAGCCCGCCGGTGAGAATCAGCTCTGGCTCGTCGGCCAGCTCACCCATCTGCAGCAGGGTGATTCACGCTCGGCGTGCCAGGATCTCGCCTCGCTGGACGTCTCAGGCCTCCACACCGGCACTGTCAACGTGCTCCGGGAGCTGAAACGACCGGAGGTCGTCAGAGGCATCGGCGAAATCGACGTCATGATGTTCGACGTCGTAGCCATGATGTTCGATGTCATTCTCGACGACAAAAAGATGCCGGCGCCCATGAAGGCGCTAATCGGTCGCTTACAGATTCCGATGCTGAAGGTAGCGATCCTGGATAAGGCGTTCTTCGCGAGGAAATTCCACCCGGCGCGAAAATTCCTCAATACCATTGCCGAGGCCGCAGTCGGCTGGAGTGAAAAGCAGGATCGCAACGACGCCTTGTACACGAAGCTGGAATCGATGGTCGAGCGAGTTCTGGACGAGTTCGATGAACGTGTCGAGGTGTTTGCAGAGGTTCTCGACGAGCTCGAGCGTTTTCTGGACGAGCAAGAGACCGAGGCCGAGAACAGCGCAAGCGCCTTTGCGCATGCCATCGAGGGACGCGAGCAGCTCCGGCTTTCTCGAGACAAAGCGGAGGAGCAGGTACAGCGGTGCCTGAATCAACCCGGCATCTACGAAGTCGTCCGCGATTTTCTCACCAGCCACTGGAAGGAGCTGCTTTTTATTCGCTACTTCGACGAGGGAGATAACGGCGAGGGTTGGACCACAGCGGTTCAAACAATGGATGATTTGGTCTGGAGCGTAGCGCCGAAGAGCCTCGATCAGGACAAAAAGCACTTGAGCGACATTCTGCCGATCCTGCTGCGGCGCGTCAGGGACGGTATGAAGCAGATCGGAACGCCTCCTGACGCCGGCGCCAGATTTCTCACCGCTCTTAAGAAGCTGCACATCGCAGCGATTCGAAACGAAATCTGCGCGGAGAATGTCTATCTGACCGCTGAAGCATCCGCCGCCAACGGCTCAGACAGCACGAGCGATATCGTCATCGAGGACCTGGCCTCCGACAGCATGGATCTCCATTGGCCGGACGAGGAGCCTTACAGCGTCGAGGAGCTGTCATTGATCAGGCTTGCCATCCAGAGAGCCAACGAGGTCATTTACGGCACGGCCACGTCGCGACCCGAGTGCACGGGAATGGGCACCACCCTGGTGGCCGCGCAGTTCCACGATA
>JABAOC010051643.1_pt2 | contig 10595 bp, 5 predicted proteins | sample 7062161 | NCBI WGS metagenome assembly JABAOC01 (sample SAMN14538625, study PRJNA623070) | marine sediment metagenome | biome: marine biome [ENVO:00000428]; feature: marine pelagic biome [ENVO:01000023]; material: deep marine sediment [ENVO:00002113] | place: India: Gulf of Khambhat ...
TATGACGCCGAGATATGGAGCGTTGAGAGTGTCACTCTTCACGCCACATCCCGGGGCAACCCTTATCATGTGGACCAGGCGAGCCGTGAGATTCAGGTAACTGGAAAAAGAGGGGATGCTGATCTCGATTGCGACATCGACTTAGGTGATGTGGTCTTTCTGCTCAACTACCTGTTTAGGAATGGGGAAGTCCCTCCTCGGCCTGAGACCGCCGATGCTGACTGTGACGAGCTGATCGATATCGCCGACGTGATCGTGCTATTGAATTATCTTTTCCGCACCGGTCCGCTTCCCTGCGCGCCTGAGTGACGTCTCTTTATGCGGGTGAAAAGGAAGCGTAGCTTTCGGACCTGTCTCGGCCGACGAGCGTTGGTTCTGGATCATCAGGTCCCGATCCGGTTTCCATTCCACCGGTACCTGTGTTGGGTCTTACTGCCCAGCCAAATCCACAGAATCAAAAACCCTCATTTCCCTGGCTGAAAGAAATGAGGGTATGGGTAAATACAGCCGGAGGCATGAGCCGCATGGCCCACGCCAAGAGGCGGTAGATTATTCGTTGAAAAGGAAAACCGACTCCTGGTAGAATTTCGCTTTCTTGCTTTTTATCCGGTAGGATAAAAGCTCCCTCAAGAACAGATTCTTCTCACAGAGCGAAGCATAATCGCCCAGTACCGAACAGGAGACCTCCAAGCCCAGGATCCTCTGAAGTACCACAAACCTGGTCACGCCAAAAGGCAGGAGTATGCCCCTGGAGGCCAGGTGGACCACCTGATCCTTCCTGAACTTGGGCAGCGCATTGATTGCCGCTGCATTCTCGAAATTCTCGAACGGAGAAATCAGACCGTGCTCCCAGCCCGGACTAAAGATCTCCCAGATGCTATTGTAAAGGGCAATCACCCGATACAGGTTCTTCACCCTGGTATCCAGAGATGGCGTCTTCTGCTTGATGACCAAGCCGGATTCATCCCGGAAAAGGAGACAACAGACGGTCCGTTGATCCTCAAGTGCTTGCTTCTTGTGGCCGAGATCGCAGAGGTGCATCTCAAGGTTCAGCGTCTCCAACCTGCCGGTCAAACTCTCTTTCTCGCCCTTGAATATCAAGTGATCCCAGGAGCTCAGCCCGACATTCTCGTCCGCGAGATCCACCTTTTGAACCAGCACATCTGAAATGCCCAGGAGTCTTAAAGCGCAGATTCGATTGACTCCGTCCAGGACCATGAGCTTTCTGCCTTGATGTGATGACGGGTCGGTCGACTCATTCCCGGCGCCGATGGCAGCCGCCAGGACCGGATTCTTCAGGTGGGCGTCCTTTTGTATCTGATCAGCCAGCCGTTGAACCCGTTTGAAATCGCAGGTCTCGTGAAAAACCAGATCGTCCAGATGAACGAACCCAAGCTCAAATGAATTCCTCTTCATGTTCTCCGTTTCCTCTCCTGACTGGTCGCGTGAAGTCGTTTTCAGTTACAGGTTTTAGCAAATTGCATGCCACCGGCGGATGCCGCCCCGCACTCCGGCCCGCTCGGGCATAATGGCCGAACTTCCCAGGGGATAAGAGGTTAATCCTGATTAAGATGCGTGCTTATTCTGACCGGCGGGAGAGAACTCGGGGGTCGGCCGGGTCTCCAGCGGCTCCCTGTGCAACCCGGTTCATACTTATTGCAAGATGCAAAAGCAAAGCGGAGGCTGTGGGGGATTATCAGTTTCCGGTCCAGTTGCCTTTGTAAAGGTAGACCTTCTCCCTGCTTATTATGGAGAATCTGCTTGCATCTTCGGATATCCGTACTTCAGGAAAAAAAGCACTCCACAGCTCGTACGAGATTTCCTTTCGCCAGGTGATTTCCCCCCTCTTGTCGAAGACGTACACTAGACCTTTTGTGTGCCTCTCTGATGCCGGGACCTCTCTGCCTTTGTCAAAATCCAAGCCGGCGATTATCTTCTCAGCGCCCCGCGCAATGTCCAGGGAGATGAATGAAAGCTCCTCCTGGTCAAGCACATACCGCCACAGAAGCTTCCCCGTCTGGACGTCAAAAAGGTGAAGGCTCTTCCGGTCTATCAAGGCAAGATACCGGCTCTCCGGCGAGAAGCACATCCCCCTGGCAATTCCGTCCAGATCCAGCTTCTCGCCCATGGGCTCACCTCTGTAGTAGAACGCAAGCTTCCCTTCGGCGATGGCTGCTATGTGTTCGCCATCTGAAGAGACGGCGAACTGCTCACATTTGCCCAGGTTGGCCTTCAGCTCGCCGGAGTGATCAAAATGCAGGAGGCCCTCTCTGGCGCTGTTTACCAGCAGGTGTTTTCCGTCCGACGAGAAGGAGATCCCCTGGGGAAGTCGGACAGCGCTCTCTGAGATCAAATCCCCGCTGCGACTGTAAAAGACCAGTCTGGATTCTGGCATCCCTTCGCCGGCTGATATTCCCACAATCAGGACGGCCCCGGCGGAGATGAAAAACTCACCGACCTGAACGTCTTCGATCTCCCACAGCTTTTTCCCACCGACGGAATAGAGTTCGAATTTCTCAGCAGCCAGGAATCCCGGAGGCGCCTCCTCGGAGTATGTGACTATCCCATAGAATTCGCCGTCGCCGGAGGCAACCACGTGTTGATTTGCCTTCAGCTCGACCTTGAGAGTTTCCCCTTCCTCGGGCGACGCTATGCGGAACCATTCCGGAGAGGATAGAATCACCTTACCACGCAGGATATCCCCGCGAACGATCTGTCCCTCCAGCGGAATCTCCGAAAGCAACTCAGGCTCTTGCGCCCAACAGTGATTGAAAAGGAAGAGAAGTAGTGCCGAGATCAGACAAGCTCTGCCAGTTTTCATCTTTGCCTCCCGGGTGGTGCAGCGGAGCCACAAGTCTTGGGCTTCGCCGGTCTTCTATTATCATTATAACCCACTGCAAGACGTTGTCAAGCCTCAAATTTTCTTGGTTTTCCACTTTCCCCGGCTGAACCAGTAAGCCAGAATTATGCCCTTCACTATGCTGGTGAAGGTAATCACCCACCATACTCCCACTATTCCCATGCCCCAGTGGACTGCCAGCAGATAAGCCAAAGGTACGCGTGCGAGCGATCCGGAAATAGAGACGATCATGGGAGGAACCGTATTCCCTGCACCTGCAAAAGCGCCCTCGAATACGATCTCCAGCGCCATGAACATCTGGGATAGGGCTACGATCCTCAAGTATCCTATTCCGATCCCGATTACCTTCGGATCGGAGATGAAAAAGGAGGCAATCTGCCTGGGAAAAGTGAAAAACATTATGGCTACGAAGCCGGTGATCAAGACGGCTATGCCAGTCGCCTTCCACGCGGCCTCAGACGATCTTTGGGGCTTCTCCGCCCCCAGATTCTGACCGACCAGAGTCGAGGCGGCAATGGAAAACCCCATACAGGCATGAAAGGAAATCGATTCCATGCGGTTACCGATTCCCAGTGCTGCAATGGCCTCGGTCCCGAACAAGGCCACGATCTTGTTCAAGAACAGATACACTACGCTGAAGAGTATCCAGGCGGATGAGGCTGGAATGCCGACGCGCAGAATCCGCCAGACCATGGAGAGATCCAGCTTCAGCGTGGGCAGAAGCGAGAACTTGAAACCCAGCTTTTCCCGAGCGATCAACCAGATAAAAAGCAAGCTTCCCACAGCCTGCGAGAATATGCTGGCCAGAGCAGCACCGTCGGTCTCCATTCGGGGGAAGGGACCCAGTCCAAAGATCAGTATGGGATCGAGAATTATGTTGAGCGCCAGGCTGCCACCGATCACCAGCATAGGAGTCCTGGTGTCGCCCGCCGCCCGAAAAATGGCGCTGAACACGTCGATCAAGAAGAAGAACACCGCTCCGATGAAGATTATCCTGAGGTAGCGAATCCCCAGGTGGGTCACGTCGGGCTCGGTGCCCATAAGAACAAACGGCCACTTGGTGAAAAGAGTGCCGGCGATGGTTATGGCCAGGGCAAGGAATATGGCAAAAAGATATGACTGCCTGGCACTGAACGCAGCTTGATCAGGCTGCCTGGCTCCTATGAATCTTGCCACCAATGCGGTGACTCCAACTGAGATGGCTCCCACCAGGGACCAGATGATCCAGATCAAGAAGGCGCTGGAGATGACCGCAGCCATCGACACCGCACCCAACTTTCCCACCCAGAAGATGTCTGCGATGGAAAACGCAGTCTCCAGGAAAAAGGTAGCCACCGCAGGCCCGGCAAGATAGAAAATGCTCTTGGTGATAGGCTCACTGGTTAGGTCGTGCTTCATTCTGACTTCAGTATGTAGCGGCTCCATGGCAGGTAAGAATATACCAGATTTCCGGGAATAATCAACTCATCAGCGCCTCCAGATCGTTCAAGGACCATTCGGCAACAACCTGATCAGTTTTCTGTTGACAATAAGGGATACCGTGCTATATTTGGGATGGAAGGGGACAGACAGTAATACTGTCATGTGAAGCATTACACTTCGGAGATGCTCGTCCGCGAGGGACCAGACCGCAGAGCACAACTTCAATCAGATTTCCGATGCGGCTTAAGAAATTGCTACTGATAAAGTACAAGTAGTGCACAGAAGGGTCTAATCTATACGTTATCACAAAAGCAAACTTGGAAACCAGCTGGCTGTCGATGCCAGGGGAGGTTCTATGTGAGTTATGAGAATGAGGTTCTAACCCCGGGAGGTCCATTCCTGACTCATCCCGCGGAGCGTAACAGAGTTGTAGACCCGTAAACTTCCCAGCGTTAAAGGAGGAGAAAATGAAGTCAAAGGTGACCTTTCTTATGATAGTGCTGGCGCTCTTGGCCGGCTTCACCGCTTTTGCTGCAGAGAGGAAGGTGCCCAGACCAGTGCCTGCGCCCTTCGCTGTAACCGAGATCCAAGCGGAGCGGCCGAAAGTCGATCCTGCCACGTACCGGCCCGTTTCCGGAACGCCAACCGAAATCTCTGCTGCCGATGTGGAGCGAGCCAAGGATTTCTGCGACCTGGCCGCCACAGTGGTCTACTCTATCACCGACTGGTTCCACGGACTTGAATGGTACGCCAACTACCAAGACCCGGAGCAGTACGGCTGCGTGGACGTCTGGCCCTTCCAGGTGACGGAGATCTGCTTCATGATAAACACGGAAGCCGCCTTGTTCCTCAATGTTCAAGGCGTCGTGTTCGAGAATGCCGGACCTCCGGAATGTCCCATGCCCAGCGACGTCATAATCTGCGAGACGCCGCCTTACGAGGTGGACATCCCAGGCGCAGGCTTGTGGGAGATCGCTCTGCCCATATCTCCGGAGGACACCTGTTGTGTCAATAATCCCTACTTCGCGGCAATCTATATAGCAAACGATTTGAGTGGCAGCGGGGCCGATCCTATCTCTTCAGACACTCCCCTTGACTGCCACAGTTATATGTATCGAGGTGTGGACTGGGAGGATCTGGTGTTTTTCCATGGCTGGCCCGGCCAGATGTTGCTATTCTCCAGAGGTTTCACCGACCCGCAGAATCCTTGCGAGACTCCAGAGGGGGACTGTGATACGATCTCTTATTACGGCCCCGGCGCCTACTACTGGCAAGCTCCGAATGCGTACGGCTACGATTTCTTCAACGAGAGGTTCGATATCCCTTATGATTGCATCCTTGAGGAGATTCGTATCTACTTCTACGACCTGGGAAGCTCCGGGAGCCCCGATGCCCATGTCTACGTGTGGGAGTCGGATGGCACCTATCCTCTGGATCCGGCGCCGCCTGCTGGTGCCATCGCCGAGTTCGTTATACCGGATTCGGAGATAGTGTGGTGGCCTCAGCCAAACATAATCGAGACCGAGATTGTGCAGTTGGAACTCACCGGGATGCAACCGATTCACGTAGGCTACTCTCATCCCAGGGCCGACATAGGGGACACACTCTCCATCCTAAGCGACGACGGAAGCCACAGTTCGACCAGAAGCATCGGCTACGACGAGTATGACGGCACCTGGGGCACGATCCTGGATGATTGGGGAATCGGGGTGGATTTCCTTGTTGAGATCGTGGTGTGTCCACCCAAGGGTTGCTGCTGGTGGTGGGTAGACGGAGGGCCAGAGACAGGATGTGCAAGCCCGGTGACTGCAGCGGAGTGCGCAGATCTTGGAGGAAACTACATTCCGGGAGCTGAATGTAACGTACACACAGGACGATGCGACGTCCCGCACGCTGTAATCGTCGAACCGAACGATACCTCTATCTGGGATAAGAACTACTTCTCCGATACGCTTACTATCCAGGTGGTAGATTTCCCAACCGGCGAAGACTTCCCCGCGGAATCATTCTTCGATGTTTACGTCGAAGTGCCGGTTCCCGAGTGGATTCCTATTGGCAGTGACACTGACGGCACCACGTACATGCAGGACCCCCACGACCCGCTTCAGCCCGGAGGAGACGGCTGGCAGATCAGGTGGCATCCGGGAGAGCTGCCGGAGGGTTACTACAAGATACGCGCAACCCTGGTGGATTCGTTCGGCCGGTCCTCCTCAGATACCATCGTCCAATACTGGGACCCTTATCCTCCGGAGGTGGATATCATCTTCCCAGGGGTGTTCAACTTCCCTGCGGAAGGGGAATTAGACATCCAGTTCTACACGCCTGGCGACAACATCACCGAGATGTATGTGATAGTCTATCCAATCCCCGAGTATCCTGGCCCGGGCAAGGAAGGAGCAGAGAAATTCGACTGCATTCAGGGCTTCAACAAAGGTGTGCCTCACTTCAATCAACATAATCTGTATCCTAACGGGTCTGATGGCAATAACCGGGGATGTTCCCCGACTTCCATGGCTGCTTGTCTGAAATACTGGGCAAATAACGGATTCCCCTGCTTAAACAATAACGGGGCCATGTCCGACGCCGACATGGTATCGGAGATAGCCGGTTTTGCTAAAACTCATCCTGATTACGGGACCGATCTGAAAGCGAAAAAAGCTGCCATTGAAGCATACATCAAGAAGCATTGCGGGGTGTGCGTGTTTAAGCCTGTAGAACACCTGCAGGGGAAAGATGTGACCCTGCAAAGGCTTATAAAGGAGCTGTTCGAGGAGGACGAGGACGTGATCACCGGAGATGAGCATCACGTAACCGTGGTCAACTCCTTCTGCATCCATCCCAAGAAGTTCATTGACTATATGGATCCCTGGACCGGCACCGAGGTGAACGGAGAATTCGATGTCTCCAAGGGGTTTGACGGACATCCCTTACTGGAGCTGGTGATCGTCTCTCCCAAGGAGGCCACCCAGCCCGTACCGACCGAGACTGTGGCTACCACCGACGAGATAGAGCCGGTGCCGGAGGCCCCGCCCGGAACGTATCACTATCCCTGGTATCCCGATCCGGAACTCTTCCCGGTGGGAACCGGATACTTCGTGAACGTGGAGATCACGGACATTCTGGGACACAAGGGTTGGGACTTGGTGAAGGTCGAACTGTTCCTTCGCGGAGATGCTAATGGAGACGGCATCTGGGATCTGGGAGATGCGGTATATCTGCTCAACTATCTCTTTAAGGGAGAAGTACCTCCATTCCCGCTTGATGCAGGTGACGCCAACTGCAATGGCGAGGTCAACCTGGGAGACCCCATCCACTTGTTGAACTACCTCTTCAAGGGCGGCGACCCACCCGGATGTCCGTAGGTTGAATTCGGATAAACGCTGACCAGAAAGGCGCAGGCTCAAACAGGAGCCTGCGCCTTGTTTTTGGGCTCCGGGCAGAACGGACTTATTCAAAACGATCAAGGGGATCTCTGATCAAACGGTCCTGCTGACAGAGACTGAACACGAAACCAGCTTCNNTGACATAAGGGGGAATGGAAGTTATCTTCTCTATTGGTAATTTTACCAGTACACGGTGCAAGTGTCTTAGAGTTTCGTGCCTATTTTTGCGGACCGGATACTTCTTTCCTCAAGAGGTCCCAGAATGATGAAACGATGCTTACTGTTGACCTGCCTAGCATTCTCCCTGCCTCTGGTGTCAGCTTCCCTGCATCAGGGTGACCCTGCCATGGCAGCCGATTCCGGACGGATATGGTATGTTTCGACCACGGGCGACGACCTGACCGGCGACGGGTCATCGGAAAGCCCGTTTCGCACAATCCAGAAAGGCATTGACAGCGCAAACCACGGAGACACGGTGTTGGCAGAGAGAGGACGTTATATCGAGAGGATAAACTTCTCCGGCAAAGCCATACTGGTGGCCAGCAATTTCATCTTCGACGGAGAGGAGTCCACCATCGAATCGACGATGATTGACGGCAACATGTATGGATCAGTGGTGACCTTTGACTCGGGTGAGGATGTCAACTCGATCATCCGAGGGTTTACCATTACGTTAGGCTATGCAGAATATGGCGGGGGCATACTGTGTGACGGCTCTTCGCCCACCATATCCGAGAACTTCGTGGTCCGCAACAGGTGCCATGATTACCGCGGTGGCCCGGGCATTTACTGTCGAAACTCGTCGCACGCTAAAATCTACGGAAACGTTGTAGCCAGATGTGACGGGCCAGCTGCCATCGGCGTGCGAGGAGAATCTTGTCCCTCGGTATTCAACAACACCGTGTGCGATAACAGCTGGGGAGGCATATCCATAATCGAGGATTCACATCCTTATATCAAGAACAACATCTTCTACCGCAACGTTGCCTACGGCATTCACGTGGCATATGCCGGATGGACCATCGAGTACAACGACGTTATCGGGCACGCGGAGAACTATTCCGGCCTCCCAAGCCAGGCCGGCATAAACGGCAATATCTCGCAGGACCCGCTGTTCAGTGACTTCTCAGCCGGTGATTACCATCTGACTGTGAACTCGCCATGTATTGACGCCGGCGATCCTGCCGATTCGGTTCCACCGGGAGGAGGTGCGTGCGTGGACATGGGGGCATTCGAGTTCATTTACTCCGATCGCTATGTACGCTACCGCTCTCACCAAATCGACGATTCCGGCGGCAATAACAACGGGGCGATCAACCCTGGTGAGGCCATAGCCATGTCCATCACCGTCGAGAACACCGGATTTGACACCGCCTACACCGTCACCGGAACCCTGAGGACGGCAGACCCTTACCTGATGGTCACCGACAGCATCAAGCCATACGGGGATATTCCGCCCTACCAGGAGGCAAGCAGCATAGGCTCGTATCAATTCGAGGTCGGTCCTGGCTGTCCCGATAGTAACCTGGTAATTTTCGAACTGGAACTCGCCGACGGGATCTCCACCTGGCTCAGTGTCTTTGTGGAGGTGGTTAACGACACCGGGTTCGGTCTGTTTGTGGTTCCAACTTCGGTGGGCGTGGAAGGGGCAGACACGGTGTCCCTGGAGGTGATTGTCGTTTCCTTAGGCGGGTTTGGCTCCCAGGTCACCTTAAGTCACTCGGGTCTGCCTTCGGGAATGACCGGGACGTTCGACCCCGATCAACTCATTCCCACCGACACTTCAGTCTTCACCATAGTCTCCTCCCCCGATGCGGAAGAGGGGACCTTCATTGTGACCATTACAGGCAGCGGCGGCGGCTCGAGCCATGAGACAGAGTTTGAGTTGAAAGCATTCTTCCGGGGCGATGCCAACGGAGACGGGATGATTGACGTGGCAGANNCTATATACTCAACTATCTGTTCAAGGGTGGAGATCCTCCATCTCCCCAGGAGGCGGGAGATGCAAACTGCGACGAGGTAATCGAGCTCGGCGACGCCGTTTACTTGCTCAGTTACCTGTTCAAAGGCGGCCCGGCGCCAAGCTGTGATTGACAGATATCGAGACAAATCCTCTTGGATTCCCCTGTTCAATCCCCCGCCGCAAGCCGAAGGGTCAGATCCAGAAAGGCATTCCCCGGAGGCTCCGATACCCAGCGAAGGGAGTGCGATTCAGGCCCTGCCTTGGCGACGCGCAACGCCATAAAGTTGGTCGGGAACGATGCTACAAGCCTGAAAACGTGCTTTAGGGGGTTGATGGGGTGTTCTGTCAGCCCAAGTAGAACAGGCATTAATAGTGTATGTTTCGTTAGTAAGTGCGAGCGACAATCCCAGCGGGTGATTATCACAAACACACATAGATTGATTCACGTATGAGAGATGAAAGCATTCGAGTTGAATTAAGGGCAAAAGTACTGGTTTTACTCCAATCGGGAAGCCTGGTTAATCTCTTTGCGGGGCATTTTGCGTGCCAAAAGAGAAGACGGGCTTTTTTATCCCTTTTTTCATTTCCACACGCCGATTTCCTTCCTTTCAAGCATTAGAGATATCCTTCAGGGATGAGGGACGAAAGGAGGCGATGCGTTTTTTAGAGAAGTGATTTATTGGTTTGTTTATCGGACAAACCAAGACTTCGACGGTTTAACCTTGTTGTATAAGGAGAGACAGAATGACCAAAAGACTCTTTGTAGTTCTGGTCGTTTTAACAGCGATGCTGATCAGCTTCTCCCTGGTAATGGCCGCGAAGAAGGAGGTTACGGGTGTTAAGGAGCCGTTTGTCAAGCAGACTGTTGCCCAGCAGCAGGCTGATCCGATGCCTCGCGGGGAGTTGACCGCCACGGTTTCGGCCAGCTCCATTTGGCCGGAGCGACCGGCAAAGGGTACTGCCAGCA
>JABAOC010000898.1_pt2 | contig 10591 bp, 8 predicted proteins | sample 7062161 | NCBI WGS metagenome assembly JABAOC01 (sample SAMN14538625, study PRJNA623070) | marine sediment metagenome | biome: marine biome [ENVO:00000428]; feature: marine pelagic biome [ENVO:01000023]; material: deep marine sediment [ENVO:00002113] | place: India: Gulf of Khambhat ...
CTAAAAGTCCATTTTCTTCAGCTTGCTTGATAGCTATTTTAAGTCTTTCTACAGCTAGGGGATATTCTGCCCTAACATATATTATTCCTTGATTAGAGTCTATGGCATAACCTGCGATAATCATTCCTTCTAATACACTGTGAGGGTCACCTTCTAATACCGATCTATCCATGAATGCACCGGGGTCTCCCTCGTCTGCATTACAGATAATATATTTTTCATCACCTTGAGCATTTCTGGCAAATTCCCACTTTTTGCCAGTTGGAAAACCTGCTCCACCACGGCCTCTAATTCCAGAAAAATTAACTTCATTGATAACCTCTTCTGGACTCATCTCTTTGATAACTTTATTTAATGCTTGATAACCGTCTTGTCCCAAAGAGTCATTAATATCTTCAGGATTTATCTTTCCGCACTTTCTTAATGCTATTCTATGCTGTCTCTTATAGAAAGGAATTTCCTTATAATAGGGTTCTATTTGAGCTGTTAAGGGGTCTTTATAAAGTAAATCTTCCACCTGTCCACCATTTTGAAGATAGCTATCAATTATCCTTCCAATATTTTCCGGCTTAGCTTTGGGATAAAATATTCCCTCGGGATAAATAACTAGCACCGGCCCTTGTTCGCATAATCCATGACAACCACTAAATGTTACTTCGATCTGATCTTCTAAATCTCTTTCCTTTATTTCTTTGATAACTTGGTCTCTCACTTTTGCAGATTCAGCAGATAGACAGCCTGTTCCAGCACAAGTTATTATTTTTCCTTTTTTTAGGGCAACTCTATTCATTATCAATACCTTTTATTCGCTATTTATTGATTTTTTATAATTCTTAATTACTTTTTTTGCTTTATCCCTACTTAATACACCAAAGGTCTGTTCGTTAATCCTAATTACTGGAGCAAGACCACATGCTCCAAAACAATATACCTTTTCCACAGTAAACTTATTATCTGCTGTAGTTTCTCCTTCCATAACACCAAGCTCTTCACAGATAGAATCACAAACACTTTCAGCACCACGAACATGGCAGGCAGTTCCATGGCAGACACGGATTATGTTCTCACCAACTGGTTCCAATCTGAATTGGGAATAAAAGGTTAGTACGCCATATATCTGGCTAGGAAAAACACTCAGAGCACAAGCAATATCATCTATATAATCAGGTGGAACATATCCATATAATTCCTGGATCTGTTGTAAAATTGTTATTAATGCTCCTGGCTGACCAGAAAATTCATCCAGAATTTTTTGTACTTTATCATTCAACTTGTCTTTGGCTTTGATAACAGGCATATAATCCTACTCTCTAGTTACCTAATTTTTCTACTTTTACCGGAAGACCTTTATAAAAAATAGTTGAAGTACCATTATTTGATGGTTTTTCCAGTAAATCATTTACTTTCAAATCTTTAAAATTATAAGGAATAAAAACTAAGCCTGGTATAAGGCAATTATCAATTTTTAAGAAACCTTCAACCTCTCCATTTTCTGAACTGACTTTGACTTTTTGACCATCTTTAATATTTAAAGCATCAGCATCAACTGAATTTAAGCTAACAAATCCTGCAGGCTGTTTAAACTGTAAACTTCTAGACCTAGAACTCATCTGTCCTGAGCCAAAATGAAAAAGTGTTCTTCCAGTCATTAGCGTCAGGGGATATTCTTCTATTTCTATTTCTTTTTCTTTAATTATTTCAGAGAAAGGATAAAACATTGCTCCATCCAAAGAGAATTCCGGCCAGCAATCTTTTAACTCCTCTCTGATCTGTTCATTTGATTTCAGTTGATTTGCTACCCCTAACCTCTCTCCTAGCTGGTGGAATATCTGACCGTCAGACCTGGCTTGACCAGCAGCTTCTACTGACTTATTGATTGTTTGAGTCTTTCTTTCACAATTGATAAAGCTGCCCTCTTTTTCAGCAAATGATGCAGCGGGGAGAACAACATCAGCCAGTTCAGCTGTCTCATTTAAAAAGATGTCCTGAACTATCAATAAATCCAGGCCAGCTAAGGCTTCTTTTAAGAACTTGCGGTCAGACAGGCTGTTTATTATATCATGGCCGATAATATACAAACCTCTTATTTCGTGGCCGGCTAGTTGCTTATAAAAATGGTTTATGCCAAATTGCTTTCCATTTTCATAAAAAATTGATTCGATATCAATTAAACCCTGGCCATTATTATGACCTGACAGTAATATAAAACCTCCATCATCCTGCCCTTGAATCTGAGTCCACAAGATTAGGTTGCTTAATGATTCAGCTGTTTCCAAGCCATTCCGATTTTGAAATAATCCGCCTGAAAATATAAAAACTGTTTTATTAGCATCTTTTAATAACTTATATAACTGCTCAATTTGGTTGGTAGCAACCTGGCTTCTGCTAGCTGCCTCCTTAATATCAAGATCTTTTAAAGAATCTTTAAAATCATCAATATTACCAACAAGTTTGTTTATTTTTTTAATATCTGTTTCAGCAGCATCGACCATCATTTTAAGCAATGCAGAATTAATCAAGGAGTCTGTTCCAATTTCAGGTTTTATGGCCAGCTTAGCAAAATCATTCAGTTTACTTGCATACGGGTCGATTATAACCAGATCAGCTTCACCAAAAGCTACTGCTCTTCTCACAGCATGAGAAGCAACAGGATGGCTGTTTATTATATTCGCATCATAAAGAATGATTAAATCCGCTTGTTCCAGTTGATCAAATGTTACATTTGAAGCAGCAGAATTAAAGGTTTTTTTAAATATTTCCACCGCTGGCCTTAAGCAATAATCAACATGGTTGTAGATGTTTTCCAAGGATGAAATCTGTTCCATCATTTTATAGAAGGAATAAATCTCCTCATTAGTCAGCTTAGCCGAGACAATACCGCCAATGGAATCCTGGCCAGTGCTTTCATGGAGTTTCTTGATTCCCTGGACAATAAAATCGAAAGCTTCTTCCCAGCTTGACTCAACCAGTTCGCCATTTTTTCTTATTAATGGATGAGTCAGGCGGCCATCTTCCTGAATAAAATCATAGCCAAATCTTCCCTTGGGGCAGAGGGCTTGTTTTCCTGACGAAATTTGCGGGTTTGGAACAATTCTGACAACCTTATTGCCTCTGGTTAGTAACTTAATAGAACAGCCACAGGCGCAAAACGGACAGACTGAATCCACTTTACAATCTTCACGTCCATAATACTTTCTTTTCTTATCAGCAAGGGCCTGGACCGGGCAAACGTATAGACAAGCACCACAAAACTCACAACTTGATTCTTCCAAGGGTTTGTCTAATTCAGCAGCCGGTTTAGCTTGGAAACCCCGAAAAGAATAGTCTACCGCCCCAATTACCGGAATTTCCTGGCACACCCTGATGCACTTTCCGCATAGGATACACTTGCTAAGATCTCTTTCGATAAAAGGATTTGCATCTTCCAGTTGGTAAAATCTTCTGAATTTTGTAAAACGCACTTCACCCAAGCCAGTTTCAGCAGCAAGTTCTCTTAATTGACAATTATTGCCTTTGTCGCAAATCGGGCAGGTATCAGGATGGCTGGCCATTAATAATTCCAGCACTATCCGCCGGCCTTCCAGGACAGCTTTAGATTTAGTAGATATGACCATACCCTCAGCTGCCGGCGTAACACAAGAAGCTAAAATCCGGCCAGAATTCGTTTCTTCAACTAGACATACCCGGCAAGCGCCAACCGACTTGAGCAGAGGATCAAAACAAAGCGTAGGTATCTCTATTCCATTGGCCATAGCTACTTCAAGAATGCTCTGTCCTGAAGAAAAATCTATTTTTTTACCATCTATTTCCAAGGATAATTTATTCAAAATTAATCATCCTTATCTATCAAGAAATTGAATATTCTTTTAAAAAGGCAGGTATATCTCCCGCTTCCCGTGGGCCAACGTCAACTTTAAAATCAATTGATAAATCTTGAAGTTCATCTTCAAGTTCACCGCTTAATTGAGCCACGTAGCCAGGTATTACTAATCTGTTATGTGAGACTTTTTCAGTAACACCGCTCTTCTTGATAAATTCAGCAATTAGATCGGGAACGAATTTACCAGCACCCCAAGCTGTCAAGACTGATAGGCCTTCAACATCCATCACCATCAGAAAGGCCGGCATCTTGCTGCCCTCTACTTCATTATTGACAATAAAGTATGTCAAAGAGAAATTTGTGGTAACTAAAACAGGTGCCTTTTTATCTGGGTTATTCATTTCATAAATGCCCTCTTCAACCTGCATTGGTTTTTGCGGGTCAGTATAGATATTTTGAATCATTACCAGCAGAGGATAAATTCTTGCCGGATTAATATCGCTAAGAATAATAATTCCAGCATACTTTGCCACAAAAGTTGCTGCTGCCGTCATTTGCATGTCAATATCATCATCCAATAAACCAGGGAAAGTAATTATTGGATAGCCTAACGGTTTAAATGAATTCTTCAAGGCTGCCCTGCGTATAATAATATTGTTTTTAAAATTTTCTTTAAGATTGATTCCAGTCGGGTCAATCACTAAATCCTTCAAACCGATAGCTGTAATCTTTTCAGTCAGCTCAGAGAGTTCCTCAAGATTATCTGCTTTTACTCCCAAAGGTACATTGTTTTCTTTAGCTAGTTGGGCCATAGCTTCATAGTTCTGAGCATTTGCTGGATAGATAAGCGGTTTGCGGTCAGCTATTTTTTGTAAAGCTTCACTCACTACCTCAACGTTATCACAGATTAATACAACAGCAAGACTGGATTTCTCTTTAACTTTTTCGACTAAGCCCAAAAACTTGTCATTCTCTCCATTGCACTTCAAAGCGATAATTTTAGGCCTGAGGTCCTGGCCAACTCTTTCAAAATGTATGGTGTTAGCCTCGTTTATCTTTTCTTCAACTTCAGACTCGTTCATATCTGAACTGATTGAAACTCCAAAAACTGGGGCATTAACAAATGTTTTCTCATGCCTAAATTGGACAGTCTCTTCTCCAATCGCTATCTCACTCTCACCAGTTCCAATTAGAACCTTACGAATCGGTGGAGCCGATGCTTCGGATAATTGTTCTTTGGCTTCATCAGAAACATGCGGACAGGCATCGAGCTCGGCTTGGGCAGCTGCCAGCTTCATGGCAAAGGCCATGCAGGTCGGTAAATCACATTCTCCACAGTTTGTTTTAGGCAGTAACTTAAAAATATCGAGTCCAGTTAAAGCCATAATTCCTCTCCTTTCATCTTAGAAGATTTTTTATCTTTAACAGCATCAAAACACATGCTAGAGCATAGGTTCCATGCTTAAAGCCGGATGTTCGGCTTTTTGGAGAAATTCCAGGATTTCTTCTTCGGTTACGCCAATTGTCTCATCGGCTATCTTATCGACAAAATCCTTAATTCCCATTTCTTCTGCTCTTTTTTCAAGGTCTGGCCGAATAGTCTCTTTGAGCTCTTTTGGCAACCAGACCAGCCTCTTTAAACCACCATCAGCAGAGATAAACTTCTTGCTGGATAGAAATCTCTTACCTACTCCAATAAAACCCGGTGTTTGAGCTCCGCCTCCAACAGTTCCAGCCAGAGTCGAGAATTTCATGCCACAAGGAGTCATACCAGAATATTCACGATTTACAGCCATAACACCGTTGGTCATTGGCAAAATAGCTACTATACATTCAAAACACCCGCAGCTAGTCATAGGATCTTGCATCATTGTGTAAGCATTAAACTTATCCAAATTTTGGCTTGATTTTTCATAAACGTATTTATTTATACCTTTCCACTGCCCTAAGACCGGTTCAATAACTTCACCCTTCTCTACCGGTTGATTGCCTCCAGTAGGATTTATCTCATAGGCAGCTTTTCCATCAAGCCAATTATATGCTCCACATAACCCTAATCTCTCAGGAGATATAATACAGACATGTGTTGGCGCAAAAGATTGGCACAGAGTGCACGAATAAAAAGTATCAACACTCTCATCGGTCATACCGGCCACCCTTGTATCGCGAAATTCATAAGTTTTTTTAGCATCTTTCAATAACTCTTTTACCTTATCTTCTTCTGTATAAATATTCACTTCGACCTTATCTACAATGGAACCGTATTCGCCAAAAATTTTAGCTCTGATGATTTCTCCAAAATCCTTAATTTTAAAACCGGCTTCTCTAGCTTCTTTGCTGATTCTCATCCATATGATATCCCTTTGACCCATATGCCATGCGCCCTGAGCGCCATTAATAAAATGATGAATCTGTCGTTCTAAAATCGGCTCGAAATCCTCTTCCATTTTACGACCGGCTACATGGACAACTATTCCCAGAGGATAAGCTCCTCCTTCTTCCATTTCATCAATTTCAGGACCAATGACCTCAATCTTATCGTTCTCTACTTCATCCATCGGTTTCATCCGCAATAGCTCAAAAGCCAGAGATTTTTGGCCGCCAAACTGGACAAACATATTCTCTTTTCTTATCCTCTCTCCCTCAAAAGCCGGACCAAAGGCAACAGGTATCGGTACTTCGGTGATAACAACTTTTAATCCCCTTACTTCAATAGATCTTGAAACTATATCATCAAAGGCTACGTTAGAAACAACATGTTCGTATGTACAGACACCGGTAGGTAAAATCTGGGGAATATCTGTATGGGCAATTGTTGGAAAGCCGTAAGAAATGGCTCCAGCCGCTGTCGCATAATCCTCATCGCTGACTTCACTTAAGGCCATAACAAAAGCAAAGATCCTGTTTTTGTTATATAAAAGCATGCGTTCATAGTCGCCCGGCTGAACACCCCCAAAAGCCATAGCTGCCCTGGTGGCAAAACCAAGAGAATATATATGCCCATATATTTCCTTTGAAAATGGAACCAACCTGGTATCCCAGCCAAGCTGAACTCCGGCTTCATTAAGCTGCTCGGCCATACTCTTATTTTCCTGGCTCTTTCCAGCCAGAAAAACATATAGGCTTTTTTCCTGAAGCTCTCGGGCAAGATTGGAAGCTGTTTCAATATCGGGTGCGGCTCCAGCGATAGCTGCAAATCCCGGGGCCGATCCGTCAACAAACTCTATGCCCCTTTCCCGCATGATAATATCATCCGCTGCTCCAAGCCATATTCCTTCAACAGGGTTAGGCCCAATCACATATTTCAAAGCTTCAATTATTTCTTCTGCAAAAAGAGTAGCAATACCCGCATCAAGTGTGCCCCCCAAATAAGGAAGCCAATGATTTTCATCAGGTATCTCAGGCAATAAATCTTTAGACATTTTCAATATTTTCTTTATGTCTTTGACTTTTTCAACTTTTTCTCCTGTAAATCCGTAGATTNNCCGGTGTTTGGAAATTCAACAGCTTCATTTTCGCCTTTTGACTCCATGGCTTCCTGCCACTTTTCTTCAGCTTCTGCTACTATCTTATGCGCCCCTTTAATTGCCGATGTTGCGATTATCCTAGACACTTAGCTCCCTCCTTGCTTCCATATCATATAGTTTTCTTTCTTGAGCTTTATCAATCTTTAAGGCTCTTCGTTTTTTCTTGATATGATCCAAAGACTTCTTGACTATTTCATTGGGATCAGTCTCAAACTCAAGTTTTCCTCCAAATTCTTTTTCCCAGCCGTCAATCATATAGTTGACTACTTTATCAGCACCTGAGACCGGTGAATCTACACCACCAAAAAGGACATAAGCCCCGCTGCCTACAAAATAGACCGCTATCTCCAAAGCTTTTTCGCAATACCACTCAGGACAAATGCCTACAGCCGGTATGTCGCTGATATCATCACCCAAACCTCCTGTCTCTACTACATCACTCAAGACGGTCAAGATTCTGGTATTATCAACACAAGAACCAACATGTAGAACAGGAGATATGCCAACTGCTTGACAGACCTCCTTAAGGCCTTCTCCGGCATGCTCAAATGTCTCTGGGGTAAGTAGCCCTTCTTTCTCTGAAGCATGGGCACTGCAACCTGTTACCACTGTCAGGATATTATTCTTAATCAAACCTTTGACAATAGTTATTATGTTTTCATCCTGTGTAACACGTGGATTATTACAGCCAACTACACCGGCTAGCCCTTGAATCCGCCCATTAATAATATTTTCATTTAAAGGTTTAAGAGATTCCTTGAATTTTCCGCCAAGCATATAACGAATATACTCATGGGAGTACCCGGCGATTACTTCTCCGTAATCCTTGGGAATATTGACATCTCCGCGGTTTGAATAATTATCTACTGCTTCTTTAACGATTTTCTTGGCAATATCAAGTGCTTTATGCTCATCGAACTCAATATGAGTAGCTCCTTCGATTTTTGCTTTTGGAGAAGTGGTTATTAATTTAGTATGATATTTCTTTGCCAGTTCAGCCAGAGCTTGAATAACACATTGAACATCGACAACCATTGCATCTACCGCTCCGGTGATGATAGCTAATTCCTGATGGAGAAAGTTCCCGGCAGGCGGGACTCCCTTACGCATCAGAACTTCGTTGGCAGTGCAACATATTCCAGCCAGATTAATGCCTTTTGCTCCTTTTGATTTTGCATAATCAACCAATTCTTTGTCTTGAGCTGCNNTTATCTTGAGCTGCAGCTACAATCATATTGGAAAGAGTCGGTTCATGGCCGTGTAATATGATATTTACTTCATCATCTTGAAGCACTCCCAAGTTGGCTTTCGAGCGCAATGGCTTTGGTGTTCCAAAAAGAACATCGCTAAGATCAGTGGCCATCATACTTCCGCCCCAGCCAGAACCTAAGGCTGTCCTAACCGTCTGGTTAAGAATATTTTGATATTCTTGGTCTGTTCCGGGATGAGTCCGGTGAAGAGTCTCAACAATTTCACGGTCAATTCCACGGGGGGTGACTTTTTTATCATCCCAGATTTTACGGCGTTTTTCTGGAGCTCTTTTTGTATACTTTATAGGCTCAGAAGTCTGGCTGCCAAAATCCTCTAGCGTGCTTAGTGCCACCTCTTCAGCTAACTGTTCTTTAGATTTGTTCTCAGCTTCAACACCCAAATAACCAGCCACTTTTGAAAGCTTTTCAAAATCAGTAATTTCATAACCTTGTGTTTGGCCTCTAGCTGTCTCCAAAAGAGTTAAAGCTATATCACGGCCGTGGTCAGAATGAGCAGATGCACCAACAGCAACGTGCCTGGCGAAATTCCTGGCCGCAATCGTCTCTAAGGTTGCTCCGCAAACACCTGTTTCTACTCTGCCCGGAGTTATCCTACAGGGACCCATAGCACAGATTTTACAGCACCGGCCATCGGCACCGATTGGGCAAGGCTTAATCTCATCAACCCGGCTAAACATGGTTGAAATGCCTTCCTTGGTGGCAATTTCCAGCATGGCAATTGCAGCTTTATCGATACTTTTGGGTTTTTTATCATTCTTTTTTTCTTTATCATTTTTACCCATAATGCACAAAACCCTTTCTTTTTTTAATTTTTAATCAAGCATCACATCAATATACTTTTTAACTTTACTTACAGATTCTGGGTGGCGCAAAACAACTAAATCAGAACCAGCCAGAAGGAAAGAAGTTGCTGTTAAGACTTCCCAAGAAATTGCTCTTGTCTTTTGATCCCCCCAATCCGGTTCATCCTCTATTGAAACTTTTGATTCTTTCAGCTTCCAAGACTCTGAAGCCAGATTGGAGATGACAGGCATCCTTGTCATTTCATCTCCTTGTGTTAAGGCTGCTAGTTTTAACCTTTCAATTATCGAGTAGACATAATCTAAACCATAACCTAAACCGGCAGCCGAAGGATCGATAATAATCCTTTCTTTGGGAAAACCCATCTGTGAGATTAGAATGTTCAATTGTTTGGCCATATTCAAATCACATGGAGAAAAAGCAATAATATTATGGCCGGCTGCCATGGCTGCAGCAGTTATAGTCTTGTAATTCTCTTCCTGTGCAGGACCAATAGCAATATTATGCCCCTCAGCAGCATTGGCCGCTTTTTCCAGAACAGCTTTATCTTTTTCTACATTCTGTGTGCCATAAACAATTAAAGGAGCATCTACTTTCTCGATAACCGCTTTGACCACCTCAGCAGCTTCATCAGGCGAACGATCCTCACCGTTAGGGTCGGTTGAAATAAGCTTTAGGCATATCAAATCGGCTTGGTAATCTGAAACACATTTTTGAGACCATTTTACCGGGTCATCCAAGACTTCCTTGAAGGATTCTTTAGATTCCTCAGGCCAATCCTGTGGATTATTATCATAAACCTCCATGGCCACAAGTGGCTTATTTGGAATCTCCCCTTCAAAACTGTAAAAGGGAAGTGCTTTTTCACCGCCGATTTTTATTAAATTAGGTTCAACTCCTATAGTTACTTCAGCAATCTGACCCGAGTAATTCTCAGTTGGGACCTGGAAAGCCATATTAACCTCCTTAAATTATACTATAATATTGAAATATTTAAATATTTAAAATTATAACTTTATATTTTGCCAGCTCTTAGCTTGGCCGACTTAACTGTATTCTTCAAAAGCATCGTGATGGTCATGGGCCCTACACCTCCTGGCACAGGCGTTATTGCAGATGCTCTTTCTTTAGCTTCATCAAAGGCAACGTCGCCAACTAATTTATCATCAACC
>JABAOC010016304.1_pt3 | contig 10586 bp, 12 predicted proteins | sample 7062161 | NCBI WGS metagenome assembly JABAOC01 (sample SAMN14538625, study PRJNA623070) | marine sediment metagenome | biome: marine biome [ENVO:00000428]; feature: marine pelagic biome [ENVO:01000023]; material: deep marine sediment [ENVO:00002113] | place: India: Gulf of Khambhat ...
GCGCATCAGGCTGACCATGACGTTGCTGCAGACCAGCACGAAGATGACGCACAGCCCCATGGTCAGGGCGGGCTTCAGGGCGGCGGTCACCGCCAGGGTCGGGCACATGCCCAGGATCATGCGAAAGACCGGGTTCTCCCGCCACAGGCCGGCGGTCACCGCCTCTGCATAGGCTCCCGTTTGTCCGTCAGGGTTGGTTGCCATCGTCGCTCAGCCCTTTCTGCTGCAACTGCTCCTTGATTTGCGGAAGGTAGTGATTCATGGCCTCCACGACCGCGGTGCTGCTGACCGTCGCGCCGCTGATGGCGACGATGGTCGAATCGATCTGCTCGCGGTTGCCCGTCGTGACGAGGGTAAAGGGGGCGACCGGGGCTCCCACGAACTGGTTGCGGAAGAACGGCTCGTTGATCCGGCTGCCGAAGCCGGGCGTCTCGTTGCTGGCCAGCACGTCGAAACCGGCGAGCTTCTGGAACGAGGCATCGGCCGCCACGACCAATTCGATCTTGTCGGCGAACCCCGAGCCGACTACCTTGAAGACCCAGCCGACGACCCGGTCATCCGCCAGGGCCTTGAAGACGGTAGCGGGGTCCATCCTGCCGTCCAGCGCCTTGACTTCGAGTGGTTCCTGCACCGGGGCGAACGTTCTGGCCTGCGGCAGCAGAATCTCCGCGAGTTTGGTCAGCTTCATTATTTTGTTCAACTCGATCCTCGTCGCCAGCGCGGCATTCGTGGCGGCCAGCAGCAGCCCGCAGACGAACGAGCCGGCGATCAGCAGCCAGCTTTCCTGGACGAAGCGTTTCAAGCTAGGCAACACGGGGCTTCCCTCCCACCGGCACGCGCCGGAAGAGCCTGTCAATCAGAGGCGTGACGCCGTTCATCAATAGCACGGCGAACATGAATCCTTCGGGGTATTCGCCGACGATTCGGATGAGCATCGTAACCGTTCCGACGCCCAGGCCGAAGAGCCACATCCCCCGGCGCGTCAGCGGGGCCGTGACCGGGTCGGTCGCAATGAAGAACGTGCCGAAGAGCAGCGCGCCGCCGGTAAGATGGTAGAACGGCTGGACATAGGCTTCCGAATTCACCAGGTAGGCGATGCCCGCGAAGACAAAGGCCGACACGAGCACCGCCAGCGGAATGTGGATATCGATCGTTCTTCGGAAGAGCAGATAGGCTCCGCCGAGGAGAATGGCCAGAGCGCTGGTCTCACCGAGCGAGCCGGCCTCCTCGCCGAGCAGCCCCGACCGCCAGAGCGGGTGACGCTCGCTGTAGATCCAGGCGCCCGTCCGGTCCTTGATGGCCGTCTTGCTCCAGGCCAGCGGAGTCGCCTGGGTCCGTATGTCGAGGGCGTTCGTGGGGCCGACACGGGGCAGGTTGGGATCGATGGTTGCGGGGACGGTCCAGGTAGTCATCAGCATGCCGAAAGAGGCCGTAAGAAAGGCCCGCCCGACCATGGCGGGGTTGAAGACGTTGGCGCCCAGCCCCCCGAAAGCCATCTTGCCGACGATGATGGCGGTGGCGGCGCCGATGGCGGTCGTCCAGAAGGGCAGAGCGGGCGGCAGCGACAGCGCCAGGATCACGCCGGTGACTGCGGCGCTGAGGTCCCACAGCGAGTTCGGCTTTTTGCGGACGAGATTGGCGACCCACTCGGCGGCCAGGCACCAGGCCACGCAGACGCCGATGAGCACCAGGCCGCGAAGCCTGAAGTACGCGGCGGCCGCGATCACGAGAGGCACGAGGCCGATGAGCACATCGAGCATGACCCGCTGGGTCGACAGCGGCTTGCGAATGTGCGGCGCGAACGATACGCTGAGATCTGGTGGCATCGATTGGGTCCTCGGAGCACTCCTTGCGCTGCGGGCGAATGTCGATCAACCCGGCATCTTCTTCTTTTGTCTGGCCAGCAGGATTTTGCCGGTCCTGATGTAGCCGGCCACGTCGATGTTGGCCGGGCAGACGTAGCTGCAGCACCCGCATTCGATGCAGGCGCTTATGTAATAGCTCTCCGCCACGTCCATGAAGTTGTTCTTCACGGCGTGGGCAATCCTCGTGGGGTTCAGGTTCTCGGGACAAACCTGCAGGCAGCGGCCGCAACGGATGCACGGCGTCTGTCGCCCTTCGGGTCTGCCCTCGGTGGTCTGCTCCTTCGTCAGGGCCATCACGGCGCCGCTGGTCTTCGTAATCGGCGTGCTCAGGTCGGCGATGGCCAGCCCCATCATGGGGCCGCCCATCACCACCTTCACGACGCCCTCCCTAAGCCCGCCGCAGTGGTCGATCAATGCCTGCACGGAGGTCCCGATAGCGACATAGTAGTTACCCGGGCGGGCGATTCCCGCGCCGGTGACGGTCACGACGCGATGCGTGAGAGGCCGGTTGCTGACGACGGCGTCCGCGACTACCGCCGCCGTCGCGACATTGGTCACAACCACCCCGATGGCAGGGGGGATTCCGCCGGTCGGCACGGTCTTGCGCAGCACGGCCCGGATGAGCTGCCGCTCGCCGCCCTGCGGGTACTTCGTCTTGACCGGGACCACCTCAATGCCGGCGGCCAGACCCAATCGTTCCAGCGACGCCTTCATTTGCTCGATGGCTTTCGGCTTGTTGTCCTCGATGGCGATGAAGATTTTCGACGCCCCGCAGGCCCTCTGGACGAGCTGGGTCCCCGTGATGACCTGGTCGGTCCATTCGAGCATGACGCGATAATCGCACGTGATATACGGCTCGCATTCGCAGCCGTTGATGATGAGAGTCTCCTTCGGGACTTTCGCATCCGGCTGGATCTTGACGCTGGTCGGAAAGCCCGCGCCGCCCATTCCGACAATGCCGGCCTCGCGGACGGCCTCACAGATTTGCGCGGAGGTGTAGACGGCCGGATCGAAATTCGCTGGTCTGGTGAAGGTGGGCACGCTGGGTGGAGCCGGCGATTCGCCCTCGATGATGACGGCCATGCCGCGCCCCAGGACTGCGTGCGGCTGCAACGCGATATCCTTCACCTTACCCGCAACGGAGGCATGGACGGGCGCGCAGACGAACGCGTGGCAGGCCCCGACCTTCTGTCCGGCCTGAACCGCATCGCCTTTCTTGACCGCCGGTTGCGACGGCGCCCCGATGTGCTGACTCAGAAGTATCGAAAGCGCTTTCACCGCGGGTCCGGGCTCGATGGCCCGTTCCTCGGTAAGATATTTGCCCTCCGGCGGATGTACTCCTCCGGCGAAAGAGCGGCCGGGCCCTCCAAACGCACTGTTTCGCGTTTGGGGACCCCTGTCTTTGATTGCCGTGGTCATAACCCGTATCACTTCCTTCGGCGAAATCGAACAAAAACGCGCACAACCAGCATCAGGGCTGCCGTGGTGGACAAGGCCAGAACCAGCGCCAGCGGCGTCTGATGCGGCCCGGTCACAATGCCCTCCAAGAACCCGCCAAATACGCCAAGGGCAACCACGAACACCACCATCGGCAGCAGGAAGGCAATGACCGCTTTGGGGATCACCGACGGGCCTTCAACGGCGCCCAGCCGGCTGTACACCTCCTTGCAGGTGTGGGCGTTGCTGCAGCCATCGCAAACGTCAGATTGAGCCATCCTTTTCACTACCAAGAAACAAATTTTTCACTATAATAGGCTCTTTGAGCTCTTCAAGCAGAATCTCGGGAATTGAGGTACTTATTGTGACAAGAAGAACGATTCTGAGCGTCGCTGCCCTGGGTCTATATCTCGCTCTTCTGTCGAGTTGCGCAATCAATCCTATTACGGGCGATGAGGAGTTGATGTTCTTCTCGCCCGACGAGGATGTCAAGCTCGGTCGCAAGTACGCACCGATGGTCGAGAGCGAGCTGGGCGGCCGGATTCCGGATGAGAGCCTGCAAAGCTACCTCAATCAGATCGGCCAGAAGATCGCGCGGGTCTGCCACAGGCCNNCTGAATGAGCTCAGGTCGGAGGCGCAACTGGCCGCCGTGCTGGGCCATGAGGTGGGGCACGTTGTGGCCCGTGATACGATGGCGGCCATCAGCCGCCAGATCGGCATGACGGCCTTGCTGGCGGCTGCCGCCGCCAGCGATGCGCCGTCCGACGTAACCAGAGCGACGGCCTTCATTACCAGCGTGCTGAGTCTGCAATACAGCCGGGAGGATGAAAAGGACGCCGATTTCACCGGCCTGTCCTACATGATTCAGGCGGGTTACGATCCCAACGGCATGGTCGAAACCATGGAAATTCTCCAGGAGCTGCAGACCGTTCGGCCCATCGAGTTCTTCTCGACCCACCCGAACCCGGAGAGCCGCATCGCCTACCTCAAGGAGAGAATCGCGCGGCGCTATGCCGACGCGGGCCCGCTAAAGAAGGGCGAAGAGGAGTATGCGGCGCGCATCCTTGTGTCGCTGAAGGAGCGCAAGAGAGTGTTCAAGACACGAACGCCGGAAGCGCCCGGCGGGAAGTAGTGGGTATTATCAGAGATTCTTGCCCGACGAGACCCTGTCATCCTGAGCCGAAGGCAAATGATCTGGCTTGCGAATAGGAGGTTCTTCCCTTGCGCGGCCCACATCCTTTGCTGTGCCGAGCCTGCCTTATGCGCAGCCGAAGGGACGACATGCCGCGCACGGACTGACCCAATCCGTGCAGTCACCGGTCTTGCGGTGAAGACCGGTGACTGTTCGTCGCGCGAAGGGTCTGGTCTACTGCTGGCCCAGGCGTGCTTTTCTGATGTCTTCGGTCTCGCTGTGCTTGCACTTGGGGCATCGGTCCCCGAAATCGCTGGGAACGCTGCCCTCGAAGGAGACTTCGCCGCAATGCGCGCATTTGAACGCCTTTCGGACCGCGTTCTGGCCACACTTCTGGCAGGTCAGGGGGGGAGTGATGGGCATGCCCGACAGATTGGCCCTGGCCTTCTCTTCCACCTCCTGGTAGTACTGCTTCATGCCCATCTGGTAGCTCTGACCGCACTTCATGCACTTGACCCAGACCTGATCGGCATCCGAAAGGCTGTCGAGGCCTGCGCCGCCGTTGGAGCGTGTCTTGACGAACACCACCACGGCCACGACGATGCAGGCCGCGATGACCACACCATAGATCGCGTTCTTCATAGCTCGAACCTCCCGGCATTGAACGTTCGGTTTTCCTTATCGCATTGCTCGTCAGGATTCAGAACCTGAGTCATGTACGCGAACATCCTTCGAGGTCAGGATACCCTGGAACGGGTATGGTGTCAACTGCTTGTCCCTGTTCGAGCCGTGTGTGGCCCAATTCTGTGGTGGGCCAGTCGTTCCTTGTCATGCTGAGCGAAACGAAGCGTCCGGCCGCAGAACGACAAGGCCGCGGCGCATCGAACGAAACGTTCGATACGAGGCGCGGGTTCTTCGCTGCACTCGGCACGACGGAGTCTGTTCCAGGTATTGCCCTCCATGTGCATGGCCTGCCACGAAATTCAGTCATGCGCTCGGTAGCGGCCCGCCCGCCAATTGCAGAATGCGTGGGGGTTCCTCGGGAAAACCCGTGCGGGCGGAGAGATACGCCGCCTCCAACACCGCCATATTCCTGAGATTCTCCGCGGCACTGCTTATGAGCGTGTGCTCGCCCGGCGCCAACAGGCTGAGAGCAAAGCTCGAAAGGAATCGCTCCATGGCGTCCTTCTCTCCTTCATCGTATTGCCATTGTCGGTTGTTTTGGCCGTCCGGCGTATCGAGCGTGACTTGGTTATCTGTAACCGTCAATCGGGCCTGTTTCCCGTGAATTTCGAGGGAGAGCCGGTTGGGTCCGATCGGATGGCGTCGCGTGGCGACCAGATTGGCCGTGAGTCCGTCGCCGAACTTCATGCAAACCACGACGGTGTCCTCGGTCAGATAAAGCCGCTGCTGCTTGTCGGGCGCCTGGTTGGTCGCGAGGGCGTACACCTGTTCCGGAACGGAAAAGCTCCGGAGGATCTGATCGATGATCGGGTAGCACTCGTGCAGCAGCACCCCTCCACCCGCCAGCTTGGGATCGTTTCGCCAGGGGCGCGGATCCGAGGCGCCGATGCCGCACTGCGCGGTGACCAGAAACACGTGTTCGACATGACCCCGTGCAATCAGCTCGTGTGCGGTCGTGTAGGAGGATCTGCACCGGCCCGGATTGCCGACGGCAAACTGCACCTTCTCGCCCTCCGCCATTCGCACGTACTCGAGACATTCCTCGAAGTTCCGTGCCGGCGGGGCCAGTTTGAGGATGTTGAACTTCTTTCTGATAGCGGCCTTGAGCTGCTCGTCGCAGATGTGAATATCCGCGGCCACGAGGAGGCAGTCGAGCTGGTGTTGCACGATGAGCTGGCGGTAATCGGTATAGGAATCACATCCGTACTGTGTTGCAGCCTTTTGTGCTTTGTGCGGATCCACGTCGGCCACGGCTTTGATCTGGAAGAGCCCGGTCGAGACGGCTGCCTCCAACATGCGCCGGCCGGAATCTTCCAAACCAAGAACGGCTGTGGTCAGGGTTTCTGGTGTCATACGGCTGCCATGGGTCGGCGCGCGCGGGTCATTCCCGATGGTTGTTCTTGGGCGGGATGATGAAATGCTCGGGAACCGGGAACTGCGAGCACAATAAGAGCACTTCCTTGCCGACTTCCTCGATCACGGACTCCTTGTCGATGTTCTCGGCGACCTGGCGGATGAAAGCGGCGATCTGCCGGGCTTCCGGCTCCTTCATGCCGCGGGTGGTAATCGCCGGCGTGCCCAGACGCAGGCCGCTCGGGTTGAACGGCGGGGCCGGGTCGCCCGGGACCGTGTTGTAGTTGGTCACGATGCGCGCCCGGTCGAGCGCCTTGGCCAGCTTCTTGCCTGGAATCCCCCTGTTCCTGAGGTCGATCAACATCAGATGATTATCGGTCCCGCCGGAAACGAGGTTGAAACCGTATTCGCGGAGTTTCTCGGCCAGTGCTCTGGCGTTCCTGACGACCTGGTTGGCGTAGGCGACAAACTCCGGCGTGTCGGCCTCGGCCAGTGCTACGGCGATGGCGGTCAGCGTGTGCATATGCGGGCCGCCCTGCAGGCCGGGGAAAACCGCCCGGTCCACCTTCTCGGCGTGCGCCGCGCGACACAGCAGCATGCCGCCGCGCGGACCCCGCAGCGTTTTATGGGTCGTTGTCGAGACGATATCCGCGTAGGGCACGGGGCTCTTATGGATGCCGGCGACGACGAGGCCGGCGATATGCGCGATGTCACTGACGTGATAGGCTCCGACCTCCCGGGCGATGTCCCCGAAGATATCGAACTCAATGGCCCGGGGATAGGCGGTGGCCCCGGAAATGATGATTTTAGGACGGTGTTTCCTGGCAAGGTCGCGGATTCTGTCATAGTCGAGCCGGCCGGTCTGGGGGTCCACCTCGTAGGGCACCGAATTGAAGAACTTGCTGGTCAGCGAGACCTTCCAGCCGTGCGTGAGATGCCCGCCGTGGATCAGCGACATTCCCATGATGGTGTCATGCGGCTCGATGAGGGCGGCGTAGGCGGCCATGTTCGCCACGGAGCCCGAGTAGGGCTGGACGTTGGCGTGGTCGGCCTTGAAGACCTTTCGGGCCCGGTCCTGGGCGACCTTCTCGATCAGGTCGGTGACCTGCTGGCCCTCGTAGTACCGTTTGCCGGGGTAGCCCTCCGCATACTTGTTCGTCAGACAGCTCGCCGTGGCCATCATCACCGCCCGGGAAATGTAGTTCTCCGACGGGATCAGACGGATGCAGCCGCTCTGGCGCACCTCTTCCTGTCTGATCAGTTCGTATATTTGCGGGTCATACTGCTCGAGGGCTGTCCTCATACGGATCTCTCCAGCGCACGTCATAACATCAGCCCGGGGACCTCCTGGCCTACGGGCTGTCTGGTGTTCTTATAACACAACTCCGATTTCCCGACAAGCATTTATTCGTTGACAAAGTCGAGCCGAAGAATATCATTGGATATTGATACATCATTTGAAAGAATAACGACTTAACGCTATGTCAGAACCCCACGCTCCAGGACAGGGCCGGGCCGGCGCCCATTTCGCAAGAGGCCGACAGGCCGCCGAGGCGGGCGACTTCGACCGCGCCATCGATGCCTACCTGGAGGGCCTTCGGTTGGCCCCCGACGACGTCACGCGTGGCCACATCGAACTGCGTGTCGTGGCGCTGCAGAGACAGGAGCGCCGCGGGGCCAAGCCTACGCCCGAGGAGGTGAAGCAGCGTCTTTCCACGGGGGACGGCCCTCTGGAGAAGATGCTCAACGCGGAATACCTGCTGGCGAAAGACCCGGAGCAGCTCGCCTATGGCGAGGCGCTCCTGCGGGGGGCGGTGGCGGGGGGGTACAGCGAGACCGTGAAGTGGATCGCGGATTTGGTGTTCCTGGCCAACAACAACGCCCGGAAGCCTTCGCTGCACCTGTACATTCTGCTCAAGGATGCCTATGCCGCGGTCGGCCAGTTCAACCGGGCGGCTGCGGCCTGCCAGCGCGCCGTTCGGCTCAAACCGGAGGACAAAAGGCTGCAAAGTGACATGAGGCGGCTCAGGGCCAGGCTGGTTTCATCCGGGCGCAAAGCATCCGACGGGGCCGCGCCCCATACGGCGGCGGGAAGCAGGGTCGTGCCCCAACGGGCGCGGGTAAGAGCAGGGGACCCTGCCGCGACCGGGCAGAGCCTCGGCGGGCAGGAGGCCGGTGCGGCGTCGACGGAAGCGGCCGGCGCGGAGAGCTTGGCCGAGGCCCGGGCTTTCTTCGAAAAGGCCCGGAATGCGGCCGACCGGAAACAGTACGACTACGCGATTGACATGTACCTGGAGGGACTGGGCCGGGCCCCGGATACGCTTGAGGAAGGCCACCTGCCCCTGTGTGAGTTGGGATTGCAGCGGCAGGGCCGAGGCGGCAAGAAGCCTTCCATGATGGAGAGGGTCAAGCGGATGCGGGGCAAAACCCCGCTGGAGCAGATGCTCAACGCCGAGTATCTGTTCGTCAAAGACCCCGATAACCTGGCTTACGCGGAGGCCATGTTGAAGGCCGCCGTCGATGGGGGGTTCACCCGAACGGCCCACTGGATCGCCAATCTCATCTTTCAGACGAACAACGCCTTGGAGAAACCCTCCCTGCATACGTATCAGTTACTCAAGGATTGCTACGCCGCGCTGGGCCAGTACGACAAGGCGGTGGCCGCCTGCCAGCGCGCCTGTCGCCTGCGGCCGGATGATAAGGACCTGGCGGATGATTACAAGAACCTCTCGGCTGAGCTGACCATGTCCAAAGGCAAGTATACGGTCGAGGGCGATTTCCGGCAGTCGATCCGGGACAGCGAGACGCAGGCCAGACTGTACGCGCAGGACAGGGTCATCAAGACCCGGGACTACCGTGCTTCCGCCGTGGAGGAGGCCCGCAAAGCCCATGCCCGGGAGCCGGAGTTACCGAAAAACGTGTTCAATCTCGCCAACGCCCTGGCGGACCTGGAGACGGACGCGGCCGAAAACGAGGCGATCCAGTTGCTCGAGGATGCGTATGTAAAGCGCAGCGATTTCAGTTTCAAGGAGCGTGCGGGGCTACTGCGAACGAGACAGCTCCGACGCTGGATTCGAGAGGCCAAAAAGCAGCTCGGAGTCCAGCCCCGGGGCGCCGATGCCAAGGCCAGGGTCTCCGAGCTGACAGCCAGGCTCAACGATGCTGAGCTGAAACACTACCGGCTGTGTGTGGAGAATTACCCGACGGACCTGGCCGCCAAGTACGAGTACGGGCTGCGCCTGATGCGAAACAAGCGGTACAATGAGGCTATACCCTTGTTTCAGGAGGCCCAGAAGGACCCACGGCGCAAAATCTCGGCCATGAACCAGACCGGGTACTGCTTCTTCATGAAGGGTTGGTACACTGACGCGATCGACGTCTTCACACGGGCCATCGAATCCTACGAAATAAAAGATGATGCGTTGGCGAAGGAACTGCGGTATAATCTTGCCCGTGCGTATGAAGAGCAGGATGAGAAAGAAAAAGCTCTCGAGATCTTTCGGAAGATTGCACAGTCGGATTTCGGTTACAGAGACGTCAGTGCCCGGGTGGAGAAGCTCAGAACGGCCTCCGGAAAGGATGGACCCGGGGCGGAACCGTCCGCAGAGTAACGACTTGCGTTTTGCAGAATGGACATGGGCAGGGGCGAACGATGATTCGCCCGTACCGGCGTGAACCCAAACTTTCGGNNCAAAGTGGCACATTCGTTGTCGGCAAAGAAGAGAGTCAGGCAGAACGCCAGAAGGCGTACCCTGAACCGCTCGCGCAGGAGCCAGGTGAGGACGCAGATCAAGCATCTGGAGACGGTTTTGACCCAGGGTGATGTGGCGGCGGCGGAAGAACAACTCCGACTCACCGCCCGGAAGCTCGATAAGGTGGCCGCCACGAGCGCCATGCACAAGAAGACGGCCGCTCGCAAGAAGTCACGCCTGGCGAAAAAGCTCAATGCGCTCAAGGCCAAGCAGGGCGGCGCGCCGCAACGGTCGTGACGGCCGCGCTGGGGGGACCTGCGCTCTTTGCCGTACGGCCACGGCTGCAATCGGGGAGTCTACGGCACCCAATCGAAGTCATGTCGATTGGGTGCTGCTGCTTTGGGGAGAGCACGGATGGCTCA
>JABAOC010035213.1_pt2 | contig 10582 bp, 7 predicted proteins | sample 7062161 | NCBI WGS metagenome assembly JABAOC01 (sample SAMN14538625, study PRJNA623070) | marine sediment metagenome | biome: marine biome [ENVO:00000428]; feature: marine pelagic biome [ENVO:01000023]; material: deep marine sediment [ENVO:00002113] | place: India: Gulf of Khambhat ...
AGATGAATCAACCTCATGAAAAGAACCATCAACTAATTCAACTTTAATATCTATTAATGGAAATCCAGCTAATATTCCCGATTGCGCAGCTTCCTGAATGCCTCTATCAATTGAGGGTATATATTCCTTGGGAATATCTCCGCCTTTAATCAAGTTCTCAAATTCGTATCCTTCTCCTGGTTCATTTGGTGAAAGATTTATTATTACATGCCCATATTGACCACGGCCTCCAGTTTGACGGATATATTTTCCCTCAATACCTTTAACTTCTTTTGATATAGTCTCTCGATATGAGACTTGTGGTTTTCCTACGTTGGCATCGACTTTAAATTCCCTTAAAAGGCGGTCGACAATAACTTCTAAATGGAGCTCACCCATTCCAGATATCAGAGTCTGTCCTGTTTCTTCGTCCTGCTTTACTCTAAAAGTGGGGTCTTCATCGGTTAACTTAACCAGGGAAACGCCCAATTTTTCCTGATCAGCTTTGGTTTTAGGTTCAATAGCAACTGAAATTACCGGCTCAGGAAATAACATCTTTTCCAAGATTATTGAGTTAGAGACTGAGCAGATTGTGTCTCCAGTTGAAACATTTTTAAGTCCGACTGCTGCAACAATATCACCTGGGTATACTTTTTCTTTTTCTTCCCGGTGATTTGCATGCATTTCCAGAATTCTACCAACTCTCTCTTTCTTTTCCTGTATTGGGTTATATATCATTGATCCGGTAGATAGGACGCCAGAATAGACACGGAAATATACAAGCTTTCCTACATAAGGATCAACCATTACCTTAAAAGCAAGAGCTGAAAATGGTGTTTCCTTGGTAGGTGGTCTTTCTTCAATCTTGCCTGTCCTTGGGTTAGTGCCTGTAATAGCTGGTACATCAAGTGGAGATGGCAGGTAAGAAATAACAGCATCAAGTAATGGCTGTATCCCCCTATTCTTAAATGATGCGCCGCACAATACCGGAATATGTTCAGCAGCTAGAGTAGCTTTTCGAATAGCCTGAATTAACAATTCTTCATCTATTTCTTCCCCATCTAAGTACTGATGAAGTAATTTATCATCATATTCGGCGACCGCTTCGAGCAGTTGCTTTCTATATTTCTGGGCAATATCCTGTAAATCTTGGGAAATATCAGCTAATTCAAACTTAGCTCCGGTTTCATCAGTATAAATAATAGATTTCATGTTAATTAAATCAACCATGCCCTCAAAAGATTCCTCTTTTCCAATCGGTATCTGGATAAGGAGAGGGTTTGCCTGCAAGCGGTTACGTATCATCTCAACGGCTGTAAAAAAATCAGCTCCGGTTCTATCCATTTTATTTATATATACAATTCTTGGAACGCGGTATTTATCTGCTTGTCTCCATACTGTTTCCGATTGAGGCTCTACTCCACCAACAGCGCAGAAAATGGCGATTGCTCCATCAAGAACACGAAGTGAACGTTCTACCTCTACAGTAAAGTCCACGTGCCCTGGCGTATCTATAATATGTATTCGATGGTCCTTCCAATCACAAGATGTAGCAGCAGACGTGATGGTAATGCCTCTTTCTTTTTCCTGGATCATCCAGTCCATTACCGCTGCTCCATCATCAACTTCGCCCATCTTGTGAACCTTGCCGGTGTAAAACAGAATTCTCTCAGTCGTAGTCGTTTTACCAGCATCAATATGAGCCATTATTCCTATATTTCTTATTTTTTTCAGTGGAAACTCTTTATCTACTTTTTTGGGCATAATATTTCACCATTTACCATCTATAATGAGCAAAAGCACGATTTGCTTCAGCCATTTTGTGTAAATCTTCTTTCTTTTTAATTGACGCACCTGTATTATTCGAGGCATCAATTATTTCTGCAGCCAGTTTTTCTTCCATCCTCTTCTCGGTTCTCTCCCTGGTATATAGAACTAACCATCTCATGGCTAACGTTTTACTTCTCCGCTTATTAACTTCTACAGGAACTTGATAAGTTGCTCCACCAACTCTTCTAGACCTAACCTCAAGCTGGGGCTTAACATTATCTAAAGCTTTGTTTAATACCTCGATTGGGTCTTCTTTTGTTTGCTTCTTGATAATTTCAAGTGCATTATAAACTATCTGTTGGGAAAGATTTTTCTTTCCTCCATCCATCATTCTATTAGCCAGTTGCTGAACCAGATTATTATTAAAAACCGGGTCAGAATATCTTTTTCTTTTTGGTGCAGGACCTTTTCTCGGCATGATCTTCTCTAAGCTCCTATTTGGTAGCCTTAGCCCCGTATTTTGATCTTGATTGCTTGCGGTCAGATACTCCGGCAGTATCCAGGGCTGCTCTTATTATCTTGTATCTAACGCCAGGTAGATCCTTAACTCTTCCACCCCGGATTAAGACAATTGAGTGTTCCTGGAGATTATGTCCAATTCCTGGAATATATGCTGTAACTTCCATACCGTTAGTCAATCTAACCCGGGCAATCTTTCTCAAGGCTGAGTTTGGCTTTTTTGGAGTAGCCGTGGCTACCCTCGTACAAACTCCTCGTCGTTGAGGAGACCCGCCAAGAGCCGGGGTAGAGGTCTTTTTAGACGTTGATTTTCTTCTTTTTCTTACAAGTTGATTAATCGTTGGCATAATCTATCTACCTTTTTCAAGCTTTGATACCCATTAATTTTAACGAATAAGTTACAGCAGGAAAATATACCATCTCTGAACTGGTGTGTCAACTTTATTTTATTTTATTTACTAGCCATTTCTTTGGTTTTGTCAGTTTCCTCTGTTTTTTCGGTTTCTTCAACTTCGACAGTTTTTTCTTCAGCTGCTTCCATTTCTTCTAATTCTTCCGGTGTCTTCTTAAAAAGAAATTCATATTCCTCTGGAATTTCACCTTTATACTCTAATTCAATTGAGCGGTATCTATTCATTCCAGTTGCTGCAGGAATTAATTTTCCTATAATTACGTTTTCTTTAAGGCCAAGGAGAGGGTCTTCCTTTCCAGCCATGGCAGCATCAGTAAGTACTCTTGTTGTCTCCTGAAAAGATGCGGCAGAAAGAAAACTATCGGTGGCCAAAGATGCTTTAGTGATACCCATCAACATTGGTTTTGCTGTTGCCGGTTCTCCGCCCTCTTTTTCAATTTTGGTGTTTTCTGTTTCAAAGACAAATCTGTCTACTATTTGTCCTGGTAAAAGATCTGTGTCCCCAGGAGAAGAAACACTAACTTTTTTCAGCATCTGCCGGACAATTAACTCAATATGTTTATCATTAATTTCAACACCCTGAGATTTATATACTTCTTGAACTTGATCTACCAGATAAAGCTGGACATCCTTTTTACCCCTTATACGCAATATATCATGCGGATTAAGCGAACCTTCAGTAAGTTGATCTCCTGCATTCACCTTATCTCCATCACTCACTTTTAAACGTACTCTTCGTGAAATCTGATATGATTTTTCTTTTCCGTCCTTGCCTAAAACTATTATCTTTTTTAGTTTTTCAGTCTCAGTAATCTCGACAATGCCTGAAATATCAGCGATTATAGCTTGTCCTTTTGGTTTTCTGGCTTCAAAAAGCTCGACAACCCTGGGTAAACCATGGGTGATATCTTCTCCGGCTACTCCACCAGTATGGAATGTCCGCATAGTAAGCTGTGTTCCCGGCTCGCCAATGGATTGAGCTGCAATAATACCTACTGCTTCCCCGATATCAACTTTAGATCTTTGAGCCAAGCTCCAACCGTAACAATACTGGCAAACTCCATATTTTGAACGGCAGGTCATAACAGAGCGTACTTCAATTTCTTTAATTTTTTCTTTTACTATCTTATCTAATGCTTCTTCGTCAATTTCTTGACTTGGTTGTAGAATATGCTTCTTATCTTTAGCTACAACTCTCTTCAAAGAGACTCTCCCAATCAGGTCTAAGTTAGGTTCGTCTTCTTCATTGAAAATATTCATAGGAATACCTTCATCCGTTCCGCAATCTTCTTCCCGAACAATTACATCCTGGGCCACATCAACAAGACGCCTGGTTAGATAACCTGAATCTGCAGTTCTTAGAGCTGTATCGGCCAGACCTTTCCTGGCACCATGTGTCGAGATAAAATATTCCAGCACGGTCAAACCTTCACGGAAATTAGCTTTAATTGGGCGGTCTATAATATCACCTCGCGGATTAGCTACAAGGCCCCTCATTCCTGCAAGCTGCCGAATCTGTTTTATGTTACCCCTTGCTCCAGAATTAGCCATCATCAAGATAGGATTGAATTTTTCGAAGTTGTTTTCCATTGCTTCAGATACATCATCAGTTGCTTTTGTCCATATTTCAACAATTCTCTGATGCCTTTCATCTTTAGTTATCAGGCCTTTTCTATATTGGCTCTCTATTTTATCTACCGCTTCTTCGGGAGCGTCCAAAATATCCCATTTGTTGGATGGTATCTGAATATCATCGACACCTATTGTTATCCCGGCTTTAGTAGCATAATGAAAGCCAAGTGTTTTGATATTATCTAAAATATTTGATGTTTCAGCAATGCTAAACTTCTTTGTACAATCAGAAACTATAGCTGCCAATTCTTTTTTATCTATTTCCTTGTTTACAAACGGATGTTCATCGGGTAGTGCTTTATTGAAGATAATTCTGCCTACTGTAGTTTCCAATAATTTCCGTCGATTTTTTAATCTTACTTTTATCTTTGAGTGAAGCTCTACTTTACCCACGTTAAAAGTATGTATAACCTCATCTTCGTCCTTAAAGACACGGCCCTCGCCTATATTTTCTTCTTTGTCAGCTGTCAAGAAAAAGATTCCCAAGACCATATCCTGAGTTGGGGTTGTCAAGGGACGACCATGAGCCGGAGAAAGTATATTATTTGTGGACAACATTAATATTCTAGCTTCAGCTTGTGCTTCAACTGATAATGGTAAGTGTACAGCCATCTGGTCACCGTCAAAATCAGCATTGAAAGCTGTACAGACAAGTGGGTGAATTTGTATTGCTTTACCCTCGACTAAAACTGGCTCAAATGCCTGAATTCCTAATCGGTGCAAAGTTGGTGCCCGATTTAATAGTACAGGATGTTCAAGTATAACTTCCTCCAATACATCCCAAACAATGTCTTTACCTCTATCAACCATTCGTTTTGCGCTCTTTATATTCTGGGTATGTCCAAGATCACAAAGCCTTTTCATGACAAATGGCTTAAATAGTTCTAAAGCGATAACTTTTGGCAGACCACACTGATGTAATTTTAGTTTAGGTCCAATAACAATTACCGAGCGTCCTGAATAATCAACCCTTTTGCCAAGAAGATTCTGGCGAAAACGCCCTTGTTTTCCTTTTAGCATATCCGATAAAGATTTAAGAGGCCTGTTGCCCGGACCGGTTACCGGACGTCCTCTTCTTCCATTATCAAAAAGAGCATCGACTGCTTCCTGAAGCATTCTCTTTTCATTATTTACTATTATCTCTGGAGCACCGAGATCAAGCAGTCTCTTTAAGCGGTTATTACGATTTATTACTCTTCGGTATAAATCATTCAAGTCTGAAGTTGCAAAACGTCCTCCATCTAATTGAACCATCGGCCTTAAATCAGGAGGAATTACTGGAATAGCCTCCATGATCATCCAGGATGGTTTATTTTTTGAATTTAGAAAAGCATAAACAACTTTAAGCCTCTTAATCGACCTGGTTCTTTTTTGGCCTTTTGATTTTTTAATTGTATTGCGCAGGCTTTTCGCTTCTTTTTTTAGATCCATTTTAATCAGTAGATCTTTAATGGCTTCAGCTCCCATGCCACCTTTAAAATATGCGCTATACCTGATTTTTAGATCTCTATACAGTTGCTCATCGTTAATTAATTGCTTCACGCTTAATTTGCTAAAAGTCTGAAAAGTATTTTCGAGTAACTCTTTTCTTTCTTCAAATAATGCTTTTTGATCATCAATCTGCTTATCGTAATTATTAATAATGCTATCTATTTTTTTATCAGTATATTTTTTACTTTCAATCTCAGCTGCTTCATCATCTTTAGCTTTAAGTTCGCCCTTAACGACCCGGACCATCCTGTCACGTCTCTTTTCTAAGTTTTCGATTTCTTTAGCAATTTCTGCTTCAAGTTCCTTTATTTCATCCTCCAGGTCGCCCTTTAATACATCAAGATCCTCTTTCTGCTTCTTTGTATTGACTTCAGTAATAATATAGGATGCAAAATATAGGACTTTTTCAAGATCTTTAGGTGAGATATCTAGTAAATAGCCCATCCTTGACGGTACACCTTTAAAAAACCAGATATGTGATACTGGCGCAGCCAGCTCGATATGGCCCATCCGGTCACGTCGAACTTTTGATTTAGTTACTTCAACCCCGCACCTTTCACATATAATCCCTTTAAATCTAACTCGTTTGTATTTTCCGCAGTAGCATTCCCAATCTTTAGTCGGCCCGAATATTTTCTCACAGAAGAGGCCGTCTTTTTCAGGTTTTAGAGTTCGGTAATTAATTGTTTCCGGTTTTTTAACTTCTCCACTAGACCAAGCCCGAATCTGTTCAGGAGAGGTCAAACCAATCTTTAAGGAATCGAAATTGTTTACATCGAGCAAAATTCTTCCCCCTGTAAATTTATTTTATATTAATCTGCTTCAGAAACTTTGGTTTCTTCAGCTTCGCTTTCTTTGTCTATTTCTTGTAGTTCCTCATCCTTTTTATCGCCTTTATTCTGAGAAAGGTGCCCTCTTAGGTCAATGCCTAATTCCTCAGCAGTCTTATATATATCTTCTTCAGCTTCTTTAAGTTCGATTTCTTTGCCTTCATCGGAAAGAACTTCGACATTGAGGCAGAGGCTTTGCATCTCTTTTACTAATACCTTGAAGGACTCAGGTATACCAGGTTCAGGGATATTTTCACCTTTAACAATTGCTTCATAGGCTTTAACCCGGCCAACAACATCATCGGATTTAACAGTTAAAATTTCTTGAAGAGTATAAGCTGCTCCATAGGCCTCTAAAGCCCAGACTTCCATTTCCCCAAATCTTTGACCACCAAATTGAGCTTTTCCGCCGAGTGGTTGTTGTGTCACAAGAGAATATGGTCCAGTTGAACGGGCATGTATTTTATCATCTACCAGATGAAGAAGCTTCATAATATACATATAACCTATAGTAACCGGACGTTCAAATGGTTCTCCACTACGTCCGTCATAGAGAATAGCCTTTCCAGTAATTGGCAGGCCAGCCTTTTTAAGGATATTTTTTACTTCTTCTTCGGTTGCACCATCAAATACTGGTGAATTAATAAATATTGGCGGTTTAATATCTCTATCTTTTTCATCTTTCCAGCCAGTCATTGCCGCCCAGCCTAAGTGAGCTTCAAGAACTTGGCCAATATTCATTCTAGATGGAACCCCGAGTGGATTTAGAATAATATCAACCGGAGTCCCGTCATATAGAAAAGGCATATCTTCAACTGGTAGTATCTTAGATATGACTCCTTTGTTTCCATGTCTTCCGGCGAGCTTATCTCCCTCTGCAATCTTTCTTTTTTGAGCAATGTAAACCCTAACAAGATGATTTACGCCAGGTGATAACTCATCGCCTGAATCACGTGAAAATTCTTTAATATCAATTACTTTTCCACTTTCCCCATGAGGAACTTTAAGTGAAGTATCTCTGACTTCCCTGGCTTTTTCACCAAAGATAGCTCTGAGTAACCTCTCTTCTGCAGTTAACTCTGTCTCTCCTTTTGGAGTAACTTTTCCAACTAGTATATCTCCAGGATTGACTTCCGCTCCAATTCTAATAATTCCACGTTCATCTAAATCTTTTAGCACTTCTTCGCTTACATTAGGTATATCGCGAGTAATCTCTTCCGGACCCAGTTTTGTATCTCTGGCATCAACTTCGTGTTCCTCTATGTGAATAGAGGATAACTTGTCTTCATGAACAAGCCTTTCAGATATGACAATGGCATCCTCGTAGTTATAACCTTCCCAAGGCATAAACGCTACTAAAAGGTTACGGCCAAGGGCTAATTCTCCTTTTTCAGAACATGGGCCANNCATCGGCAATTACTTGACCTGCTTGAACTTTTTCACCAATATTTACCAGTGGTTTATGATTAATACAGGTTCCTTGGTTTGATCGCTTAAACTTATGAAGATTATAAGTCCTTTTTTTCTTATTTTCCTGAATCTCAATTGAATCAGCTGAAACCGAGGAGACTTTTCCATTTTTTTCGGCCAGAAGAATTTCTCCAGTATCAACTATTGCTCTGTGTTCCATACCGGTTCCAACAACAGGAGCTTCAGTGTTAACTAAAGGAACAGCTTGCCTCTGCATGTTTGATCCCATTAAAGCCCTGTTGGCATCATCATGCTCTAAAAAGGGGATTAAGGCTGTTGAAACACTAACAATTTGCCTGGGAGAGATATCCATATAATCAACTTTTTCAGGCTCTATGGCTTCAATCTCTTCGCGATCTCGGGATAGAACTTTTTCATGAATAAATTTACCCTTTTCATTTATTAAAGCATTTGCTTGGGCAATGATATATTTGTCTTCTTCATCAGCAGTTAAAAATTCCACATTGCTGGTGACAATTCCATTTTCAACTTTACGATAAGGAGTTTCAATAAATCCAAACTCATTGATTCGCCCAAATGTAGCTAAACTTCCGATCAAGCCAATATTAGGCCCTTCAGGCGTCTCAATCGGGCACATCCTTCCATAGTGAGAAGGATGAACATCTCGAACTTCAAAACCTGCTCTTTCCCTGGATAGCCCTCCAGGGCCAAGAGCTGAGAGCCTTCTTTTGTGAGTAAGGCCCGATAATGGATTGGTCTGGTCCATAAACTGGGATAATTGGCTGCTGCCAAAAAATTCCTTTAAAGAAGCCACAATGGGACGTATATTTATTAGGGTTTGGGGAGTAATAGTTTCAACATCTTGAGTAGTCATTCTCTCGCGGACTACTCTTTCCATCCTGGCCATACCAATCCTGAATTGATTTTGAATTAGTTCACCGACAGACCTTATTCTCCTATTTCCGAAATGGTCTATATCGTCAATATCACCTACGCCTTGGTGAAGCTGTACAAAATATTCCACAGTTCTCCAGATGTCTTCCCTAGTTAGAGTTACAGTATCCATTGGAATATCTAGATCTAGCTTCTTATTAATTTTATAACGACCTACTTTTGCCAAATCATACCTATGCGGATTGAAGAAAAGATTCTCTAATAATGATTTAGCACTTTCTATCGTAGGAGGTTCGCCTGGCCTAAGCCTTTTATATATCTCAATTAATGCTTCTTCGTAGCTTTCTGATGTATCTTTCTCAAGTGTTTTTTTAATACTTATTGCTTGGTTGAGCTTTTCTACAAGTTCTTCATTACCCCCAAAACCTAAAGCTTTTAGAAGTATAGTAATAGGTTGTTTTCTTTTTCGGTCTATCCGGACCGTCATTATATCGCGTTTATCAATCTCCATTTCAAGCCAGGCTCCACGGCTTGGAATAATTTTACAATAATACAGATATTTATCTGATTGTTTATCAATTTCAGAGTCGAAATAAACACCGGGTGAACGAACCAATTGACTAACAACCACTCTCTCAGTACCGTTAATAATAAAAGTGCCTCTCTTGGTCATCAGAGGAAAATCACCCATGAATACCTGCTGCTCTTTTATTTCACCCGTGCCTTTATTTATCAGGCGTACTTTTACGAATAGTGGAGCAGAATAAGTCATGTCTTTTTCTTTACACTCTTCGTCAGAGTATTTAATCGCTCCAAATTCATAATCCCCGAATTCCATCGCCAATGAGCGAGTAAAGTCCTCGATAGGTGAGAGATCGTCAAATATCTCCCTCAGTCCTTTTTCAAGCAACCACTTGAATGAATCTACTTGTATTGATATTAAATTGGGAACATCACTTATTTCGGGAATTTTAGCAAAAGAGATTCTTTCTCTAATTACCGGGGCATTATCCAAATGTTTTTCCACCTCTTGCTAAATTGAAAGGATAATTTGACACAAATCGTTATTGTAACAATATATGTGTATATTGTCAACAAATTGTATATTTCTTATATTCCTAATTTCTATAATAATATAATTTTTCATAAATTAGCTAAATCGGCCTCTACAGGCCGATTTTTTAGTTATTAAAATATATCTATTAACTAAGCTCAACTTCAGCCCCAACTTCTTCTAGTTCACCTTTCACTTTTTCAGCTTCATCCTTATTAACATTTTCTAAAACAGGTTTAGGAGCGCTATCGACAAGATCTTTGGCTTCTTTCAACCCAAGGTTAGTTGCACTTCTAACAACCTTGATCACCTGAATCTTTTTATCGCCCGCAGATTTTAGAACTACATCAAAGGTTGACTTTTCTTCCGCTGCTGCTGTTTCACCGGCTGTTCCTGCTCCAGGGGCTGCGGCTGCAACTTGTGTAGCTGCAGTAACTCCAAAAATATCCTCAAGTTCTTTTACCAGTTCGGAAAGTTCGAGTGCCGTCATATTTTGAACTGCTTCTATTATTTCATCTTTGTTTAATGTGGAAGTTGATTTCTTGGCTTTTTTGGAAGCTTTTTTCTCTT
>JABAOC010004776.1_pt5 | contig 10580 bp, 11 predicted proteins | sample 7062161 | NCBI WGS metagenome assembly JABAOC01 (sample SAMN14538625, study PRJNA623070) | marine sediment metagenome | biome: marine biome [ENVO:00000428]; feature: marine pelagic biome [ENVO:01000023]; material: deep marine sediment [ENVO:00002113] | place: India: Gulf of Khambhat ...
ATGAGGTCGAAGGCACCAGATGTGAGGACTGTCGTCGTCAAGGCTCTCACCATTCGAATTCCACGAGGCCGAGAAGGCGGAGGGCATCAAGGATTCCCTCGGCGTAGCTGACGGAGGCGAGGGCGGTGGCCTTCCTCTCCTTGGCGTAGTATTCTGCGTCTCCCACGTATCTGGCGGCGTGTTCGATTAAAGCCTTTACCTCCCCGCTGTCGATCTCCTTCGGGAGATGGGCCTTTTTAATCTCGTTTAGGACTTTCTGGCAACCCTCAGAGTACTTTCTTATGAGCCTGTCTATGGAGCCTTCTGGGTTGTGGGCCTCGAGGGCTTCATGGGGGCATTCCGCCATGGTCTTGAGGGCTTCGGCCTCAAGGAAGTGGAGGTCACCGGGGACGATAAGCACGTGGGGCGAAGGTCCGAAGTCGAGGTCCGCTAGATACTTGGCCTTGCCGGCCCTTATGGTTTGGTCCTTCCATCCTAGGCGGGCGGCTGCGATGGTGAGGGTGTCCGTGTTGTAGACCTCGGGGTCCCCTGCTTCAATGAGTGTTCGGATGGCCTGGGGGATGGTTTGTTGGCGCTGGGTCAGGGCGTCGATGTCGAGGAGGATGAGTGTGTGGAGGCCGTGTTCGGTGTTCTCTTGAAGTGTCCTGAGGACCGTATTTGGTGGGGCCTTCTCCGGTAGGGGGAGTGTGACCGTGCGTCCGAACTTGTAGAGGCTGAGGCCGGTCTCGGCGACGGCGGTGAGGATCGAGGAGCCGTGGACGACCTTGGTGGGGATGTCCTTCTTCGCTGCTTCAAGGAGGAGGCTGATGTGGGTTGTGGCGGTGAGGCAGTCCCCTCCAATGAGGATGCCCACCTTTCTTTGCCGGGCTTCTTCAAGGAGGTTTTCCGAGGCCTCCTCTAGCTGGCTCCTTGAGAGAGGTCTAACCGGTGTGCCGATGATGCCTTCCAGGCGTTTGGTGTCGGAGTCGAGGATGGTGGTGTAGAACTCTGCGTAGAGGACATCGCAGCTTCTGGCCTCCTCGAGGGCTCGTAGGCTGAGGTCCTTCTCATCCGTGAGGCCGACGCTGATGAGGCTGAGGGTCATCTCTCCTTCTCCCTTAGGGGGATTCGGGTGGTGTGGCCGCACCTGAGGCAGGTTGTGGCGACGTGGGGCTCCCGCCGCTGGCGGATGCGGGTGCGGCTGGTGGCTCCGGGGACTAAGTAAGCCTTGCACTCCCTGCAGATGCGTCTCCTGAGGTCTCGCGGGAGGTGTGTCCTTGTTCGCATGGCGATCCTTCGGGCGAGGTCGACGTAGCGCTGGGCGAGGGCCGGGTCTTGCGGGAAGGTCTGCTCTGCCTGGTCGAAGAGGGTTCTGATGCGCTCCCTTGCGATCCTGGTTGTTTCTTTGTCCGGCATGGCCCTTTTTTCGTGGGGTTTGGGAGTTGGAAGGGTTTATAAGATTATTGTGGGTGTTTGGTTTACGGAGCGGGGTGGGGCAGCCAGGTAAGCCCGTTGGGCTCATAACCCAAAGGTCGGTAGTTCAAATCTACCCCCCGCTACCAAATAACAATACACCCCCCTCTGAGGAGCTTATCAAAACACTATGGTCAATAAGAAATAAGTGAGAATACACAGAAAACATACGCTAAGATGCTGAAGAGACTGACAAGGAACTGTGATCTCAATGATCCAATGAACGTTGAGAATTTCGTATTCGATCTGGATGTGTCCAACAAGACAAGGAATGTGTTCTTCGATGCCTACTCTCACTATTGTAAAACTAATGGAATACGATGGAATAGACCGAGACTAAAGGTAGAATCATATCCTGTTAAGATACCCACTGAGAAGAATATCGATCTCATCATCTCAACTGCCACTTTGCGCACGCGGATGGTAGAGAGAGCCATTTTCTGGATGCTGCCAGAACCTTCCTTGAATCTATAAAGTGAACTTGATCTCTCTAAATATCCTCTGTTTCTCCTTCTTTTCACAAATAAGCCTGTATTACTAGAACAATTAATATATACATTAACATTAGATCATCAATTTACACATATTGGAGATTTCCTTCAAATGGGTACAATTACGCTAGATACCATCGGAAAAGGATTAGAGATCCTTCAAGCAAACAAGAACCTTTGGTTAGATGTAGATATTGATGAACGCATCGCCATTTTGGACGAAATCAGACTGGACTTGCTTTCAGTTGCAGATGACTGGATTGAAAGATGCATCATCGAAAAGGGCATTCCACAAAATACTTTCGGAGAGGTATTTGAATGGAATATGCTTCAGGTGATCTTTTCTCTATTAACCTCACTGCAACAATCGTTAAAGGATATTAAGAAAAAAGGTCGACCCAGGATCGCAGGTCCGATCATCGAGCGTACAGAAGGTCAGGTTGTAGCCAACGTCTTCCCCCGCAGTAGACTCGAGAGCATGTTATTCCCCAATCTAACAATGGAGGTATGGATGGAGCCAGGAGTCTCCATCGAGGAGACATTACAGACCCAAGCCAGAGTCTATCGAGAAAAACCTAGGCAAGGAGGAGTGTCATTAGTCCTTGGAGCAGGAAACGCCTCAGCACTTCAGGTCGCTGATCTCCTATACAAACTCTACATAGAGAATCATGTAGTCCTCCTCAAGATGAATCCAGTCAATTCATATCTCAAGCCAATGCTGGAACAGACGTTCAACACTTTGATATGTAGAGGATTTCTCCGTATTGTTTCCGTTGGAGCAGAAGAGGGGAGATATCTATGCCATCATCATCTTGTGGATGATATTCATCTTACTGGTTCGGACAAGACCTTTGAAGCCATAGTATTCGGAGTTGGAGAAGAAGGGGCTAAACGTAAAGCCGAGAACACTCCGATATTATCAAAGCCAATTACAGGCCAACTTGGTAACGTCACACCTGTAATCGTTGTCCCTGGTCCTTGGAGTAGCGATGATATCAAGAAACAGGCGGTGAAAATTGTTTCTTGGCTCGCATTAAATGCAGGATGCAATTGCTTTTCACCTCGAATAATTGTACAGGATAAAAACTGGTCTAAACGAAAAGCACTGGTTGATGCTGTTAGAGATGTCATGACAAACTTGGACACACAGAAAGCATATTACCCCGGATCTAGAGAGCGGCATGCCTCCATATTATCAGAACATCCAGATGCCATTCAAATTGGTGATGCTGATAAGGGACATCTCCCTTGGACATTAATAGAAGATATCAACCCGAACAATGCAAACGATATTTGTTTCAAATCTGAGGCTTTCTGCAGTCTGATTACGGAGACCGCTCTTGAATCTGGTAGCGTAACCGATTTCATTGATAGAGCCGTTGATTTCGTCAATGACACATTATGGGGGACTCTAACGGTCACTATTCTTGTTCACCCGAAATCCCTCGTAGATCCGGAAATATCTGCATGCATTGAACGTGCCCTATCAAAGCTTCGCTATGGCACAATCAGCATTAACGAGTTAGGAGTATTGTCATATTTTCCTGGGATTGCTCCTTGGGGAGGTTTCCCTGGACATGATGTCTACGATATACAATCCGGTGTTGGGGTGATCAATAACTACCTTATGCTGAATAGACCTGAGAAAACAGTGATGCGTGGACCCTTCACAAAGATTGATCCTCAACTGGTTACTTTCAGGCACTCGGTGGAATTTGCTAGAAAATATACTTACTATTTGGCAGAGCCATCTATGATGAAACTTCTTGGTGTAGTTTGGACTTTGATGAGAGGGTAATCCTCGTTAGTATATATGAGTTAGTCTCCAAAGGGTCTTCATATTTTATTCTGGTTTCACAGAGAACCTCTATTTCTCCTTCTTTTCAAGAATAAGCATTAGATCTATACTTTGATCCATATATATAACATGAAGTCCAATACTTTTCTATTTGAATTCTAAGGACATTATCTGGGATTTGTATTGGGATAATAACGTAAATAACGACATTATCAATCTTACATGTGAGACCTTAGTTTGGACTGTCCAAAACGTTATAGACTCAGCTCATCTTCTATCTCTGCGGATTAAATCCACTCTCAAAGAGTTTCCAGTTGAAAACCCACTTTAAGTACTTGATTTTACCTGACTCGAACTCCAGAATATCAACACAGGGTAGCTCAACTCTATTGCTGGTGGCCGGGAAGCCTAGGTATTCCCCTGTGTGAGTCGCAGTCCACATGTACTCAATCATAGCTGCGTTGTCCTTCGTCATGATTCTCTCGATGTTGATCTTCCTGTTAGGGAAGGCTTTCTTGCCTCGGGAAAACCCGTCCCTGAGCTTTTGCGCATCTAAGACTCTGTTAGCAAAATCTATCAGCTTGACATCATCCGCAAAATAATTCATGACAGAATCCACGTCCCACTTCTCAACAGCTGAATATATCTCTCTGACTAATTCCTCAATGTCAGACATGTTTACCGATTGTTTGTTTCTGTGAGATGTTTATTAAACCTCGCATGGAACTAGACTGTCCAAAATATTATAGACTCATAGGTTCCATTGAAGATCAAGGTTCTATTAGTGATCTAATGGAACCTGGCTCTGAGATGGGGGCTGTATAAGTATCAAGATGGGAAGGGGAGTGATATTTTGGGTAGGGTAGAAATGTCGCGCGCGCGCGAGGTGGACACCCCCTTAGACAAGTATCGAGTGGGTGCAACTGCTCACGGGATACCTAGGGGATATGAGGACTTTAACTGTAATTTCGAAATCACAGAGAGTCTCGAAAACGAGAAGTTAACGCATCGATTATGTGAAAAGGTGCCCCTTGGAACACTTGGCGTTCTTGTAACATATACCTTGGAGCCCGTAGAAGGGGGAACTAGATTCACACATGTTATAGACGCTGAATTGCCTTGAGGAGTTTTTGGTAAGTTCCTTGGCAGATTGATGAGAGGAATGGGTGAAAAGGAAGCCGAGAAATCGTTAGAGAAGTTGAAAAGCATTCTGGAGAAATAGCTTAAAGTATCACCAAGAAACCATCCTTCATCTTTTTTTCTTGAAACCACTCAGATGCTGATCCTAAGAATATACCACACTATTTAGTCAAGTTATATCAAGCTTGTGGATAGATTCTCTGATGATATCAGCTGAGAAAGGCTCACCATGCCCAGGATATATCATCTCGGCTCCATTGGATAGAAGAAATCTCCAGCTATCAACAAGCTTCTCGAAGTCATGAGAATATATCGAAAGCCTCGGACTAAAACACAAAGGAAACCCATTCATAGCCAAATCACCCACAAATGCTTCGCCGGAGTCCAACAGAACACTTGATGAGCCTTCAGTATGACCCGGAGTATGAAACACACTACCTGATACTCCATAATCCGATAGGGAGAACCCTTCCTCTTCAAGAATAATATCAGCATCAACAGGAGAGGCGCTCAGAAAAGGAGTGAGGAAAACGTTCAACAATACTCTGGATACGCTACCCCACAATGTAACGCCTGTAGGAACTGGAATGGATGAGCCTTTGAGCCCTCGCATATCATCCCGATGGACAGCTACTTTGGCACCTGTAAACTCTTTTAATTCTTTGAGGGAGGCTATATGGTCGAAGTGTCCATGTGTTATAATTATGAGTTCGATCTCAGCTGGCTCGAAAGGGATTCTTTCCATGGCTTTGTTAAAATCTCTTGCCTTGAAAGGGACATCAACCATTATGGTTCCTTCGGAGTGGATTATGTAGGAGTTGGTGAATCCATGGTCAATGGGATAAACTTCTACTCCTATCGGATTCATTCTAGTTTATCTAATCACATCTGAGGATAAGAGTTGGGATATAGGATAATAGCGTAAATGAAGACATTACTGACGTCTCACGTGTGACATTATTGATATTTTCATCTCTTAATAAAAGGTTATATAGAGTACATATCTAGTAAATTCAAGGTTTCATTGTCATCTGACTAAAAAGGTTACCAATGGAATCTAAGCTCCCAGTTGGGGAGCTAATAGAGTACCAAAAATGAGAGGAGATGAGTAGACTTGCGCGCGCGCATTCATACAGGAATCGAAGAACTACTCAAGAAGGCTCCAGAACCCTTTTTCCGAGGCTGGCCGGAGAAGGGACCTAGAAAATGAAAGGCATTCGATTTAAAACTGGTTAAATGCATTCAATAAAGCGCTTAGGAAAGGTTATTTCTAAACAGGCTAGCGCGCGCGAGGCGCCCGCGAGGAGCGCGGGCGCCTGATCGCTTCTCGTTACATCTAGCACGCTGAAAGAGCTACATCCGAAGCGGGTAGTGAGTTCTACATTGGAACGTTCAGCTCAGGACGTCCCTGGCGAGGTGGAGGTGGACCCTCTGTGTCAGCTCCAGGGTCTTCACGCTCACCCTCTCGTTCGTCCCGTGGGCGAGGTCGACCAGGTCGTTCACGGGGGTCTCGGGGTCGAATAGGGAGAAGCCGTAGGCCTGGGCGCCCAGCGCCCTCATGAACCTGCAGTCGGAGGCCCCGGGCACTATCAGGGGGACGAGGGTGGCGCCGGGCATCTCCCTCCCTATGGCCCTCTCCATGGCCTCGACGAACTCCGACCTGGGGGGGCTGGAGCTGCCGTAGGACATGAATCCCCTCTCTGGGCCCTCGGGGTCCTCGATGATCGCCTCGTCGGCGAGGGGTCCGAGCGCCTCCCTCAGGCGGGCGATGACGTACTCCTCATCTTGACCTGGGAGTGTCCTGATGTCAAGGTCGACATGGGCCCTCTCGGGTATGACGTTCACCTTAACTCCCCCCTGCACGACGTTGGGGGAGACGGTCATCCTGCTGAGGCTATGGAGGAGCATCGCCATCGCCGGCTGCCGGCTCCTCAGCCTGCCCAGGGAGAGGTTGAGGAGCGTCGGGTTGGTCAGCATCGCGCGCTGGAGGAGGCCGAGGCCCAGGCCCTCCGCCAGTTGGCCGAGGTGCTTCGTGGTCAGGGGAGGGCTGTACCTGGAGAGGCGGGTCACGGCCTCGCTCAGCTTCACGACTGCGTTGTCGCTCCCGAAGGGCATGGAGCCGTGGCCGGGCCTCCCCCTGAACGTGATCCGCTTCCTGGCCACCCCCTTTTCGCCGGCAAAGAAATGGACCCTGCCCGGGGCGATGGACAGCCCGCCGGCCTCGGAGACGGAGTAGTCGGTCCTGACGAGCTCGGGGTGGTTCTCCATCATCCACCCGGCTCCGAGGGCCCCGCCGGCCTCCTCGTCGGAGACCACGAGCAGGATGAGGTCGCCCCTGGGCTTGAAGCCCTCCTCGTGGAGTTCTATGAGGGCCCGAACCTGGGCGGCGACGATGAAGAGCATGTCCAAGGATCCGCGGCCCCAGACGTTGCCGTCCTTGACGACGCCCGAGAAGGGGTCCTCCTCCCAGGAGCCGGGGTCCTCCACGGGGACGACGTCGACGTGGGAGGGGCCGAACATGAGGCTGGGGCCATCGCCCGAGCCCGGGATCCTGGCGACCAGGTTGCCCCTGCCTGGTGCCGACTCGAGGACGCGGCTCTCGATGCCGTGCTCCTGCAGCGTTCTCTCGACGGTCCTGATGGACCTCATCTCGTCGCCGGGGGGGTTGACGCACCTGTTCTGGATGAGCTCGGAGAGCAGGCTGATGGTCTCTTCGAGTGATGAGGGTTCCGTTGTTGACACCTGGTTCATGGGAGATTTAGTTTTATTTATATATTTTTTTGAATTTTCGGGGGAGAAAAAGGGGGATTTGGGTGATTACCCGGGTGTTTATCAGAGCTGGACCTTCAGCATGGACAAAGGGCTGTAGGGTTTCCTGCCTGGGCCTATCCGATGGTAGAGGCTCGTCAGGAGGTTGCGTAGGCGTCGAGAATCGATGGCATCAAGCACTTGTTTTATCTTCACCGTTTTTCCAATCTAAAAAGAAGTCGACCTAAATAATTTCTAAACAGCATAGCGCGCGACCAAAATGAAAATGGCTCGCACGCTCGCAGTAATAAATTACATTCACTTAACCTTTTTCAATTCTTTTTAAATAGAGCTTTCTCGATGGTTCTTACTGGAAGCTTTATTTTTTCTCCGCGCGCGCGGCGATTAAAAAACCATCTTAGACCCGTTGTCGAAATACAGCGTGATGACGTTCCACCTCTCCTCTCCTTCACAAATCTCCACACTGACAGGTCTCTTGTCCTTGTGTTCCTCAGCCCATTGCAAAATAGCCTTCCTTTGCTCGTACGCACAGAATACCCTCAATCACTCCTCGTTCCGGATCAGCTGGTATGGTCGAGCAGGCCTCCTAATCATCGCGTGTCCCCCTACTCGATGCTGAAGTCTAGGCCAAGGCACTTCTTGATCCTGATGCGCGCGCCACACACGCCAGCCTCATCGTGTAGGCTGGCCCCACTCCGTGAAGGTGAAAGGGGCTGGCCAAGCGGAGATCCATCACAAGTCCCGTAAATGCGCTTAAAGATCCTGCTTGTAATACGGTTCGATGTACACGCTTGACGGATAGTCATCGTCATCGACCGCTATGGCAACATAACCCTCTGGAATCTCATCGAAATCCTTGATCAGCCCTCTGTCGATCCTGCTCCCGAATGGCCCCAATTCAATGACTCGAATCATATCCAGATTGTCCGCCTTATCATCGGTTTTTAAGTTCGACTCAGCTCTGTGATCCAGAGAGAGCAGTGAAAATAAGCACATGATAAGTTGAATCAGAATCTGAGTGGTTTCAAGGAAAAAATGAGGGTGTTATGGTTTAATGGCGACGCTTAAAGCTATATCTTCATTTTCTCCCAGACTTCTACGAACTCCGACCAGGAAATTATAGGTATATACTCCGCCTTTTTTATCTCAGGTAGGTAGTATTTCATTGGCATGTTAAGTTGTTCTGCATTATCAGCCTCATAGAATGAGTAGCACACAGTCTTTCCACAAGGTAAAAAACCTTCTTTAGTGCTCTTCAGAAGCTTCTTTGCATCAATCCCCTTTAATGTCCCCTTTTCTTTAATCTCTGCCGTGGCCTGCCTCGCTTTTTCAATTATCTTATCAGTATCCTCTGGGTCAAACTCCCAAATGCATAGATATTTCATTCTCTTTTTCACCACCGTTTATTCTTGTATATCTACAGCTCCCCATCTCGGAGCTGGGTCCCATCAGAAACCTTATGATTAAGGTGACAATGAAACCTTGAACCCAACTAGAATCCATTAAATATAAAACGATTTACTCATTAGCAAACTAGAGACAGCCAGCCCTCCCCTTTCTTTATGTTTCTATAGTCGGCATCTGAGTGGTTTCAAGAAAAAAAGGGGAAATAGGGGGTANNCAGATAGGTCCAGTGATATTTCTTCTGGTTGGGGGTGTACCGTCCTTTGTATTCGACCCCATCAGTCTCGGTGCATGCCCTTTTTATTGAGTCGTCTGATTCTTGAAGCTCTTCCGCTGATCCGAACCAGTCGATATGTAATAGCACTAACATAGTCATCACATCTCCTCACATTATCAGTATGTGAAAGTTTCACACATTGAAACTGGGCCCTTCCTTAGAGCCTTGAATGTCATCTGATCCTCCGAGTCTATAACGTTTTGGACAGTCCAAACTACACATCCATAATTTTATCATCACATCATCCTAATAGTAAGTATGAGCTCGATTAGAACCCTCTTTGATCAAACTATGATCAATAAATTGGTTCTAAACAACCGTTTTGTCAGATCAGCAACATACATGGCATCTGCAAATGATGATTTCACAGTCTCTCTGAGACTTATCGAATCAATGGTTGAACTAGCCAAAGGAGATGTTGGACTAATCATTACAGGACTAGCAGGAGTAACTAAGGATGGTACAGGAAATCCAAAAATGATTGGTATCTACAATGACTCATTTATCAATGGATTAGCTCCTCTGACAGAAGCAGTCCACAAAGAGGGAGGACGAATTTTCATCCAACTTGCTCACTGTGGAGTACTTGGTAATCCCCAAGTAACAGGAGAAGAATCACTTGGACCTTCAGCCATCCTCTCATGGACAGGTGAGGGCACAGCTTGTAGAGAAATGACTATATTGGATATAAATCGAGTTGTGAAGGCTTTTGGGGATGCGGGGTTTCGTGCATGGAAGGCTGGGTTTGATGGAATTCAGTTGCATGGGGCTCATGGGTATCTTATCAGTGCGTTTCTCTCACCCTATTTCAATAAGAGGACAGATGAGTATGGAGGAAGTCTGGAAAACAGGGCTAGGTTCGCTTTAGAGGTTGTTCAAAGCGTTAGGAACATGGTTGGAGATGATTTTCCTGTAACGATTAAGATTAACTCGGAGGATCTGCTTGAAGGTGGGTTAACTGTTGATGAGATGCTGAGGGTTGCTTCTTGGCTTGAAGAGAAGGGTATTGACGCTATTGAGCTGAGTGGTGGTACTACTTGGGCTAGACGGCTGGGTAGACCTAATTCGTCTTGGGCGAGAAACACTCAAGAGGAGGTGTATTATAGGGAAGCATTAACACAGCTGAGGAATGTTGTTGACATTCCTTTGATACTTGTTGGTGGTATCAGATCTTTTGATGTTGCTGACAAGCTTGTAAAGGATGGGTTGTGTGATTATGTTGCTTTAAGTCGTCCACTTCTTCGTGAGC
>JABAOC010031514.1_pt1 | contig 10580 bp, 9 predicted proteins | sample 7062161 | NCBI WGS metagenome assembly JABAOC01 (sample SAMN14538625, study PRJNA623070) | marine sediment metagenome | biome: marine biome [ENVO:00000428]; feature: marine pelagic biome [ENVO:01000023]; material: deep marine sediment [ENVO:00002113] | place: India: Gulf of Khambhat ...
AGTTAGACATCGATCATATTGAGAATACTATCTACTCTCCGCTTTGAACCTTTTGTTCTTTCATCTAACTCGATGCCTAACGACCAGCGGTGAGTGGCGGCAAACCAATCAGCACAAAATTATCAATTCATGTTAATCTGTTTGCCGTCCACTCGAACGCAGTGTTAGAACAGATAACATATTTAGAGACAAATATTTTCTCGCCTAGTAACAACTATCTCTATCTATTTAAATTATTCAAGAAATTAGTAATCATTGTTATTATCGATTCATTAATTTTGTTATCTGTTTTTTATCTTAATAATTATATTTGAATCATAAATATTATTGGCTAGATAAATCTTTATATAACCATTATTTTTTGTTTTTAATAAATCCCCTTTAGGAACTAGTACAAAAGATAACTTACTCATTTGAGGAATCGTTATTTTATTTCTCTGAGAATTAAGTGAATAGCTAAAATCTAATATTTTACTCTCGATTAAATTAACGTTAGTTATATTAAAATATTCACTGCTAATTTTGAAATCGTCAGGTTTTATTTCATATTCCTTTTTCAAGCGGTTTTCAAATTCAAATAATAAATTAATTGATCGATAATAATAAACATATAATCCTTCAATTCGTATATAAAGACTATCATTCGATATTTCAATTATTTGATCTTCCTCATTTAAATATTCTAATTTTACATTTTCAGCAAATTTATCACCGCCTATAAAAAGATATCCAATAGCGCTTCCAAGATAAATTAATGAAACAGTTTTCCAAGTACTTGAACACCCTATACATAGGCATGATATAAAAAATAATATTGGTAATTTTCTAATTTTAGCCCTAATATTTATTTGGTAATATTTTTTCATATAATAAATCTAACCTAGTTTATACAGTTAAAAATATAGTTTTGGTTTTAGATAATTATTTGTTAACATATCGCTTACAGAAAATAAAGGGGTAAAAAATTTGCACTCAAAATATGATATTATTTTCTGTTAATTCAACAATATAAGTTGAATCATATTTGATCGTCTGAAATGTCCATTTAGTTTTTATATCAAGATTATTGATTAACAATCACAGTAAGGAAGCTAACTCGGCAAGATTGAATATAATGCAAATTTTGTAATAAGGCAAGAAAAAATTGAAGAATAGTCAAAAATCAAATCACCGAACTAACAATAAACTCGTCATGCCGATTGTACCGCTCCGACGTCCAAAAAAAGTGTGCTGGATGGCAACACCCCCGTGAGACGATAAAGAATCCACTGGCGCTCGTTCTTTTTCAGTACGCCCTGCTGGCTGGAAGAAGTTGAAATCCAGCCCGGCAGCGTCGCCTCTCTGATTGCATTGGTGGTCAACTGTGCCGTCAGATTATAAATGTACCCGATTGAATGGTAAGCAGGTCTAAATAAAGCCAGGTTGCGATAGGTCGTTTTATCAATACGCACCACAGAGGAGAAATCTTCCCTCACATCCCCCGGGTATATTCCCACACCCCACGTATGTTCCCGCGCTTGAAGTATGAATTTTGATGTGAGAACAAATACAATGATGGAGGTGAAAAGGAAATTTAATTTCATACAAAAAGGAGTGATAGATTGGCAAATCATGAGATTTAAATTTTTCATATCACTGTTTGGTATGTTTTGCCAGGATTTATTTACTGTAGATTAATCTGATAGTTGCCTTCTTTATCACGAATCACCTCATCTTTTGTCAGGACTTTATCATCCTTAAATAATTCCTTAAGTATTTCAGGACCTTTGCCCCAAAGGACCAGATTGCCCCATGGCATAAACCAGGTCCAATTATCTTGATTCGCTAATATTTCGGGGCTGGGCGGACTTCCAACCTCTCCCAATGCAATAGGTTTTCCATTTGCCAGCTTCAACAAATCGTCATGATGGGATTGTTTCCAATCGTTTCGATATACATCCGCCGCCAAAACATCAACATAATCAGAGCCGGGCCAGAACTCCTCATACGCAAAAGCCTCATCTCCGGGAATATCCCTGGGAGCGTTGGTATTCCATATCCAGATCAAGTTATCAAGTTTGTGATGGTCTACATAATAATTGTACATCATAATCCAGAGTTTTTTAAATCCGTTCTCGCCTTTTTTGTTGCACCACCAGAACCAAACACCGTTCATTTCATGATATGGACGCCATAATATTGGAACTCTAGCATCTTTGAGCTGTTTTAAATAAACAGCGATGGTATCCGCATGTTGTTCCCATGCCTTATTTAATGGAGTTCCTTCTGTGGTCAGCTCATCCCATTCTTCCTGTGAGGGACGGTTTTCCAGAGTCCAAATCTTTCTACCATCGCAGCAATCCCCTAAATTCGGTGGGCAGGCATGCCACATAAGTGTGATGATAAAACCCTCTTTGTGTTTTTGTATCGCATTTTGCACCATTTGTTGTCTTGCTTCATGCGGTTTCAGGTTAGTAAAATAAACGCTATCCGCAGGGTCTGATAAATTTAAAGGACCACAATGTTGAAATTTATTGGGCTCGTCTCCTTGGTAACAGAAACTAAAGTCAGATCCCCACACAATTGGATATTTCCCTGTTAATTCTTTAATAATTTCGGTATATTTTGATCCGGTAGCAATAAAATTGTGTTGCCCGGATAGAATAAACTTTCCCTTAATTTTATACAAAAAATCAAGAAGTTTTTGGGCTTGTTTTGATGCATCAGGATTAACTGTTTTTGAATCATTCTTACTGCATGTAGCTACTAAAAATACAAATAATAGTGGGAAATAAATTATGTTTTTCATTCTACGCTCCTGTGTTTTATTGTATTTCAAAAGAGATTCATTTTCTATTTAGTGTCTGAATTTAAACTTAAAGTAAACGTTTTACGGGCTTTAGTTAATCGGTACTAAGATCTAACACTGTGAACTCATGGGTTCAAGTACCCCGTAGGTGGAATTATGGTACTTGCTGACGACTCAACTCCAGCGCTGTGATTGTCTGTTCAGAAAAAGGTCGAAGCCGTACCGTATAGTCGTATTGAATCGGCCATGTGCGGTATTGCATGCGTACAGGAACCGGTGTATCACCAATGCCGGTGACTTTGTGATCGAGATTGAGTGTGACATAATCGGCTTTCTGCAATTGGAATCCATAGCGTGCCCGGTCAATATTGTCCGGATCGAAATTCGAAGAGTTGACATTCATCTCTGGACAGGCAAAAACCGCAAGCCCAATACCATCCGGATTGGTCAGTGCAGCCCATCGCACATCTGTCTTGTTGCCATGCTCTTGAGCGAAGATATATGGCACATACTGTTCATCCAACGTACCTTTGTATACGCCGATTTTCGCGCCGGTCTTGCGGTCGGGATAGGTTTCAAACGGACCCCTGCCATACCAGGTGAAGTTCTGCAATTCCTTCACGAGTCGCATCTGCAGGCCGACTTTTTGGAAGTAGCCCATTTCACCAAAAGGCAGGACAATGTGCCGCAGCAGGATGTCTCCACTTGCGAGAAATATATATTCGTAGGTACATTCAAAGCCTGTGTTTTCACGGCGGGTCGCCAGATTATACCACAATGTTTTAACAATGACTTTAATTTTTGTGTCCGAAGTCTCCTCAATGTTGATGGATTGCAGGTCCTCCTCGACCCGGTCCAGTCCATAGTACCACCATTCTTCGGCTTCCCAGTATGTTTTCAGCTCGCGGTAATGTCCCCAATCTGTACCTTCATTGCTGATAACCGGGCGATAGACACTGAGTTTCGGACCAGCATTCAGTAGCTCCTGCCCCTGGAAAGAAAGTGAGGCAAGTGTCCCTTGCTGTTTGTCAATCCTATACACAAAATCAGTCCCTCTGATTTCGATGTGACTGGGGGATTCGGTCAGCGATAACGATGCGCCATCTGTTGTTGGTTTGCTGCCTTCGGGCGCGGTAAAGGGTAGTTTAAACTGGTCGAATGCAACCTCGTGGCCCTGTGGCGCCCAAATATTGGCTTCCGGCAGGCTGAACGCTATCGTGATCCACGCTTCATCGCCAGGTTGCAGTTCTGGCTCGTTGTAGGGTAGGGTGACGACTTGCTCAGAAAGTGGCGCGACATTCAGGGTTAGCGTACCACTCTGCAGCTCTCTCTCAGCGGTATGTATTTTCCAGAATGTGTTAAGCTCGTTCAAGTTCGTGAAATGATGATAATTGATAATCCGGACTGTTCCGTTTTTCAAATCAACCGGTTTTACGCGCACAGGTGCGTGACTGCGTTTCACCTGCCAGGTTTCCGGCTGGACGGAACGGTCAGCGAAGACTGTACCATTGATACAAAATGGGTCGCTGCCATAAGTCAAGAATGTTTCTCCCGTATCGTTGAATTCATCAAAATTCAAAACAAGCTCTGCGCCAGGCGTAGGTTCCTGATTATTAATGCCCAATTCGTTGATAGCTAACACGCGCGCATATATGCGAACATTGTCTATGATCGAGTTGGAATAACGGCCGGCATAGTTGGAGTGGTTTCGTTGCAGATTCTTACCAATCCCTACCGGAAAATGGCAGCGATTAATGTTGCCAGTAAATTTTGTTGCTGCAAACACTTCACCGTCGATAAAAAGTTTGATTTCTTTGCCATCGTAAATCCCGGCAATATGGTGCCAGTTGTAGTCCCAGTCATTTGGAACTCTTGCCTTTGCAGCAGCACTTATTCGCCCATTGTGAATGGAAAACTGCAGGCTGTCCTCGTGCAATTGTTCCAATGCATATTGCTCAGTGCCTTTTGCAACCAGCGGATTTATTCCCTTACTATCACGGGGATAAACCCAAGCCTCAACCGTGACCTGATCGCCGGTAATATCAAGATTGGGATGGTCATAAATTTCGATGTAGTCATCGAGTCCCGAAAGCGCAATGGCTTTGCCGAATTTGCCGTCTACAATTTTTGGATTGCCCATGACCGCGCCGTGATTGGCGTTGTGCGACAGGTCTGGTGTGAGTACGAGCTTATGCTGCAAGCCCTGGTCGACCCAGTCCCAAATGAAGCCACCCTGGAGGTTTGGATATTGTCGAATAATGTCCCAGAATTCATCGAAGTTACCGACACTATTTCCCATCGCATGCATGTACTCGCCCATTACCACCGGACGCTTTTCATTCAGGGCATAATACCGAACTTTTTCAGGGCTGGGATAACGCGGGCCATAAATATCAACATAAGGGGCGTCTCCCATCGGACGGTTGGTCTGGTGCATGATCAACCGCGTACCATCGACCTTGCGGGCATACTCTGCCTGGCGGAACATGACCGGGCCGGTGCCAGTTTCGTTGCCAGTGCTCCAGATAACGATGCACGGTTGGTTCTTGTCGCGTTGAAGCATCCGGACGAATCTCTCAAAAATAGCATCCTGCCAGCTTGGCTGCTCCGGAAACCAGTTCATGCCATACCTGCCGCCAACATTGACTTCAGCGTAATGGCTCTCTGTGTTGACCTCGTCTACTACATAGACACCATATTCGTCGGCCTGTACATACCAATTTGGATCATTGGGATAATGGCTAAGGCGAACAGCATTCACGTTGAACTGCTTCATCACTTCGAGGTCTTTTTTCATCATTTCAACCGGCATCCGGCGGCCGTGTTTCGGGTGATGCTCATGTCTGTTAACCCCTCGGAATTCAACCGGCATGCCGTTGATTTTGACCATGCCATCGATAAGCTCAATTTCACGAAATCCAACGCGTTCAGATAGGACTTCGATGACTTTCCCGCTCGGGTCGAGCAACTCCAGTGTCATCTTGTAAAGATTCGGTTTCTCCGCGGACCATTTTAATGGATTCTTGACATTCTCCTTTATTTCAAGCAGGACTTCGTCGCCGCTGTCAACATTTGAAGATGCTTTGCCAGAAACCAGCACACTCCCCTGTCGATTATATAGTTTCAATTGGACTGTGTGTTTACCGCCCTGAATTTGACCGTAATTGTGAAACCAAACCGAAGTCCACAATGTCGCATTTTCATATTTGTCGTCAAGATCGGTTCGCACAAAAAAATCACGAATATGGACATTGGGTGTCGCGAACAGATAAACCGAGCGATAGATACCGCTAAATCGCCACATATCCTGATCTTCCAGATAACTGCCGTCTGACCAACGGATGACTTTCACGGCCATTGTATTTTCTCCCTGGCGCACAAAGGAAGTAACGTTATACTCTGAAGCCGTCATACTGCCTTGATCATAGCCGATATACTGGCCGTTGACCCAGACAAATGCGGCACTTTTTACGCCGTCGAAATGGAGGAAAATTTGACGACCTGTCCATTCTTCTGGAATTGTAAAACGGGTTCGGTAGCTGCCGACTGGATTGATGTCATCCGGCACATGTGGTGGGTCATAAGGGTGAAATGCTTGTGGAATGTTGCGGTAAATATTCCAACCGTAGCCTTTCATCTGCCACACGCTGGGCACCTCGATGTCGTCCCAGGCGCTCACATCGTACTCCTCTTCATAGAAGTTGGCTGGCGCCTCATAAAGATTAATCGCCCAGTTGAATTTCCAGATTCCTTCCAAAGAGATGAAGTACGGGGATTTCGACCAGTCATTTTCAAGCGCCATTTGAGGTGAAGTAAACGGAATTAACGGCACGTGTGGTGGTTCCTGGTTTTCCGCGAACATCCGTGGGTTTTCAATGTAGCGGTTAATATCGTGGATTGCCTGTGCATGAAGAAGTGAAATCAGGCAATTAACGAGCAGTGTTATCATCACTACATAGCTGGTTTTTGATAATCGTTTCATATCTTTCCTTTTTTAAAATTAGAAAATAAAGCATTTTAGTTAAGAAACAATACTATCATGATTTCAATCTGCCGTCGAAATCTTCTCTGTCAACTTCGGGCTTTAGCGGGAATTTTACAGGCTGTCGATCTCGTTGTGACCGATAGATGGCTGTAAATATTTCAACCGTTTTGCGCCCCTCTTCACCGGTGATCTGGGGATCGCGGTCTTCTAAAATTGCCTGTAGAAAATCCTGGATCTGTATCTGATGATAGTACTCCATCGGGTTGATGGAATGAAAGAATTCGGTGTCTTCCTTTCTCCAGATCTCAAGCTTATGTTCTTCACCCGGGATTGTCCAGAGATCATTTAGCGGGGGTTCGGTGATTGGAGACATGCCTGCAATAAACATGGCGCCGCCGTCGGTTTGCACCCCGATTGAAGCACCGTTAGCTCCATGGACATGCACTTGTCCATGCAGGGCTGGATTCTGTGAATTGCTGACAATGATGCTGCCCATTCCGCCATTCTGAAAACGTATGACCGCCACGGCTGTGTCTTCAACTTCGATATACGGGTGGTTCAGATTATCCCAATAACCAAACAGCTCGGAAATTGGCCCCATAAACCATTGCAAAAGATCGAGCTGATGCGGTGCCTGATTCACCAGTACGCCACCGCCTTCATCTTTCCAGGTACCGCGCCAGACATCGCTGTCATAATAAACCTTATCCCGCCAACCAAACATGTTTACAGTACCAATGACTGGATTGCCGAGCTTACCCGCGTCGATGGCTGCGTGTATTCTTTGACAGGGTTTGTAAAATCTTCTTTGACTGATGATACCGACTTTTATATTTGCTTCTTTTGCACCATTTAGCATGGCATCACAGTCCGACAGGGAAGACGCCATTGGTTTCTCAATAAGAACGTGTGCTCCAGAGCGTACTGCTTTGATGGCAGACTCTGCATGATTGGGGTGTGGCGTGCCGATGATCACTGCCTGTATCCCTGCATCTGTGATCATTTCTTCAATGTCAGGATAGGCTTTCACGCCATACTGTTCCGCAAATGCCTGTGCACGTTCGAAAGTCCTGCTCCAAACGGCGGTAAATTCTGACTCGTCGATTCTTGAAAGAGCTGCTGCATGCAGATGTCCAACTTTACCGCAACCGATAATCGCTGTTTTTAACTTTTCCAATTTTTATTATAATCCATTTATTTAAAAGTCAAGACAGTTACAAAATTTTCATGGATTTAGAATGACCTTCAATAGTCCTTTTTCTTTATTGTACAACCGTTTAAACCACTGCGCACCTTCGGATAGAGGTGCTGTGACGCTTAAAATCTTATCCACGTCTATACGCCCCTGTTCGATCAATGACAGGGCGGTGGGATATTCCCCGCATAAGGCACAGCTTCCCTGCAAATGCAATTGGCGGGTTACCACTGTCTGCAATGGTAGGTCGATGCTGGGCGTTAAGTTACCAACCAATGTAACCGTTGCTCCCTTACGCACACAATCAATAGCCAGCTTAACAGTTGGTATGATACCGACTGCTTCAAAGGCAACATCCGCTCCACGATTTTCCGTCAATTTCTGAACCTGTTCAACCATATCACATTCATCGGAATTGAGTGTTTCAGTAGCGCCCAGTTCTTTTGCTAATTCCAATCGTTCCGACTGCAGCTCAACCGCAATGATTTGACCACAACCTTTGATTTTTAATATTTGAATAATGAATAAACCGATTATGCCCGCCCCAACTACCACAGCCGTGTCATTTACAACAACGGGAGTTAATTCAACGGCATGTATCGCCACCGCCATGGGCTCCACCATGGCGGCCTGGTTAAAAGTTACTTTGTCAGGAATTTTATAGAGAATGTGCTGGGGCACGGCCACATATTCAGCAAAAGCGCCGTGCCTGCGATAATCACCACATGACACGCCCAGGACCATTCGATTATCGCTGAGATTGTACATGCCCCTCATAGTAAACCAGTCATCGATGGGATAAATTGTGGAGTCGAATGTAACCTTATCACCGACCTGCCAGCCTCTGACACCTTTCCCGATTTTTGTGATTATCCCGGCTGCCTCATGTCCCATAATGATGGGCGGAATACGACGGCCACTGCTGCCATCTATGCCGTGGACATCGCTGCCGCAGATACCGCAAGCATGTACTTTCACCAGGACTTCGTTCGATTGAATCTCAGGCTCCGGAACATCTTTGTAGACAAGTTTATGGTATTCTTCTAAAACCAGGGCTTTCATGCATTAACTCCAATAAGAAATTATTTTTTCAGCAATTTAATTATTTCTGGCTTCGAACTCAATTACAGCTTTCTTTAATCCATTCGCTCTGGCTTCAAAACGAATCTTTCCAGGTTTCTTAGCTGATTGAACGATTACCAGACATAGCCCGTTGAATGCATGGCGCTCGTATATCTGGTAATAATTATGATCACGCGGATTACCATTATCCACACCGATGAGCCTCTCTTCGCCCTCGACAGTAAATTTCACCCGATTATCTGCAGTAGGTACAACATTGCCTTCAGCATCAACGATTTCAATCGTCACCTGCGCAACATCGCGCTGGTCTGCTTTAATAACATGGCGGTCAACACTAAGACGAATGTCAGCCGCTTTGCCCGTAGTTCGGATTTCCTTCGTGAAAACCACTTCATCACTTCTTTTGCCAACAGCCTTAAGTACGCCAGGTTCATAAGGTCCATCCCAGGTCAGAAACAGGTCACCAATGGTTGGATTAACCCGCGGACGATCATAGCGGTTCCATCCATCGAAAGTACCCTGCCGGGGAAATTCCAAACGCTTCTCACCCCATTGATCAAAATATTTATGGTAGGCATGTTCACGTTTACCAACACGCCACTCGTCAAATGCTTCATCCATCACCAGAAAGCCCTTCCGGTCACACAAATCGACAAATTCCGGCGCTGGAGGATTGTGAGCTGTACGAATGGCGTTGCAGCCCATTTGCTTCAGACTCAGTAATTTCAGAGGCCGTAATGTAGGTGCCTCATTGACCAACGTGCAATGGCTCTGTGATCACCAACCAGACGTGGCGATAGATACCGGAACCAGAATACCAGCGAGAATTTGGCTGTTGGGAATTATCAACCCGGACAGAAATGATATTTTCTCCTTCCACAATATAGGACGTTAACTCATAATAGAAACTATTATAGCCATAAGGATAATTACCAAGATGATGTCCGTTTATCCAGACATCACTATTCATGTACACACCGTCAAATTCAATCCAAACGGTTTTTCCTTTTGCGTCATTGGGCAATGTTAAATGCTTTCGATACCACCCAATTCCTGTTGGCAGAAAACCGCCACTACCACCGGTCACTGCATTCTCATCGTACGGTCACTCAATACTCCAATCATGTGGCAAATCAAGATCACGCCAGTTACTATCATCGAACTCAGGTTGCTCGGCAGTCAACGAATCGTCCAGCATGAACTTCCAATTAAAATCAATCGATATGCGTAGACGGTTTTGTGCTGCAGTGTTATTCGTAAATGTTATACAAGCTGATACACCGGTGATAATAAAGAGTATGAGTAATCATTTCATTTGAAAACCTCCAGAATGCTTTAATTTAAACCATATTATTTTGATTATACTTATTGAATTAAAATCAATTTCCTTACTCGTACAAAATTTGATACTCTCATCTTGCAAAAATAAACACCACTTGATGATTGCAGACCAGCGTCATCAAAACCATCCCAGGTAATTGAATAAGTTCCTGGTAATTGTTCTTCATTTACCAGCGTACGTACCTTCT
>JABAOC010000423.1_pt2 | contig 10576 bp, 8 predicted proteins | sample 7062161 | NCBI WGS metagenome assembly JABAOC01 (sample SAMN14538625, study PRJNA623070) | marine sediment metagenome | biome: marine biome [ENVO:00000428]; feature: marine pelagic biome [ENVO:01000023]; material: deep marine sediment [ENVO:00002113] | place: India: Gulf of Khambhat ...
AAAATCATTGGCCCATGCTGTGATCATAGGAATCTGGTCACAGAGACTTATAACTCTGAACCGCTTCTTGTCTGGAAAGATCGGTCCCTTTCCCAAATCACAGGCAAAATGCGAAGCAGTTGCAGCGCTGCCTCCGTTGCCAAAAAAGAAAATTTGCCTGTCAGCTTTATAAGTAGAGAGGATTAACTCAATGATCTTTGGTATTTTATGCTTAGGAAGTTCAGCAATCGATTTTTGCAAAGAATAGAGATATCCCTCAATCGTCGCTATTTCACTCATTAAAGTATACCTATGGAACGGTTTCTATCCGGACAGACCGGTCGCCTGTTCGACCCTTGGCCACTCCTGCTGGGCTTTCTGATAAGTTTCAGGGGTTCCGATATCAAGAAAAAACTCTTTGATAACATAGCCATACATCTTGCCCACAAATTTCGGTAGAATATCAAAACCAAAGTCCAGGGTGTCATCGGCAGAAAGATGAGCAGGGAGGTATTTATACAGTTCTTGACCGGCAATATAAATGCCGGCATTAGCCAGGTTTGACCGCGGCTCTGACGGCTTTTCGACAAAATCGATAATGAGACTTTTCTCATCAAGTGTAACAATTCCCTTTTCTTTGGGTTTATCTGTTCGAAACAATCCCATCGTAAATAGGCTGTGCCGATGCCGGTGAAATCGCAGCATTTCCCCCAGGTCAACGTTGGTAAGGTTATCGGCATAAATTATAAAGAAATCCCTTTCACCGGCAACAAAAGGCTGATGCGCTACTACAGCGCCTGCGCTACCAAGCAAACGTTTCTCATAGGCGGTCGTGACATTAACACTAAAATCATGGTTATCTAAGAAGCTTCTAACCTGCTCATACAAGTGATGTAGTTTGATCAACACATCACTGATGCCATGTTTACAGCAGTGCTGGAGCCAGAGGGCCAGCAGCGGTTTGCCGTTGATTGGCACCAGGCATTTGGGCAACGTATTGGTAAGAGGCCTTAGGCGGCGGCCTTCGCCTGCTGCTAATAAAAACGCCTTCATCACAAGTGTTTCCTCCCCATGGCTTCCGAATACACCCGCATCAGCTCAGCGTAATGTTGCTCGGAATCGTACTCACTTTCGGCTTTCGCTCTAGCATTCTTACCCATCTGCACAACCACACCGTCATGCCCAAGCAAGTAGTCAATCTTCTCCGCCAGGTCCTCCACGCTGAAGGGCTCAAACAGCAAACCCGTGCGCTCATTTTCAATCATCTCAGGAATTCCACCAATATTGGCCCCGATCACAGGCTTTCCATATGCATAACCACGGACCAAGGAATTAGGGCTATTTTCATACCATTCTGACGGAACTACGGTAAATCTGGCACTGCTCATCAAGCTCACCAGATCCTCATCCCATTTAGGCCCTGTTATGTATATATTCTTTAACCCATACGCTTCCACGGTCCGCTGCAACCTGGTACGTAATGGGCCATCTCCAACAATATAGAGTCGTCCTCTCTTAACCCTTCGCATCGCTTCTACCAGAGTTAGCAATCCCTTTTCCTCTGATAATCTCCCGCAATAGATAAAATAGTCATCAAAATCATACACAGGAGTATATCGATAAACATGGAGAAAAGTTGGAATACAGACAAGCTTTTTCTCAGGAAAACCGTGCTCAACCATTTTCTGCTGATAAAAACGGCTGGGGGTGATGAATTTATCTACATTCTTCTCATACACTCCGGTGTATTGGTGCAGATACAATTCCACGGCGCATACAGCACTGGCCAGCAAGGAGTCCTTGACACAGCGATGCCGCACGGCCTGGTAAAATCTCCTGGGTTTACAACGTTCGCAGATTTCACCATTGGTGACCATCTTGTAGTTTGGGCATAGCAATTTCAAATCGTGCAGCGTCATTATGACGGGGATGCCGTGTTTCTTCAAAATCGGCAAAATCGACGGAGATATCTGATGATAGATGTTTTGTAGATGTGCCAGCTCCGGTTGGGTTTGTTCCAGGAGGGCCGCCATTTTGTTCTTTGCCTGGTGCGAATACAGGATTCGCCAGGCTTTTTTTATGTTGACGTGCCAGGAATCAGCCTGATTATAGTCCACCTTGTCTACAAAGAAGGCTGCATAGTCGCTGGCCATATTCAGCTCGTGGTGCATGGCAAATGGAATTACTTCATGACCGTGGGCATGTAGAGTTGCCATCAAGTCGAAGAGGTAGACCTCCCCACCACCTTTTTGATAGTAGAACTTATTTGCCACAAGTATTCTCATCAGGATGCATTCTTTTTTCTTTTATACCACTCAACGGCCCGCGCGACCCCCTCCTCCAGGGATAACTCAGGCTGCCAGCCAAGCTTGCGGTGAATCTTTTTGCTGTCCAGGCATATATGGTCGATTTCGCCTGCCCGCTTCTCTCCATATCGCGGCTCTATCTTAACCCCCAAGGCATCTCGCACGGTTGTAAAGATCTGGTAGTCGGTGATCTCCCTGCCCCAACCAAGATTGAAAACCTCTCCATGGTTCTGGTTAATAACGAGCATATTGGCCGCTACAATATCACTGATGTATACATAATCACGGGATTTTGTCCCATCACCGAAGATCGTAGGACGCTCCCCGGAAAGCATCTGTTCGGTAAAGATAGCCACAACCCCGGCCTCTCCGTGGGGATCCTGGCGTGGCCCGTAGATGTTTGGGTACCGGAGCGTAGTGTATGCAATGCCATAAAGCCGCCGGTAGAGCGATAGATATTCCTCGAATGTATACTTTGTAAGACCGTAGGGTGAGAGTGGCACTATGGGGTGGAACTCATCCACTGGCAGACCCTTGGGTTCTCCATAGACAGCCCCTCCAGTGGAAGCATAAATGATCTTACCTACCCCATAATTTCGCGCGCATTCAAGGATGTTCAGGGAACCCAATACATTAACAGATGCGTCGAACTGTGGCTCACGTACTGCCCGGCGAACATCCATCTGGGCGGCATGATGGCTGAGGACCTCGGGCCTTTCCTTGGCAAAGACCTCTGCCATTTCCGCGCTGCGGATGTCCAAGTTATAGAAAACCGCCTGTGGGTTTAAGTTTTCCCGTTTACCTGTCGAGAGGTTATCGACCACTGTCACCTGATGACCATCGCTTATCAGCGCATCAACTACGTGAGACGCGATAAATCCTGCCCCGCCTGTAACGAGAAATCTCACTGCTGTCTCCTTTCCTGGGCTACATGGACCATATATCTAGCGCCTTTGACCGATTCGATCTGTTGACCAGTTCCAAACACATTCTCGCCAGTCACAATATTCCTCCTTGATTGACGATTGACGATTGATTCAAAATAGAAACTTGAATAAACAGAGAAGTTTTACCGCTAAATCCGGCGCAATGTAGAAAGAGATAACGTGTCAACTTCCGTAATGATTCTAAACTAGACAAAATCCCTATAGCAGTACGCAGTTCATTTCCTGATATTGAAGATAACCTTGCTGCCATCGAGCTCGAAGCTAAACGGCAGCTCATGCAAGTCGCTCAATGCTTTCCTTACACAGTTTTGTTTTTCATGACTACAGTAGAGTAGGAGAAATCCACCACCCCCTGCACCAGCGATTTTACCTCCAAGAGCACCAGCCTCGATAGCACGCTGATACAGGCTGTCGATAACAGAATTGCTGATTTTGGAAGCCAAGCTCTTTTTCAGTTCCCAGCCTTGATGCAGGCACCTGCCGAACTCATCGAGCTTACCTGCGAGTAAGTATGACTCCATTTCATCCACCATTGACACCATTTGAGCTAATGTCCTCGAATTATCCAGCGTGTTACTTTTTTGTTCACTCAACACATAGGATGCTTCTCGGGCGTAACCTGTGTAAAACAGCATTAAACTATCATTCAGGGCTCTCTTAATATCTGGTGCTATTTCTACAATTTTCACATCGACAGAATCGTCTGGGTTAAAGGTAACCCTCCTCAAATTGCCGTAGGCCGCCGCGTATTGATCTTGCTTGCCGATCGGCTTGCCGAGGACATCAATTTCTATCCTAGCAGCTTCTCTAGCGAGAGTTGCAGCTGTTTGGTTGTCCCCCCGATAAGCATAAAGAGCATTAAGCAAGCCAACGGTAACACTGCTCGAAGAGCCAAGCCCCGAGCCCGTCGAAGGGATATCAGCCATTGTCGAGATCTCGATCCTTCGATCGATGCCGACCAAACGCATACTCTCACGCACCAGCTCGTGTCTTAGCTGATCGATATGGTCAACCAACTCTGTCGTGGAGTACCCAAGGCGGATATTGTCATCGAAGCGGCTCTTCAAGATGACATAAATGTATTTGTCTATGGCTGTGCACATGACCGCCCCGCCGTGATTTTTGTAAAAATCCCTAAAGTCACTCCCGCCTCCGACAAAGCTGATGCGAAGGGGGGTTTGCGTGATAATCATACTCGCCCTCGCCTCTTCATTGTCTCTTTTCCCTTAGCTTGTTACAACGCATCCTGTACCGCGCGACTGTATTTGCCTCAGAAGTCCTCAAGGGTTCAAACCCTTAAGGCATTCCAAATAGATTTTTTCGAGCTTATCGACGACCTTGTCCCAAGCATAGTTCTGGTGGACCCTTGACTTCGCCTTTTCAGACTGTGCATTGATGAAGTCAGGATTGCTTAAAAGAAACTGAAGTTTTTCTTTGAGGTCCTTACAGTCCTTATTTCTAAACGTCAAGCCACAATCACCTAGTGCTTCCATATTTGCCGCAATATCACTGGCTAAAACGCACTTGCCAAAGCTTAATGCTTGCAAGAGTGAATGCGGTAACCCCTCGAGTTCAGAAGGTAGTACATAAAAATATGTATTGCTGAACATTTCTACCAGGACGGTCCCTTGGACGTACCCTGTAAAAATAATATTGGGATTGGTATCCCTTTTTAATAAAGCAACATAGTCATCTGAATGGCTACTTTCTCCTGCTATGACAAGCTTTTTAGAAGTCTCGACCTCTTCAAATGCCTTAATTAAATAATGGCAGCCTTTTTCTGGAACCAGTCTGCCAAGAAATAAAATGTAGTTCCCATTCTCCAACCCCCATTTTTTTATCTGCTGCGGATCGCGATGCTGATATGTCTCCACACCTGTAGGGACGTAGTCAACATGCAAATTGTATTTCTGTTCAAAATACTCCTTTAACATTTTTGATATAACTACTGTCCTGTGAGGAAAATAGGCTGCTGTGTATTCCGCGCATCGCAGACACATTTTCGCACCCTTCCCCCATTTCTCTCTTTGCCAGTCCAAACCGTGGACGTGAACAACTGTTTTGATTCCTCTCATCCTCGGAATGATTGAAAAGATGGACGGACCCAGAGCGTGAAAGTGTAAGAGGTCAAAATCCGAATACAATGCGCTGGCAGTTGAAAGAAAAGTATGTGTGAGAGCATCCAGATGTTTCGTATTAATGGAAGGCAACCTTTTTATCTGCATTCCTCTATAGCTTTTACCCACCTCTACATACGGACGGACATATACTGTGATTTGATGGCCCCTATCTGCAAGGCGCCAACCAACTTGTTCGGTAAAGTTTTCGATCCCTGCAGGGTAGGGAACCCCTTTGAGTCCCAGCATTGCTATCTTCATTTCATTATATTTAGATGATCTTTGATCTATATTTTAAAATCTGGATTGTATAAGGATGGGGTACGGCGTGCGGAGAGTTTCTTAATGACAGAACGGATATCGATTCTTTCCATACTTTTCGGGAGCAGCATCAAGTTATAAAATCGCTTCCCAATTTTATATAACGTCCGCCTGTGGCGGACTCAAAAAAGGAAATTCCTAAAATGAATACAACAACTCCACGGACTCCTTGTTCCACCTCCTTCGGCTCCCTAGACTTCCTCGTGCCACTTTCGCCTTCCTGCAAGTGCGCTCCTCACATCTCGTCACGCAACCTTTGAACGCCATGGCCAGGCGCCGCGACATGATTTTTCCTATCGTTAAGCCGCTAATCAATTACATACCAACTAAAGCCTGCCAGTAATTTACCCTTGGCGTTCTGCTCTCCTCGGTTCCACTCTCTGGGTGGTACAGGCGACCCCTAACTGGCCCCAGGTTGAAAGGAATGCCGATCTTCTCGTCTGCCTGTGCCTGCCAAATTACTTTCGTTACAACATGATCAAACGCATCCATCAGCGCCGGGTCCCCCGGCAACGGTGGTATCTCGCGCCCGTTCTCAAGAAAATCGCTCACAACCTTCTCTAATGATCGTGTCTTTGTTACGGTGCCGATCTTGTAACGGCTAGCGCCGGGGCGATCCAAGAACGCAGCATCACGGTAAAGGTACACGTCACCCAACAGATCGATCGCGACGGATACTTGCGGATATCCCTTCGGGAACATATCCCTGTATGCGACCATCGCAAGAGGCTTCCCCACTACTCCCTCGCTAAGCGCATACAAGGCGTACCCAAAATCTACCTTAAGATTTGGGCACTCGCGTCTCCGCCTCTCGTTGAATTTCTTAAAGATCTCGACCAACCACAGTCTCTCTTCAAGGGTGAGCCCCTCCGTTTCGGTTACGCTGAAGTCCTCCCGAAGCGTCAGGAAGTCAACACCCGGTCCATCGTGCACCGCCATATTGACGTCTCTAATTACATCCAATAGTCTCAATACTTGATCGGTCGTATTAACAAGCACGATGAAATTGAGACCCAGTTTTAGCCCCGATTGTCTTTTGTTACGTTCCTTTAAGAATTCGATGATGTTGTTCTTGACAACCTGAAATGCACCCCGTCTCTTGGTGATCTCATAATAGGAATCCTCATCCACGCCGTACAACGAGATACGAAGCACATCCAGCTCCCATAAGCCCTCGTGACTCTTTACGTATTTCGGCGTCAACATATAACCGTTTGAAACCAAGGGAACTCTCAGCCCGTGCTGTTTCGCGCTCCGGATCACATCATCCAAGTTCGGGTTCGTCAACGGTTCCAAACCACCCCCTAACGTCAGAGTGGAGAACCCATTTTTCGGCATACCGGCAAATATCTGATCGAATGTTTCGTTCCCCTGCAAAATTGCACGCCGCGGATACTTTGCAGCCTGGTTTCCGTGGCTTCGCCCGCAGAACGAGCAGTAGAACATGCAGGACACTCCCACATAAATGCCGAGCCGAAGAGGGAACTGATAGGTGTTCGTCAAAACGGCATGAATTGATCCAGTCTCGATCAAGGGCAGAATCGTATTCCAGTATTTACGCGCCAACCCCTCACGAACCATCAAGTTCTGCAGGAAATCCGAATCTCTCATGGCTGCATTGAGCTGGATGAGCTGGTCTTTGTCCAAGCCTTCTTGTGCCAGGACGCTCTCCTGGGTGGTCCAGGGATCTCGGCAGAATCGATGAGCTACCCGAAGAATTCGGCCCACCCAGACATCCAGAGCCTGCAACTCCTTCGGGTTTTTGATAAGGCCATGCTCCAACAACCGGTCAACCATCTGGTGGCGTAGGATCTTCAGCACGCTCTCGGGTACCGTTTTCGGCAAGTCTTCCAACAGCCACTCTCGCAGAACTTGCGTCTGCTTTGCTACCAGCTTTGAATTCGCTCGCACCGTCGCCCCGACGAAGTGAACCGTATTCTCGGCTGTGTTCGGCGTATCCTTGTTGGGTGTCTTGATCTGAGCAAAGAAGTACGAGATTTCCGAGGTGAGTGACCTCGGAAAAGACTCCCCTAGACTGTTCTGCGGAAGGGACGCGCCATCTACCCTCAGGTCGCCCGGTTCCTCAGTGTGATCTAACTCCAAGCAGGCACCGCTAGAGGACTTCACAAGAATCACACGATGAGGTTCCGCGGCCTCCTTGTCTAGAGAGATGGTAACCGCAGTTGAGCCATAATTAAGGTCGATCTGGGCCTGCCAACACCCATCTCGCGACGCCACGTTGCGAAGTGAAATATTCTGATTGCCAAATAGTACGAAAAGCTGGCTCAAGATATGCGGATACAGGTCGGTGATGACGTTGGTACTCAAGTCTTGCTGCTTGCGCACACCCCATTTCTCTCCACCTACGCAGTCTTCCCAGACGATCTGTACGTCCTTCACATCGATCAGGTACCGCGCAATCATGTCTCTGAAGTGGTGCAGGGTCCGGGCGAACATGTATTCGTACCCCACAACCAAAGTTCGCTTTTGCTTCTTCGCAAGCCGCACTAGATCTTTAGCCTCATCCACGCTCAGAACAAACGGCTTTTCGACCAGAATGTGCTTACCAGCCAGGAGCAACTGCCGCGTAGCCGCGTAATGCTCTGAGGCCATCTTAGTTACAAACGCCACATCAACTTGAACTGACTCACAAATCTCGCGGAGCGAGGGGCTGACTACAACTCTCTCATAACGGCTCTGCTCCGCGTTCTTGGATCTTTCATGAAGCCAACGCTTTGTTGCTGAATAGTTACGTTCCGCCACTAGGTGAATTGTTGATACCTGTGGTGAGAACTGAGTAAGCACATTGCAGATAACCTTGCCCCACCTGCCGGCGCCCACCACTGCGACGTGTTTCGGCACTTCCAGGTCGTTCTGAAATCTCACAAGAAACTCACGGTCAAGTAAGAAGTAATCTCGCGTCGACATCCTGCCACTCCTAATCGCCCTCTTGTTCTAAGAGCTTAGTACTAGAATCTCATTGGCAGGAATACGCCATGTACGTTACAAGACGCGCAATCGGTCAAGGGCCGCGTTCAAGCTGAGCTACACGGTACCACTCGCGGTGACGAAAAAGTGGCGAGGACTCAGAATGGATTCGTTCTTCCTGAACCGAATCCGGGCACTGCAGGAGGAGGTCCTATATTAAAGCCATCGAGCACACTAGGTATTAGGCACATGCCGCCCTCATTCTTGAGAACATCATAAAAGCAAGAACGTAAAGAAACAAAGCAACCAAAAGAGTGGCGGTGAAACCAAAAAAAATGGATAGCACTACACTGGCGAGGCCACCTACGACGGTAAATAGGCCATTTAGTCCCCATGCCCAGGCAATAGCGCCAATCGGCTGTTTCTCGATTGCAAGGATTCCCAGAGGAAATGGTATTCCGAGGAAAAATCCCAGAGGAAAGATCAGCAGTGAAGCCACAATAACTCGAACGAGAGTGGATGATGCCAAAAAGATATTGAAGATGTAAGGGTGAGCAATTAAAAAAAGAGAGCCTGTGATAAAAATTCCAACGAAAGGCCAGGTCCCCCGGCTCGTTACTGTAATTTTTAGCTTGCTGGAACACAAACTCCCAAACCCTGCTGCAGAGAGCAAAGCAAAAATCACAACAGAGTATGTATAGACAGGAAATCCAACCAATTTCATGAATATCTGGATGAAGACCAGCTCAATGATGATAAATCCACCACCCAAACAAGAGAAATAAAGCATGGAATTATATTTTTGGTTCCACGTGGATTTGCCGGTGTTGGAGAAATAGAGGGGGAGTAAAATAAAAACTCCCGCAAAGAAAAGAGATACAACCACTGTTACAATAAGATGAATGATGTCCATAGGGATAAGCCCTTTCCTTAATTGGGAGTTCAAAAACATAGCCGTGGACATATTCGTAAATTTTTCAGGGTCGGGCTCCATCACCCCGATCTTCTTTCTCAAAAAGTTAAAATACGGCCTTTCATCAGTTGTTGGGATAATACGAAAGTCCATGATCTTAGCTAATTCGATTGGGAAATCTCCAGAAAAAAAGTCTGGAGAAAGGAAGCTCTCTTCAGGATTGAGTGGATTTTGAACCAGAGTAAATGCTAGTTCGTCTTTTCCTAAATCAAAGAAGAAATCCTTCAATTCATTTAATTCTGCTTCGGTCCAGGGTTCCATCTTCACAAGAAATGTAGGTAATGTGTCCTTAATCCCTGTCATTTCGAATATCACGACATGCTTCTGAAATTCGGTACGACCCATCCACTTCCATGCCAAGGCTGCAGTAGTCACCATCCTGGGATNNTGGTTAATATGTAATATCCCATTCTCTGCCAAATGTTCGAAGTATTCACGATAGGCGTCAGCGGTCTGCAAAAATGTAGGTGCCATGGCACCAGTTCCAGCAGCAATGCTCGAACTGGTATGGTTGCTAAATATTTGAATAGTATCATATTTATCCCGTTTATCCCGGTTTGCGCGTAAAAAGCTGCGTCCTTCTCCCACATACACGTGAACATTGGGATGATTAAAAATATTTCCATTATATTCAGCATATCTCGTTTTCCCCAACTCAACAACGGCCTTAACCATTTCCACCCCATCAACATGAGCTGCGCCATACATGATTGCTGCTTTGGTCTCCTGTCCTCCGGCGCTTCCTATGATCAAGACTCTTTGATTCGTGTCGCGTTTGAGATAATGAGAAACGAGCACTCCCCGGTGCCAAAAATTGTCAGTAATTAGCTCCTTATGACTAAGAATACCTTCGCGCAGTCTTGCATAGTCTCCATCAAAAGGATAAATATAACTACTTTGATTGCCTCCATCGTATGCTATATGCTTATATTGTGATAACGGTTCCATTCCCTGTATTATTGGGTTAACTGTTGTCCGGTCGATTACATCAATTTTAGAGATAGG